>Ga0310691_10002263_pt1 | contig 26118 bp, 16 predicted proteins | sample 176DNAGHGlowgp2_FD_203887 | JGI IMG/M metagenome (GOLD analysis project Ga0310691, IMG submission 203887) | Sheep rumen microbial communities from Palmerston North, Manawatu-Wanganui, New Zealand - 1766 DNA GHGlow gp2 (v2) (version 2) | ecosystem: Host-associated > Mammals > Digestive system >...
ATATTCTGTGTATTGATATAGACAAACTGAAGCAACAGCCTTCACCTGAGTATGTGTTGTTTATGATACTGTCGCCATTGGACTTTACGTCGTCGCAGATATCACAAATAATAGGAAACTTAGACGGCCAGACCGGAAAAATATGGCAGTCGAATAGCAATACTTTGGTAATAGATAGAGGATTTCTACTCGTGTGCAACACGATGAAATCGGGAAAAACAACTCAATTATCCATTCCTGAACCAGGACTCTATGCAATAGATGAGAACGAAAAGCTTAGCATAGGTATAACGGAGTGCACGGAGACATTTGTACCAAGCAAAGAACCGTACGCCATTACCATTGATGCAGACAGGGTTACTTTCCCTCTGAAATTGAGGACAGTGATGCCATCAGATAGATTTCAGCCCTTTGGTATGAAAGGCTCGAAGCTCGTAAGTGACTATCTTACCGACCGAAAACGCAACTATTTTCAACGACAGCAACAACTCGTACTTGAGGACTTTGAAGGTAAGATAATATGGCTCGTAGGAGAAAGGGTGTCACAGGCGGTTGCATACACACAAAAGACAATAAAGATACTTAGCGTGCGTTATATTATTAATGAAGAATAGTTTATACATACAAACAATATTATTAGTGTTGTCACTATTGATATCGTGCTCGGATGATGACACCTTTTCGACGTCATGGAACAATGCGTTGACATTCGAGTGTGATACTTTATCGCTTGACACCTGTTTCTCCACGATACCGACTCCACATAAGAAGTTTCTTGTATATAATAATTCCGGAGATGGAATACGTATCAACAATGTACGCTTGAAGACTGGTAACCAAACAGGATTCAGGGTAAACGTCAATGGTACATATCTGGGAACTGAGAATGGTTACAAGGTTTCAGACCTTGAATTAAGGAATAAGGATTCTTTAAGGGTGTTCGTTGAATTGACATCGAACCAAAATGGAGAGACAACGCCGCAACTGGTAGAAGATAATCTTGTTTTTACGCTAGAGAGCGGAAAGGTGCAGGAGGTAAACCTGAAAGCATGGTCTTGGGATGCCAATATATTGAAAGACTATGAAATTACAGGCGATGAAGTGGTGACTTTGTCAAACGAGGATGGTAAACCTATCGTTGTGTATGGAATCCTTTCTGTAGATACCTTTGCCACATTGAACATAATGCCGGGTACAACAATGTACTTCCATAGTGGTGCGGGAATTGACGTAAAGGGCTCACTGAAGATAATGGGCGAGAAGGACAACGAGGTGACGTTGCGTTGTGATCGCTTTGATTGGATGGTGTCAAATTTGTCGTATGACAACAATCCTGGACAGTGGGGTGGGATACACTTCTATTCATGCTCCTACGACAACGAAATCAACTATTGTGACATGCACGCTGGCAGCACCGCTTTATTCTGTGATTCGGCCTCGATTGACGAGGAGTACAAGAAACTGGCGGTGAGAAACACTACGATACATAACATGAAAGGCAGCGCCCTGAATGCTATTAGCTGTAACATCACGATAGAGAATACGCAGCTGAGCAACACACAAGGTAATTGTTTGTATTTCCTCGGAGGAAACGTGTTGATGAACCATTGTACCGTAGCACAGTATTATCCGTTCGACTCACGCAGGGGAGCTGCATTATTTTTTACCAATGGAAAAGACGGCGTCTCATTTCCTCTGAACATGAAGGTCAGCAACAGCATAATTAAAGGATATGCTGACGATGTGGTGACATGGTCGCATGGTGGAACAGAAGATAAACTGTCGGTATTGTTTGACCACTGCATAGTTCGCACTACTCCAGGTGAAGACTATGAATACATGTTCAAGGACTGCATAATAGAAGATGATGCAGAAGACACCTTGACACTTGCCAGAAACAGTTTCGTATTGTTTGATACACAAAATTTCTTCTATGACTTTACTCCGAAAGATGATAGTCCTGCAATAGATGCCGCTAATCCTGCCACGACACTGCCCGTTGACAGGCGAGGCAGAGAGCGCGATGTTAATGCTCCTGACATAGGATGCTATGAGGTTAGCAAAGAAGAGACAGAAGAGACAGAAAATGATAATAAAGAGTAAATGAGCAAAATGAAGAAGTCTTTGTCGATATTGGAAATACACATTGATGAACTGTTGGGAGAGGATGCCACTTTGGTTAGGGAGGCACGCAAGGCAACCGAACTATCATACTCTCCATATAGTAAATTTGCTGTTGGTGCGGCCATTTTGCTTGATAACGGCGAGGTATTGAAAGGTGCCAACCAGGAAAATGCATCTTATCCTGTAGGAATCTGCGCGGAGAGATCCGTAATAGCAATGGCACAGAACCTATGGCCAAACGTACCGGTGTTGTCACTTGCTATTGCTGCAAAGGATAGTGAAGGTAACTTCACGGAGCAGTATGTGACGCCGTGTGGAATGTGCAGGCAAACCATTGCAGAATTGGAAAAACGATACCAACGAAACGTACGCATATTGATGTGCTCTGCACAAAAAGTTGCCATTGTAGAGTCCATAAATACACTTTTACCTCTCGGATTTAGTTGAGATATATCTAATTTTCAAGAAAATACAATGTAAAAGTGCAAAAAAGCAATAAATAATTTTCGTAACCGAAAGTTTTTTTGTAACTTTGCGGTCGATTTCAATTATACTATAAAAAAACAACAATTAAAAAGAAATGACAAAAGCAGATATCATCGCAGAAATCGTAGCAACAACTGGTGTTGCAAAGAAAGATGTTTCAGTTAGTGTTGAGGCATTCATGAAAGTAATACGTGATGCCATGGTAAACGAGCAAAACATTTATCTTCGCGGTTTCGGTACTTTCGTTGTAAAAAAACGTGCAGAGAAAACAGCTCGCAACATATCGAAGAACACAACCATTACCATTCCTGCACATAATTTCCCAGGATTCAAACCTTCAAAGAGCTTCTTGCAGCGTATGAAGGGTGAAGAGGTAACCTCAGAAGATTAATAGAAAAAGTAAATCAATAACAAAATAAATATCTAAAGTTATGCCAAACGGAAAAAAGAAGAAGGGCCACAAGATGGCTACTCACAAGCGTAAAAAAAGACTGAGAAAGAATCGTCATAAGAGCAAATAAGCTTTTAAAACGATGTTCTTATTTCAGAAAAAGAACAAAAGAGGGTGAGAGGAATCACGTATTCCCTTGCCCTCTTCTTTTTCTTTTATTACATTTACAATAGTAAAGAATCTATTGAACTCACTAAAATATATTAGCAAGTGACCAGCGAAGTAATAATTGATGTTAGAGAAAAAGATGTTTCCATCGCTCTGTTGGAGGATAAGGCTTTAGTTGAGTATCAGACTGCTCCGCGTGAAGCTTCTTTCTCTGTTGGCAATATATATCTTGCCAAGGTGAGAAAGATAATGCCCGGACTCAACGCCTCTTTCGTAGATGTAGGTTCTGAGCGTGATGCCTTCTTACACTACCTCGACCTGGGTATGCAGTTCTCTTCTTATGAGAAATACCTTCGTCAGGTGGAAAGCGACAAACGTACTCTCTTTCCTTTCTCCAAGGCTACACCGCTGCCAAATCTTCCTAAAGAGGGTAGTGTAGCTAACGTACTTACTCAGGGACAGGAGGTATTGGTCCAGATAGTAAAGGAACCAATATCAACCAAAGGTCCTCGATTAAGTGGGGAAATATCATTTGCTGGACGTTTCTTGGTATTGATGCCATTCGGTGACAAAGTAAGCGTGTCATCAAAAATCAAGAATGGTGAGGAGCGCGCAAGACTGAAGCAACTTATATATAGCATCAAACCTAAAAACTATGGTGTTATCGTAAGAACAGTTGCCGAAGGATTGCGATATGAGGACTTGAAATCTGAATTGGATGTCCTTGTAAAGCGTTGGGAAGATACATTAAAGAAAATACAGAATACTCAAAAACGCCCATCATTAGTTTTTGAGGAGACAAGCAGAACCGTAGCTTTGCTGCGTGATTTGTTTAATCCTACCTATGAGAATATATACGTAAACGACAAAGAAGTTTACGAGGAAGTACGTCAGTATGTACAGTTGATAGCTCCAGACCGCGTTGGAATCGTTAAATTTTACAATGGCAATGTTCCAATATTTGATAACTTTGATGTTACAAAGCAGATAAAGGCAGGATTTGGAAAGACTGTAAACTTCAAACATGGTGCATATCTCATAATTGAGCATACTGAAGCTATGCACGTTGTTGACGTCAATAGTGGAAACCGCTCTCGTGGTGTAGAGGGACAGGAGGCTAATGCCCTTGACTGTAACCTTGGTGCTGCGGATGAACTGGCAAGGCAGTTGCGTCTGAGAGACATGGGTGGAATCATAATTGTCGATTTCATCGACATGAATCTCGCTGAAGACCGCCAGCTTCTATATGAGCGTATGTGCAAGAATATGCAGAAAGACCGTGCGCGCCACAACATACTTCCACTGTCAAAGTTTGGTTTGATGCAGATTACTCGCCAGCGTGTTCGTCCTGCCATGGATGTCACTGTTGAGGAAACATGCCCAACATGTTTCGGCAAAGGAACGATTAAATCAAGCATTCTTTTTACAGATATGCTTGAAAACAAAATAGACCATCTGGTAAAAAAAGTAGGACGCAAGAACATTAAGTTATATGTACATCCTTATGTTGAGGCATATATAAACAAGGGTTTCTGGAGTCTGAAACGACGCTGGCAGTTCAGATATGGTTTCGGCGTAAAGATAATACCGTCGCAAGAATTAGCTTTCCTTGAGTATCGTTTTTATGATAACAAGGGAGAGTTTATTGATATGAAAGAAGAATCTGATGCAATTTAGGTGGGTTCTAATAATTCCCACTGTCAGGTTTTTGAATTTATTTTGAGGGCAAAATGTTAGCTGATAAGTGAGCATAGCGGGCTATGTGACCGCAGAAGCTAGCAGTTTGCACCAAAAGAAAACAAAAATATGACATAATGTTATTCATGTAATTAACTAATTTAACTCGTGGGAATTTTTAGAACCCACCTTTAATCAGTAATATTACATCAAGGTTATAATGATACGATTCCAAGGGATAGGATGCTGATTCTTATTCCTTGGATTTTTTGTAAGACCTTGCAACATTCGATTGTAGTAGCACCTGTTGTAATAATATCATCAACCAGTAGTATATGTGAATTTGCCACCAATCCGGCTTTTTTGTCAAGAGCAAAAGCCCCTTCTATATTTTTTTTTCGTGCAATGCCATCTAATTTTGTTTGCGATTTTTTAAAGTGGGTTCTCTTTAATATCCTTTCTGCAATCTTAATGCCTGTAATGCTGCTTATGCCTTTGGCTAATTCTGTACATTGGTTGTAGCCTCTTGTCATTTCTCTCTTCAGTGTCAACGGTACAGGGACAATATAGTCTATACCTTCATAAAACCCCACGTTACCAAGTTCTCGTCCCATCATCTTACCCATAAATCTGGCAACGTCGTCTTTATGCTCATATTTAAAGGCATAAACGAGGTTCGCAGTCTGGGTCTTAGGAGCAAATTTCAGAAATGACATTGCTCTTGTCACGGTGACACGTCCCCAGTATTTCTGTGCAAGTATATTTTCCTCAAAAAGTTGTTTCCTATCTTTTTCCTTCCATTCACTGACATCCAGTATGAGTTCCTTGTTTTCCTCTTCTTGAAAGATGTTATCATCTGGTCTGTATTTCTTCTTGGTAGGTTTCTCATTAATCCACCATTTCGTTTTCGGAAGGCACTCAAGGCAAGAAGTACAAATGACGTTTTCTTCGATTTCGAGCCTTTTTTTGCATATTTCACAAAAGCGCGGAAAAATGAAATCCAATATAGAGTGTAGTAGCATATATGTCTTTTATTTCAATAATTCAAGGCAATGTAAGGCTTGATCCATGGAAAAACCTCTCTGCAATGCAAACCTTATCAGCTTTCCGCGTTTCTCATAGTCACTTGAAGCCTTTACTGTTTTAACCTTGTTCTTAAGTAATGGCAATAGTATTTCTTCGTATGATTCATCTTCTATCTCGCTCAAGATAGGTTCGTATATCTCACGTGGAATACGCTTCATGTACAGTGCTTGCTCCACTTTCTTACATCCCCATTTATTATATTTTATCTTGTCATTGATAAAAAAACGGGCATACCTCTCTTCATCAATATATCTTTCCTTAACAAGATAATCAAGAATCTTCTCCTGACGTTCAGGCTCTATTCCCCAGCGTTGCATTTTGGTGTGCATCTCTTCCTTACAATGCTCTCCTTTTGCGCATAGGGCAGTAAGCTTTATGAGTGCCTGCTCATCGGTTACTGTACGTCTGTAATTCATAGATATAAGGTGGGTTCTAAAAATTCCCACGTTTTAAATTAGTCAATTATGTAAATATCATTATGTCATATTTTTGTTTTATTTTGGTGCATACTGCCAGTCCTTTCGGTCACATAGCCCGCTATGCTCCCTCAACGACTGACACTCTGCCCTCGAAATAAATTCAAAAATCTGACAGTGGGAATTATTAGAACCCACCATAAAACTTTGACATTAAATGGTATGCCTACTTTCTATTTGGATTTTTGGGGAACCATCCTTTTTCTACTCGCTTCTTCTGCTCAAAGAGCTCGAGGATGCTCCAGAGGCATGAACAGCCTATCACTCCAAGTACCGGACTGATGATCTGATTGGCTATAAATAGTGAGGCGATGATGAAGCCTACTCCGCAGAGTAGGAATATCCACCACGGACGGGTGCCGAAATAGTATTCTGTCTTTATGACTATGGGGTGGAAGATGCCTATCGTGATAAAGGTGGCTATCGCTATTATTAATCCTGAGAAATACACGTTTTAATAGTTATGAGTGATGAGTTATGAGTTTTGAGTTATGAGTTTTGAGTGATGAGTTCTTTTAGTCGGTCTGCGACCTTTGGACTCCGCTATGCGCCTGAGCGAAGAGTGTCGAGCGATGAATCATGAATTAATTACTTCCGGATGGTATTTTTCACTTTTCACTTTTCACTTTTCACTTTTTATCTTCACGCTTATTATCTTTATGTCTTCTGTGGGCTTGCCGTTGGCGTCGGTTGGTACGCTCTGTATCTTTTCTACTACGTCTAAACCGCTGAAGACTTCGCCGAAGACGGTGTATTCACCGTCAAGGTATGGGACGCCCGGCTGCTGCTGCTCCAGATAGTAGGGCAGGGGCTCTTCCGTGGAACCTGCACGGCATGCCGTTGGCCACTTGCCCCAGGTGATGTAGAACTGGGTGCCGTTGCTCTTGCGCTCAGGATTGACGTTGTCGTCGGCTCTTGCAGCACACAGTGCGCCGCGTTTGTGGAAATGCTTCTGGGGCATTATCTCTGCATCGATGAGTCCGGCATCGTCACCTGTGTCTCCGCCTTGTATCATGAAGTTGGGCAGTATGCGGTGGAACAGTGTGCCGTTGAGTTTTCCGTCTGCCGCAAGCTTCAGGAAGTTGTCACGGTGGAGTGGGGTGTCGTTATACAGTTCTACGATGATTTCGCCCTTGTTGGTCTGTATAGATACCAGCGGACGGTCATAGCTTGCAGGCAGTGACGCAGCACTCTGCGTGAAGGCACGCATTATGGCGGTGGGGTGGCCGTCCTCGGTGAATGCCCCTAACTTATATTGTGAGGGCTTGCATGTAGGCTCCCAATAGAATACTCCGAGGCAGTGGCCGGAGGTCTTGGTGCGCATCATGTTGATGAGTGCCAGCAGCTGTGTGCGACCAGACTCCATGACGTATGGCAGCGTGTCGTTGACCTCGAAGCCGGTCTCTGTCACGATGACGTCGGTACCGTATTTCTTGGCAAGCAGGTTGACATTGTGCACTGCCTCCATTATCAGTCGCATGGAAGCATTTTTGTAACCCTTGTTGCGTGCCCAGTAAGGATAGACGGACATGCCGATGATGTCCCACTGTGCGCCGTTGTCGCGCAGGGCGTCGAGGTTATAGTTGTAGAGGTCGTTGTCATATCCTTTGTCAAGGTGTACTATCACCTTTGCCTCGGGCATCACCTCCTTTACGGCGTCATAGCCAGCCTTGAAGAGTCCGGCATACTGCTTGGGGTTCTCCTCCAGCTTGCCTGCAGGCCACATCATGCCGTTGGAGGTCTCATTGCCTACCTGCACCCATTTCACTGTGATGCCGTTGTCTTTAAGCATGGTAAGCACCTCCTTGGTGTGGTTGGCCACATCGACGAGCAGTTGCTTGTACTTATGCTTAGCCCATGCCGCAGGTATGTTTTGCTTGGCAGGGTCTGCCCACCAGTCGCTGTAATGGAAGTCAATCATGATGTCCATGCCCTGTTGCTTGGCGCGCAGAGCCTTGACCAGTACATCCTCTTTGTTGCACCAATTGCCATGCTCTGCAGGGTCAACCCATACGCGCAGGCGTATGGCATTGAGTCCCATCTCCTTCATCAAGGCAGTGGCCTCACGTTCCTCGCCCTTGTAGTTATAGAGCTTGTGTCCGCGGCTCTCCATCTCTGTAGCCCAGCTGATGTCGGCGCCCAGGGTGAAGTCGGCGGCATTGGCGGCTGCCAGCGCAAGCATCATCACAATGGTAACAATGTTTCTCTTCATATTGTAATTGGTATTTGTTTTAATGGTGGGAATTTATAGCCCCCACCTTAAGGGTGTTTTGTTTTGGACTACAAATTTACAAAAAAAAAATCAAATACAAGTTTGTTTTCAGATTTTATTCTTCTTGAAACGGTAAATTAATGTTTTTTAGGTATGCTATCGAACTTTTTCTTCTACATGCTGAAATTCTATCTCCCACATATCATATTTCATTGTAAAAGCATAGCATATTCAAAGTAAATTCAGTGAATTTGCAGAGTAATTTCACTGAATTAGCAGAGTAATTTCACTGAATTAGCAGAGTAATTTCACTGAATTAGCAAAGTAATTTCACTGAATTAGCAAAGTAAATTCACTGAATTAGAAGAGTAAATTCACTGAATTTACTTTATATTATCAATGCTTTGACCTTGAATAAGCATTCATTTCCTTATAAATACGATAAACTTACACAATCTTTTTTATGTGTTTTCTGATTTTTTGGGAGGATTTCTTGGATAATTGGAAAAATATTAGTAACTTTGCAGAGGTAACTTACTGATTAGTAAAAAAAAGCAAATAAAATTATAGTCATGGAAATGAAATTATTCGATCTACTAAGCAGAATGGCATTAACGGTGTTGTTCTCAATGTTCTGTTTTGTTAGTACGTATTCAAAAACTTTGTATGGGAAAATAGTTTATGAATATGACGGCATAGATGGCAATCACTGGAAGATGTACATAAGGTATGATGATAATTTCGATTCGTCGAATAGTGCGATCTTCTCTCTGGAAAGTGATCCTTTGGAAATTTATAATGTTTATCAAAGTCATGATGAATGTAAAGTAAATACTGTTATTATCGAATCATCCGTGAAGGATTATAAGGTGCGTACAATGAGCCATTGGTTTTATCGTTTTTCTAATCTTAAGAAGATAATAGGCTTGCAGTATCTTGATACAAGTGAATTGATGACTGCGGAATCGACGTTTGAGGATTGTACGAGGCTTGATACATTGGATTTGAGTAAGATTAATATGCCACAGAAAAGTGCGAAGCGGATGTTCAGGGGATGTAAGTTGTTGAAGATGGTAGATTTGAGTGGTTGGAAAGTTGCATCGTGGAACGTTGACATGACACAGATGTTTGAGGACTGTGATCGTTTGAAAACCATAATATGTGAGAATGAATGGAAACAAGGTGATGGAAAATATGGCAATTCTACGTTCATGTTTAATTATTGTACTTCGCTTAAAGGTGTAATGTCATATAATTCGGATAAGACTGGTATGGAGTATGCAAACCCTGAGACAGGCTATTTCAGTTATCCTGAAGAGATAAAGGAAATATACATCAAGGACTATACTTGGCCGTACGATTTTGAACCTGGAGACTATGAGGTGACAGCAATGCCTAAGCGTATAGTTAAATCGGCGACGGTGTCATTCGTTTGGTTTAATAGGTCACTGGATCCCTATGAGGGTTCTACAGGTGATAACATCGGTATCCGTTTTCAAGTGGAGCTGGAGGACGGCTACAAGTTTGCCAGCGGGGCGAAAGCATACATAGAACGCAATGGTGAAGTGTTGTCGCAGGATTCTACGATAAATATGGATGCAGACAACAAGAAATGTTTCGAGTGGCGATACAAAGTGCCTGGTCCCTACGATAATGGCGTGTATATTCGTAAGGCAAAGGTGTCAGGGCTTGCGAGGTACACTCCGGTGATAGGACGAAGGTTGAAATTCCCGGCGAGTGCGGCTGGTGCAAAAGGCATGTTTATGCCAAATGCTGATGCGAAAGAGCAGTTTAGTAAAAGTTTTGATTGTAGTATTGAGAGCATATTGTGGTTTGAGTCTGACGCTCCTTTGAAAGAAGCATATTCTGGTACTACAATACGCGAAAATAATTATAGGAGTGCAAGCAAAGATAAATACTATGTGGCAAAGATATATTTGGAAACGCCGGCTAATTTCTATCCTCACAAGAAAACAGTGTTTGAGGTGGACGGAAAACAAATTGCAACCTATGACAATCATGAGGAAGCAGAGCAGAATATGGATTACTCAGTCGCTGGTAATTGCTGTGCTGTAGTGACCGATGGATTTCAGGGTATTCCGTATGCCTACCTCCTCTACTCTTACGGAAAGGCGTGTGAGCTGGGTGATGTGAACCACGACGGAAATATAACGATGGCAGATGCCAACGCCGTAGTGAACTATTACCTTGCTACAGATAAACCAACGAACTTCAACGAGGAAGCGGCGAACGTGAATGGTGACGGTGGCGTCACCATGGCAGACGCCAACCAAATTGTCAACATATTCCTTAGTGGAGGACAATAAGAGTAAGCCTCAGGGAGGGTCTCCAGGTAATGGAGATGTCTTGAGTATGATGATTATTTCAGATAATAAAGCAAGCCGTCTGAGAGCGATGTTGTTCTCAGACGGCTTGTCTATTACAGGGTGTATAAGAGATTCTTATTTTCTTTCAAGCAGCACCACGTTCTCTACGTGTGGTGTGTGAGGGAACATATCAACCGGCTGCACCTTGGTAACCTTATAGCTTGCGTCGAGCAACTGCAGGTCGCGTGCCTGTGTGGCAGGGTTGCAGCTGACATATACTATGCGCTCAGGGTGAGCGTTGAGTATCACGTTTATAACGTCGGGGTGCATGCCGGCACGTGGGGGGTCGGTGATGATGACGTCGGGACGTCCGTGCTCGGCGATGAAGTCGTCGGTAAGAATATCCTTCATGTCGCCGGCATAGAACAGAGTGTTGTCGATGTTGTTTATCTGTGAGTTAATCTTGGCATCCTCGATGGCATCAGGCACATACTCTATGCCGATGACTTTCTTCGCTTGCTTGGATACGAAGTTGGCAATGGTGCCGGTGCCGGTGTAGAGGTCATATACGAGTTCGTTGCCGGTGAGACCAGCAAACTCCCTTGCCACGCAGTACAGGTGGTAGGCCTGCTCGGTGTTGGTTTGGTAGAACGACTTCGGTCCGACCTTGAATTTCAGGTCCTCCATAAGCAGGAAGATATGGTCATTGCCCTTGAATAGCTTGATGTCTTGGTCGCCAATGGTGTCGTTGCACTTCTGGTTGTCAAGATACATCAGTGAGGTAATCTGCGGGAAGCTGTCGGCAATGAACTGCAGCAGGCCCTCGGCTTGCTGCTCATTCTGGTGGAGAGACTCCTCGCTGGTGCGGTCATAATGGAACTGCACTATGAGCATCCACTCGCCGGAATTGCTACACCTTATTATAATATCGCGTAAGAGTCCTACCTGCTGTCTGAGGTCGAAGAACGACAGACCGTTGCGCACTGCGTAGTCATATATGCTATTGCGCATCTGGTTGTGCAGGTCGTCCATGAGCCAGCATTTGCTGATAGGCAGAATCTTGTCGAAGGCACCAGTGATGTGGAAGCCGATGCCGGGGGCGAAAGGTACGCCAGCCTGAAGCTGCTCGCGCGTGAGCCACTGCTTGTTGGCGCAACCGAAGTCGAGCTTGTTGCGGTACTCGCTGGTCTTTACAGAGCCCTTGATAGGCATGAATTCAGGCAACTCTATCTTGCCTATCCTGGTAAGCTGGTCGTGCACCTGCTTCTGCTTGAAAGCCAGCTGCTCCTCGTATGGCAGGTTCTGCCACTTGCAACCACCGCAGACACCGAAGTGCTCACACATAGGCTCAGTGCGCTTGTCGCTGTATTTCACAAAACGCACAACCTCAGCCTCGGCGTAAGAGTGCTTCTTGCGCTTTATCTGTAAATCTACTACATCCCCCGGCACGCAGAAAGGCACGAAAACCACGAGGTCGTTGATGCGCACAAGGCTTTTGCCTTCAGCTGCGATGTCTGTTATGGTGACATTTTCAAGTATTGGGAAGTTCTTCTTTTTTCTTGACATAATGAAAAAAAACAAATTCAAGACAAAGTTACTAAAAAGTTTTTAAATAAACGAATAATATTGCATAAAATGTGGTAAATGTGCAAAAAACGCTATGACATGTTTGTGGGATAATGCAAAATAACCTATCTTTGCAGCCGGATATTAAAAGATATCATAAAAAACACTTGTGGGAATAATAAACCCCACCTAAATCATAAAAACCATAAAAACTTAACCCAAACAAATGTCACAAAAAAGAGTTTACACATTCGGCAACGGACAGGCCGAGGGAAATGCGCAGATGCGCGAACAGTTAGGCGGCAAGGGCGCTAACCTTGCGGAGATGAACCTTATAGGCGTACCCGTACCTCCTGGTTTCACTATTACCACTGACACTTGTAATGAGTATTACAAGGTGGGACAAGAGAAAATCGTGGAACTGCTGCAGGACGAGGTCAACGCAGCCGTGAAACATATAGAGACGCTGATGAACTGTAAGTTTGGCGATGCACAAAACCCGTTGCTCGTCAGTGTGCGCTCAGGAGCGCGTGCCTCTATGCCGGGTATGATGGATACTATATTGAACCTCGGACTGAATGACGAGGTGGCCGAAGGCATGGTGGCAAAGACAGGTAATCCTCACTTCGTATATGACTCTTACCGCCGTTTCGTACAGATGTATGGCGACGTGGTGCTCGGTATGAAGCCTGTCAATAAGGAGGATATAGACCCGTTTGAGAAGATTATAGAGCAGGTGAAGAAAGAGCAGGGTGTGGAACTGGACAAGGACCTCTCTGTAGAGTCTCTGCAGAAACTTGTGGCTCTGTTCAAGGCTGCCATCAAGGAGCAGACGGGCTCAGATTTCCCGGAGAACCCTATCACACAGCTGTGGGGCGCTATATGTGCGGTGTTCCGCAGTTGGATGAACGAACGCGCCATCCTGTATCGTAAGATGGAGGGAATACCTGACGAGTGGGGCACTGCTGTGTCTGTGATGGCAATGGTGTTCGGTAACATGGGCGACACATCAGCCACCGGCGTATGCTTCTCACGCGATGCCAGCAGCGGCGAGAACCTGTTTAACGGCGAGTACCTGGTTAATGCCCAGGGCGAGGACGTGGTTGCAGGCATACGTACACCACAGCAGATAACGAAGATTGGTTCGCAGCGTTGGGCTGAGCGTGCCGGTATATCAGAGGAAGAACGTGCGGCTAAGTATCCTTCTATGGAGGAGGCTATGCCAGAGATATATAAGGAGTTGGATGCGCTGCAGGATAAACTGGAGCATCACTACCACGATATGCAGGATATGGAGTTCACCGTTCAGGAGGGCAAGCTGTGGTTCCTGCAGACGCGTAACGGAAAGCGTACCGGTACGGCGATGGTTAAGATTGCCATGGACCTGATAAAAGAGGGACTCATTGACGAGAAGACTGCCATCATGCGCTGTGAGCCACAGAAGCTCGACGAGCTGCTTCACCCTGTATTCGACAAACTCGCTCTGTCAAAGGCAAAGGTGATAACACAGGGTTTGCCGGCATCTCCTGGTGCTGCTTGCGGACAGATAGTGTTCCATGCTGATGATGCACAGGAGTGGCATGCCAACGGCCATAAGGTTATCATGGTGCGTATAGAAACCAGTCCTGAGGACCTCGCAGGTATGGCAAGCGCAGAGGGCATACTCACCGCCCGTGGCGGTATGACGTCACACGCTGCCGTGGTGGCTCGTGGCATGGGTAAGTGCTGTGTCAGCGGTGCCGGTGCCATCAACGTGGATTACAAGGCAAAGACCGTGGAGATTGACGGTGTGGTATATAAGGAAGGAGACTATATCTCACTGAACGGCTCTACAGGTCAGGTGTATGCCGGAGAGGTGCCAACAAAGGCTGCCGAACTGAGTGGTGACTTCAAGGCGCTAATGGACCTCTGTGACAAATATACCAAGATGGAGGTGCGCACAAATGCCGACACACCACACGATGCTGAGGTGGCACGTGCCTTTGGTGCTAAGGGTATAGGACTGACACGTACTGAGCACATGTTCTTTGACGACCAGAAGATTGTTGCCATGCGTGAGATGATTCTCGCTGACAGCGTAGAGGGTAGGGAGAAGGCTCTTGCAAAGTTGTTGCCTTATCAGAAGGCTGATTTCTATGGAATACTCAAGGCTATGGATGGACTGCATGTCAACATACGTCTGCTTGACCCACCATTGCATGAGTTCGTACCACATGATGCTGCCGGACAGGAGACGATGGCAAAGGAGATGGGCGTAGCCGTTGAGGAGATACGCCGCCGTGTGGAGTCACTGGCAGAGAACAACCCGATGCTGGGACACCGTGGTTGCCGTCTGGGCATCACGTTTCCAGAGATTACAGCCATGCAGACACGTGCCATACTTGGTGCAGCATGTCAGCTGAAAAAGGAAGGCTATGACCCACATCCGGAAATCATGGTGCCGCTCATCGGTTCTATCAATGAGCTGAAGCAGCAGAAGGAGATTATAAAGAAGACATCAGAGGAAGTCTTTGCGGAGGAGAATGTAAGCCTTGAGTTTGAGATAGGTACGATGATAGAGATACCACGTGCCGCCCTGACAGCTGCACAGATAGCAACGGAAGCAGAGTACTTCTCATTTGGTACCAACGACCTGACTCAGATGACCTTCGGTTACTCTCGTGATGACATAGCTTCATTCCTGCCAGCATATCTTGACAAGAAGATATTGAAGGTAGATCCATTCCAGGTACTTGACCAGGAAGGTGTAGGTCAGTTGATAGAGATGGCAGTGAAGAACGGTCGTGCCGTTCGTCCAACTCTCCGCACCGGTATCTGTGGCGAGCATGGCGGTGAGCCAAGTTCAGTAAAGTTCTGTGCCCGTGTAGGCATGAACTACGCCAGCTGCTCACCATTCCGTGTGCCAATAGCACGCCTTGCCGCCGCACAGGCAGCCGTAGAGGAGTAATTGTCAATCTTACATATAATAAGGGACTTGTTCACTCTGAGCAAGTCCCTTTTTTTGTTACTCATATAACTCCTGATGTTTTTTGAACAAAACATAACACATGTGTTATTCTGTGGTTTTATTTGCTGATTCAGCATTATTTTTGTATCTTTGTCGTGGAATTAGCAAAGATATAGCTTGTCAAATGATGACCATCCGAAACATGTATGTAAAAATGATTGATTTATCATTTTTTTGCAAATTAATGATGTTTTTTTTTGGCAGTTAATTTTTTTTTAATTAATTTTGCGTCAAAATTGTACGAATCAGAGATTTAGAATGGTTATTATAAAAAACCATTAAAAACTGCATCCGTCATAAGATTCTTCCGAAACTACGGAAAGGAGTATTGTGAAAATACATAGAGAATCTGCTACGAAACAACCAATTTTGAAACTACTACAAACTAACATATTAATAAAACAAATCCAAATCATTTATGAAAAAATTGTTTACTCTTGTCAGCATGGCATTATTTGCCATGAGTATGGACGCACAGGACGTCTACAATGCTATCGTAGACGGCAAACTGGCTTCGGAATTTGCAGCCGTGGCTGGTGAGAATGGTGGCGTGGCTAACAATTCTGCTGATGGAAAGTCGATAGTTACCATTACTAAGGGAAAGGCTACTGTGACGGCTGTCGGTGGTACGACACCAGCTAATGATGAAAATATTGGTGGTGGTGCCCAGCAGATAGTTCCCGGTGCTGCCGTAGAGGGTAAAGAAAATACCTATGAGGTAGCTTCTGTAGGTGCATGGAACAACATTAACTGGGGACTGAAGAATCAGGGCGATATCGATTTCTGGTATATTACAGGTACAGGCAATCCATACGTTGACATGCTTTGTGTTCAGAATAGTAAGGACGGTGAATTGGTGCCAAACAGCTACAAGGCAGACTATGTATATTATAATCCCGACGGATCACTTGGCATGCCTATTACCGGTCTTTACTACAAGTTTACAGCCTCTGTTGCCGGTGCTTTCAAGGTAAAGGTATGGGCCAACAAAGGTAACCGTCAGACTTTCGTCGTGAATGCTAAAACCAAGAAGGCCGAGCGTCTGTTGGCTTCTGGCTATATCAATGGCGTGAACGATACTGATGGCAAAAAGAAACTGCTGACCATTGAGCAGGTTGACTCTGTACACCATGTTTATATATATGGCGACTATGAGGCTGCCGTTGCGAAAGGAAAGGCAGATGACGAAACTCAGGAGGATTTTGAAACGAGAATTGCTAAATTGAAGGCAGATGCTGACGCTAATTATATTGACAGACAGTATGTTATCGGTAATGGTAATCAGAACTTCTGGGGCTGGCTGACCTTCGACGTTGAGGCTGGTGAGGAATATTGGGTATTCCAGCACTCATCTCAGATTGGCTTCGGTGGTTTCGAATTCCATGAGGGCAAGACTGCTGACGAGTTGATTAACGGTATTGAGGCTGCTTATGTCTATACCACCAACTTCTCTACTTACGAGGATGAGGAAACCGGTGAGTTTGTTACATGGAAGGGCGAGAAGGCTGTTGGTGCTGGTAAGTTTACCAGCACAGAAGAGGAAGGTGCCCCGTTTGGTGATTACTTCCAGAACGATGGTTCTGCTATACGCACCAGCTATTGTCTGCTGTCTGAGGATGTTTTGGCACATTCTGCCAAAACGCAGGCTATGACTTTGGCCGTATGGGTTCGTGCTCAAGAAAGTGCTACTTCTTATCAGAATGCTCCTCTCTTTGCTGCCTATGCACAGGAGGGTACAAATAGCGCCCCGTTGTTTGCAGCTTTCTTCAACGGAACCATGACGCTTGACAATAATACCAAGTATGACTATACAGGTGCATTGTCCAATGACTGGCTGTCCGACAAGAAGTGGCACTATTACACTGCTATATTCCAAGGTGAGAATGCAAAGGTATATATTGACGGTACTTTGCAGAAAGAATGGGCTGCCGGCGATGCACAGACAAGCTTGTATAGCAATGGTAACGCTCTGAAATATGTATGTCTTGGCGGTAACTCTCCCGTTGACGGTGTCAACGATGCTCCATTCGATTTTGCTCGCCTGCTTATCAAGAACAGTGCAATGACTGCAGGTGAAATCCAGGCTCAGATGAAGGCCGATTTCCCAGGCTATGCCGAGTATTTGGCTGGTGGTGACAAGGGAGATGTAAACGGCGATGGTTCCATCACCATGGCGGATGCTAATGCAGTGGTGAACTATTTCCTCGCTACAGACAAGCCGGAGAACTTCGATGTGGAGAGCGCTGACGTGAATGGTGACGGCTCAATCACCATGGCGGACGCCAACCAGATAGTGAACATGTTCCTGGGAGGAACGAAGTAAAAGAATTAAAGAATTGAAGAATTGAAAATCCAGAACGGCAAGAAGATGCTTCAGTAATATTTTTTTACACAACAATAATGAAACGGAGCATACCGGAAAGGTGTGTTCCGTTTACAGACTAAATTAAACGACATGACAAAGAAAATTTTTTCAATAGCAACAATGCTCTGTATGACCGCAATGGCTGGGGCACAGAGCATCGACTTTAACTTCACCAATGCACAGGACGCAATGAAGTGCGAACCTGGCTATGTGGCATGGAATGTTCCTCAAGCTGCCAGCAGTTCGATGACTCTTGACAACGGACTAAATGTGACCATTGCTGCAACGGGCAATGCGGACATATTACGAGACCAGTGGCACAAGAATACCTGTCAGTGGGGCCAAAAAGACAATCTGACTGGTAACCGCCTGTTTGGCGACGGTGCGGTGGCGTTTATCGCTGATGATGACAATAATACACCTAATCAGACCACCATACCTACCAGTATCGCAGTGACCATCAAAGGACTATCAGTTGGACTACATTCCGTAGCTGCTTATCACATCTGGAAGGATCCTCAGACGGGCAACATGCCTACCATCAAGGTTGACATAGAGCGCACAGACTATGAGGAGACTTCAAAGGTTGTTGGCGACGAGGAGGTAATCGAACGCACGGAAAAGAAAACCACCTTGCCTGGACAGACAGGTGTGCCATACGTTAACGTAATCAACACTAAGGGAGCTCTCAAGATGGCAGACTGCACCTTCTCCTATGTTGAGTTTGAGATAGTGCAAGAGGGACAGCCTGTGACTCTTACCTATACAACGGAAGTGGAGGAAGGCAAAGAGTATCAGACTACCTGCGTGATGCTCAACGGATTGCTGATAGACCGTTCTCCACTTATTGCCATGGACCCTGTGCCCAGCAACATGGACTATCATATCGATGCTGACAACGGCTCATATACCCTGGAATGGGCTGGCAGCACGGTAGCTGTGAAGCATCGACTGTTCTATGGAACAGATGCATCGGAAGTGGAGAATGCTACCACATGTCAATACGAAGGCACAGAGACGACATACACACTGAGCAATCTGAACAGCTCGAATACCTACTACTGGCGAGTAGACGAGGTAGATGCCACAGATCGTGTGTTCAAAGGCAATGTATGGTCGTTCCGTCCACGTCAGTTGGCATTTCCTGAGGCTGAAGGCTATGGACGCTATGCTATCGGTGGACGTGGCGGTATAGTATATCATGTAACAAACCTCAGCGGTGACGTCAACACAGAGGGTTCATTACTTTATGGATTGGTTAATGTAAATCAGCCACGCTATATCGTTTTCGATGTCAGTGGTACCATCGAACTCGACTTTGAGTCGTATTTCGTCAAGCCATACGCCTATATTGCTGGTCAGACAGCACCAGGTAAGGGTATCTGTATCAAGGCCTCAAATATCAACATAGGCTCTGACGTCATTGCCCGCCATATCCGTTTCAAGCGCGGATTGGGTGTCTATGGCGAGAATACAGGTAACGCTATGGGTATGAGTGGTGCCAACCACTCTATCGTAGACCATTGCACAGCCACTTGGGGTACGGACGAAACCGTCTCTGGACGTGGCGCACAGAATATCTCGTTCCAGTATAGTGGAATCTTCGAGGCTCTGGGTATAGCAGGCCATAAGAACTATACAGATGGCACCAACCATGGCTATGCTGCCACTATTGACGGAAACATCGGGTCATGGCACCACAACTTGTTGGCCAACTGCGCAGGACGTAACTGGTCAATGGGTGGCGGTATGGATGCTCAGAACCGCCCAATCGGTGGACTGGACCTCTTCAATAACGTATGCTACAACTGGAACGCGCGTACCACAGATGGTAACTGCCACGCTGTGAACTTCGTGAATAACTATTATAAAATGGGAGCGGACACCAAGCGCACAGAGCTCTTTATCATGGATTTTGAACTGGCTACCGACGTAGCTGACAACCGTACTAATACAGGATATGTCAGTGGCAACATTCGCGAAAATAAGAATCACACCCAAACCACCGACAAGCAAGGCGATACTTATAAGGCAACTGGCTATGTTCCTACTGACTATGACTATCTGGTCAATAAGCCACTGTTCTCATCCTATGCTGAAATCCATTCGGCTAATGATGCTATGAAGATTGTAACCAGTTATGCAGGTGCTACAATGCCTCAGCGTGATGAGCAGCATCTGAGAATAGTGAAGGAAACACTCAACGGTACGCATACTTATACAGGCTCCAAGTCTGGTATCAAAGGTGAAATAGACAACGAGGCCGATATCACAGAGCATGCTGCGGGTAATGGCTGGGAGGAATATCCAGAGGAACATCGTACTGCCGACTGGGATACAGACCAGGACGGTATGCCAGACTGGTGGGAGCAGATGATTGGCAGCAATGCAAACGTTGCTAACCAAAACGATGATCCTAACGGTGACGGCTGGACACTGTTAGAAGACTATCTCGACTTCATGGCGCACCCTTATTTGATTGTAAAGTCTGGAGAGACAAGCACTATAGATGTGAAGCCTTACTTTGCCGGATTCTATGGTCAGAATAGTGCTTACGGCAAAGTGACGCCTACCTATAGCGTAAGTTCTGAAGATGGGCTCTTTACTGCCAGTGTTAATGGTTCTACAGTAACAGTAGTGAGTCAGCAAAATGTAGGATATGGTAATATTAATGTTACAGTGAACGATGGAGAAACAACATGGAGTCAGCGCTTTGGCGTTGCCGTGACAGGCACTGCAACAGGAATCCAGACAGTCAATTTCGCTGATAAATCCTCTGATGTAGCTCCATTGTACGACCTTCAAGGACGTAAGGTAGAGCAACCCACGAAGAGTGGTGTGTATATTCAGAAAGGAAAGAAAATCATCGTGGAATAATCCCTCAGGAGTAACTTCCTTGTTACATAAAAATAAAATGAGAAATGCAGCCTTATTCAGGCTGCATTTCTCATTTTATTTAGAATTAATATTTTCATTACTCAACTTTCGCGAGTAAAACTTGCTCTGCTTCAAATATACTTACATCAGTTTTCCTTTAGCTGCAAGTGTGTCATAATTGTTGTTCAGGTTACGCCAATCCGTCTTGGTCTGAGGATTGATGCCATTGATGTACTTCTCGATATTTGTATATCCATCACCATTGCAGTCTTTCACGGCATCGGAGGGGTCGTTGGGATTCAGACCATACTGTTTCTCCCACTCGTCGGGCATACCGTCAGCATCGGTATCGATATATGGTTCCCAAGACTTGTACTCTGGATAGCCGCCCATCTGTCGTGGATCGGTGATAATACCTTGCTTGTAAGAATCTTGTGCCAGACGACGATACTTGAAGTAGCCTTGCTCGTTCTGTGACTTCTTGTGTAGCCCCCACATGTCACCATAAGGATTTTGCTTAACACCAGTCTTTTTCTCAATCTTAGCCAATTCCTTCTCGTAGTCCTTCACATAGTAAGCCTGACCTGTGCGAACCTCCTCGCAGATGCGCTCGTCAACGATATCACGGCAGGGAATTGTAGCACCAGCATTAGCAAGTACCCATTCAAAAGCCTGTTCTGCACCCATCACCTTTATGTATGGCATGGCGAATGGCTCGTTGGAACGCATGAGTGCTTTCTCCGTTGGATCCATCTCTCCGTCTTTGTCGGCAGTCTGAATACCACCGTTCCAGTTGTCCTTCGTGATCTCTGGATATCCCTCCATGATATTGCCTTCGGCATAGATACGACCGAACTGCTTGAAGGGAAAGAGACCCTCTGAACGGCTCTCACTCTTGATGATACGGTGTCCTACAGGTGTGTCCTTTGGAGTCAGCGGACCTGGTTTGTAGTAGTTATTGATGAAGTTTGACATGGTGCTGAATTCGCCACCGTCTGCCGTACGGTGTACCCAGTTATATACTACATTATTTATATAGTTGAATACACCTCCCCAGCCAATACTTGGGTTACGACCGGTATTGTCAGCCCAGAGGTTACGCATGAACGTAGTGTTCTCGCCTCCGATTGTTGAACCGAAAGCGTGGTTCCAGGTGTCAAGTGCTTTCGCACTGATGGTGTTTTGGATGGTCACATTGACTGTAGGTTCCTTGCGGTTTGGTTTTCCATCGTGCATGTCAAACATGTGACGGTAGAAGGAGATGTTCTCGTCGAGTCCCCACTCACAAGAGCAGTGGTCAATCATAATATTACCCACGGGGTTACCTCCGAAGGAATCTTCACGATTAGTTACAAGTGTTTCACCACGACGGAAACGCATGTGGCGTACTATGACATCGTGGGTGTCTACCTGGAAAGACTCTCCTGCAATGATTACACCGTCGCCTGGAGCAGTCTGTCCTGCAATGGTGATATAGGGAGCACGGACGTAGATAGGTGATTTCAGGCGAATGATACCGCTGACGTTAAACACCACGATGCGGGCGCCGCCCTGTTCGCAAGCCCAGCGGAAAGAGCCGGGACCGTCATCATTCAGGTTTGTCACGGTCAGCACTTTGCCGCCACGACCGCCGAAGGTAAACATGCCACCGCCCTCAGCACCTGGGAAAGCAGGTATATTAGCCTGGCGCAGGTCGTAGGGACGAGATGCCCAGGGTACGTAGGGACGACCAGCCTTAGCTTCTTCAATCACGATGGGGAAGGCTATAGCCCATGCAGAATCGCTGTGTGCCTTCCATTGTTCTTTCTGTTCTCCAATTAGTTTCTTGGCCTCGTCAGTGAGGTCAGGATACTGTGCAAATGATGTCGTTGCCATGCCCAGCAACGACACGAAAGAAATAATAAATTTTTTCATAAATTAGTTTAAACGCGTTTGTTCTTTATTTTAAAAGACCTGTTATCCCCTTGCTTGTACTCATTAAAATGCAGGCAAAAAACAGGTATTCCTAGGTTAGCCATGTATAAATAGCAAAAAAAAGTTAAATATCTTGGATAGGGTGTTGTTTTTTCCTAATTTAATATTAACTTTGCCCCGAAATATTTATCCTTTGCTATGTGTAGCAATGATATTTCCTACATAACTAAAGAACTGAAAACAATAACTACATTTTAAACAATATTAATAAACTAAATCAAATCACGTATGAAAAAGAAATTACTTTCTTTCTTATCATTGATGGTGATTGCAATCTTCGCATTCGCTGCAACGAAAGGTCTGCAGAAAGCAGATGATGCCGAGACGTTTAACGTAGGCATATCAGAAGGTATCAAGAACGGCACAATCGAGGTTGACAAGGTTACCGCTGCAGCGGGTGAAGAAGTCACCATTACCGCTACCCCCGATGCTGGTTACAAGCTGGTGTCTTACTCCGTAATAACTTATACTTCAAATGAGGCAGTAGAAGTCAATGACGGTAAGTTTATAATGCCAGGAGACCATGTGATTGTCGGTGCAACTTTCGCCGCTCCTGAGAATATCACTATTTCTCCTGAGTCAGGCGACATCTCGGCAGCTCTGGATGAAGCAACCACAGGCGCAGGCAAGATTGCCAAGAACATCACAATCAATCTTGCAGAGAATGGCGCTTACACTATAACAGCTCCTATCAATGCTACAGCAAGTGTTGCTATCAATGGTGCCGCTGGTGCCAAGATTGATGCAAGTACTCTGACTGGTGCTTTTATCAACTATGCAAGTGTTAATGGCGTGAAGGCAAAGAAGGCTGACGAGACTGAAAGTAACTACACTGTTGTTGACGAGGTTACTGTTAAGGACGTAGAGATTACAGGTCTTGCCAAGTCGTTCATCAATAACGCAGCCGGCAATGTATGCTTTGCAAAGATGGCAATAAACAATGCTGTCATTGAAACCAGCGGAAGCAATACCTTGTTCGCCTTGGGTAACGGATATCCTGCTGCATTTGAGATTACAAACTCTACCCTTTACTCAAAGACCTCTCATACAGGCTTCTTTGTACAGGCACAGGGTCGTCCGAAGGATGCTACAGGCGCGACTTCTTTCAAAGTTGATAAGAGCACTCTTGTAAACATTTCCGTAGGTAAGAAGGCAAACAATAACAACAGTGGTATCAAGGGACAGACTACCACAACGCTGACTCTTACCAATAACATCCTTGTTAATTTCGGTTCTAATACAGGTAATGAAATTAATGGTTGGCTGTTTGGTCAGAACTCAACAGCTCCTGTACTCACTTATGCAAACAATACATACTGGAGTGCAACTTCAGAAGGTTCTGTTGTATCTGGTTGGACAGATGCTACAAAAAGCGGTTCCGACCAGACCTTCACATCGTTGACCACCGATCCGGGCTTCGACGCAGAAAAGGTTGCTACTGGTGACTTCACCATTGGTGCAACTACCGTACAGGCCAGAATGAAGACAGGTGACCCACGCTGGTTGGTTGACTATGTTGCTCCAGCAACAGTTGAAACTAAAGACATTGAGATTGACGCTGACAAGCTGACAGCAGCGGGTAATGATATAGGCAAGGCATTTATTGCTGAGAAATATGCAATTATTAATGCGTTGAATGACTTCAGTGGTAAGGTTACCGTTACTCTTGCCGAGAATGGTGCTTACACGATTAGTTCTCCTATCGAAGCTACATCAGACGTTGTCATCAATGGTGCCGCTGGTGCTAAGATTGATGCTACCAACCTGACAGGCAATGGCTTCATCAACTATGCTTCTGTAACAGGTGATAAGGCCATGAAGAACGAGACAACAGAGAGTGCTTATACCATCCTTGAGAACATCACAATTAAGGATGTTGAGTTTACTGCTCTGCCAAAGTCTATCATCAATAGTGCTGCAGGCAAGGTCCTCTTCAAGAACATTCTTGTCAGCAATGCCGTAATTAAGATGACTGGTAATGTGAATGTATTCGGTCTTGGCGGTGGCTATCCTGAGAATCTGAAGATTGAGAAGTCAACTATCTGGTCTGATGGCGTTCACAAGAGTTTCTTCTTCAAGGCAGACGGTAAGCCCGCTGATATCATTAATGGCACATCAACTACCACGTGGACAGTTGACAAATCAACACTTTACAATATCGCTATTGGCAAGAAGGCTAACAACAGCAATGGTGGTATCAAGGGTAAGACAACAACCTATATGGTATTGACCAACTCTCTCCTCTATAATTTCGGTTCTAGTACAGGTAGTGAGGTTAATGGTTGGCTGTGGGGCCAGAATGGTGGTGCCAATGCAAAATATGCCAACAATGCTTACCTAAATGAAGATGGTACTGTTACAGGTTGGACAGATGCTTCAAAAGGAGGTTCTGACCAAAGCGGCACATCAATCGCAGGTGTGATGACCTTCACAAGTGTTGAGACTCCTAACTTTGGTGGTAATATTGAGTTGCCTTACGGTATTGAGGCTCCTGATGTTGCTCCAGGTGACCCACGTTGGAATGTTACATTCTCTAACGCTGCTCAGCAGTTCGACATCCTCATTGCTGAAGGTATTGAGAACGGTACCGTAAAGACTGACAAGGCTACTGCTGCTGAAGGCGACGAGATTACCGTAACAGCTACTCCTGCAGATGGCTTCAAACTGGATGCAATCACTGTTACTGCTATTAACTCGAATGAGGCAGTCACCGTTACCGATGGCAAGTTCATCATGCCTGCAGAGGCAGTAACTGTAAGCGCTACCTTCACTCAGACTACAGGCGTGCAGGCTGTTAAGGCAGAAGAACTGAAGAACGCTATCATCTACACCATTGGCGGTCAGCGTGTCAACAGTATTAAGAGGGGCATGTTTATCATAAACGGCCGAAAGGTTGTAGTTGAGTAAAAACACGTATTTCACGAATAACTAAAAAAAGTGGCGATGGCGCAAGGCTATCGTCACTTTTTATAATTTATAATGCATAATTCATAATGGCAATGATATTGCAGTTGGCACAACTAATTCTTGAAATGTAATCAGAAATAGTTTTTATTATTCCAGTTTCACCTCAATCTCAAAAGAGAACAAAGTGCCTAAAAATGGGCTTTTGCTTACAAATCGTAAGTAAAAGCCCGTTTTTCGTGACACAAATTCTTAACGGATGTTAAATCTCATAGGGTATCGTAATAGCTATGCTTTTACACAGTAAAAGCATGTCAATAACTTTTTACTGCTATATCATTGCCTTCATAATTGTTTCAAGAAAACGAAGACGAAAACGAAGTCAAATGATCTTTCACACGTATTTTGCGTAATTTATGCTCTAATTATATTTAATCTGTGAATAAAATTATGGTAAATTATGATAATTCGTTTCAAG
>Ga0310691_10002264_pt1 | contig 26105 bp, 14 predicted proteins | sample 176DNAGHGlowgp2_FD_203887 | JGI IMG/M metagenome (GOLD analysis project Ga0310691, IMG submission 203887) | Sheep rumen microbial communities from Palmerston North, Manawatu-Wanganui, New Zealand - 1766 DNA GHGlow gp2 (v2) (version 2) | ecosystem: Host-associated > Mammals > Digestive system >...
CCGTCGGCGGCATCATTATCCCCGACACCGCCAAAGAGAAACCCCTTCAGGGTAAAGTAGTTGCCGTTGGCAAAGGCACCAAGGATGAAGAGATGGTGCTGAAGGCTGGCGACACCGTGTTATATGGCAAGTATGCCGGCACAGAGCTGGAGTTCGAGGGCCAGAAGTACCTCGTGATGCGCCAGTCGGATGTCGTTGCAGTTCTGGCCTAAGCCATCATTGCAAGACACCTTATTTAAACCTTAAACGTTCAACTTTAAACTGCGGATGGATGTCCGCATAGAATCATGGCAAAAGAAATCAAATTCAATATCGAAGCCCGCGAGCAGATGAAGCAGGGCGTGGATCAGCTGGCCAATGCTGTCAAAGTGACACTTGGTCCGAAAGGTCGTAATGTCATTATCGAGAAGAAGTTCGGTGCTCCCCAAATCACTAAGGACGGCGTCACTGTCGCCAAGGAGATTGAGCTGGCCGATGCCTTCCAGAATGCCGGCGCACAGCTCGTCAAGAGTGTAGCCTCCAAGACAGGCGATGATGCCGGCGACGGCACCACTACCGCTACCGTGCTGGCACAGGCCATCGTCCGCGAGGGTCTGAAGAACGTCACCGCCGGTGCTAACCCCATGGATCTGAAGCGCGGTATCGACAAGGCCGTAGCCAAGGTTGTGGAGAGCATCAAGGGCATGAGCGAGCAGGTCGGCGACGACTATAACAAGATCGAGCAAGTGGCCACTGTCAGTGCTAACAACGATCCTGAAATCGGTAAGCTGCTGGCCGATGCCATGAAGAAAGTTTCCAAGGACGGCGTCATCACCATCGAGGAGGCCAAGGGCCGCGACACCACCATCGGCGTTGTCGAAGGTATGCAGTTCGACCGCGGTTATCTCTCCGCTTACTTCGTCACCAACACCGAGAAGATGGAGTGCGAGATGGAGAACCCCTACATCCTCATCTACGACAAGAAGATCAGCAACCTCAAGGACTTCCTGCCCATCCTGGAGCCCGCAGTACAGACCGGTCGTCCGCTGCTCGTCATCGCAGAGGACGTCGATAGCGAAGCTCTCACCACCCTCGTGGTCAACCGTCTGCGCGGCCAGCTCAAGATCTGTGCCGTCAAGGCTCCTGGCTTCGGCGACCGTCGCAAGGCTATGCTCGAGGATATCGCCATCCTCACCGGCGGCGTAGTCATCAGCGAGGAGAAAGGTCTGAAGCTCGAGCAGGCTACCATCGAGATGCTCGGCTCGGCCGATAAGGTGACCATCAGCAAGGACAACACGACGATTGTCAGCGGTCACGGCCAGAGCGAGCTCATCAAGGATCGCATCAACCAGATTAAGAATGAGATTCAGAACACCACCTCTTCTTATGACAAGGAGAAGCTGCAGGAACGTCTCGCTAAGCTCAGCGGCGGTGTCGCCGTCCTCTATGTCGGTGCTCCCTCCGAGACCGAGATGAAGGAGAAGAAGGACCGCGTTGATGATGCGCTGTGCGCTACGCGTGCCGCCATCGAAGAGGGTATCATCCCTGGCGGCGGTGTCGCTTACATCCGCGCCATCAAGGCCCTCGACGGTCTGCAGGGCGAGAACGCCGACGAGACCACCGGTATCCGCATCGTAGAGCGCGCCATCGAAGAGCCCCTGCGCCAGATTGTTGAGAACGCAGGTCTGGAAGGTAGCGTCGTCGTGAACACCGTGAAGGGTGAGAAGGGCGACTACGGCTACAACGCCCGCGCCGACCGCTACGAAGACCTCCGCAAGGCTGGCATCATCGATCCTGCCAAGGTGGCACGCGTAGCCCTCGAGAACGCCGCCAGCATCGCCGGCATGTTCCTGACCACCGAATGCGTCATCTGCGACGCCAAGGAAGACAAGCCCGAAATGCCGATGGGCGGTGCTCCCGGCATGGGTGGCATGATGTAATAAGCCATCGACCTCTCTACTCCCATCACCTATCTGCCAGGAGTAGGCCCACAGAGGGCGAAACTACTGGACGCGGAACTGGGTATCACCACGTTCCGCGACCTCCTTTACTACTTCCCTTATAAGCATATCGACCGTACTCGGCTGTACTACATTCACGAGCTTACGGCCGATATGCCTTTTGTACAGGTGCGCGGCGAGTTCCTCAGCTTCGAGGAGGAGGGCCACGGCCGCAAGCGCCGCCTCATCGCTCATTTCACCGACGGACGCGGCATCCTGGACCTCATCTGGTTCCAGGCGGGGACGTTCAAATGGATCAAGAAGAACTATGTCATTGGCAAGCCCTATATCGTCTTTGGGCGCCCCAATGTCTTCAACGGCCGCCTCAACATTCCGCACCCTGACATTGACCCCGCCGACAGCCTCCAGCTCGGCACCATGGGTCTGCAGCCCTACTACACCACCACGGAGCGTATGAAGAAAAGCGGCCTCAACAGCCGTTGCATCGAGCGCTTCACGAAGACGCTGTTCGAGAAGATCTCCTCCTCGCCGTTCGGCGATGCGGAAACCCTCCCCGCCAGCATCATTCAAGAGCTGAACCTCATTCCCCTCTGGCAGTCCCTGCATGACCTGCATTACCCTCCCTCCGCGGAGGCCCTGCGGCGTGCCACCTACCGCCAGAAGTTCGAGGAGCTCTTTTTCATCCAACTCGGCATCCTGCGCTTCGCCCGTCAGCGTCAGCAGCAGGTCGCCGGTCATGTCTTCGCGCATGTCGGCGAGCGCTTCAATACCTTCTATCACGACTACCTGCCCTTCGAGCTCACCAATGCCCAGAAGCGCGTCATCAAGGAGATGCGCCGCGATATGGGCAGCGGCAAGCAGATGAACCGTCTCCTGCAGGGCGATGTAGGCTCAGGCAAGACCCTCGTGGCGCTGATGACGATGCTCATCGCCCTCGACAACGGCTATCAGGCCTGTCTGATGGCGCCCACTGAGATCCTCGCTGAGCAGCACTACGCCACCTTCCGCGAGTTCCTGAAGGACATGCCCGTCCGCGTGGAGCTCCTCACGGGTTCCGTCAAGGGCAAGCGCCGCCGCGGTCCTATATTAGAAGGTACGCGCGCGGGCGAGGTCGATATCCTCATCGGCACCCATGCCGTGCTGGAGGATACCGTCGCCTTCCAGCGCCTCGGCCTCGTGGTCATCGACGAACAGCACCGCTTCGGCGTGGCACAGCGTGCAAAGCTGTGGCACAAGCCCGCCGCTGAGGGGCCCGTGCCACATGTCCTTGTCATGACCGCCACACCCATTCCGCGCACGCTCGCCATGACCGTCTATGGCGACCTCGACGTCAGCGTCATCGATGAGCTGCCGCCGGGTCGTAAGCCCATTGAGACGCGCCATTTCTGGGAGGAGCGCACCGAGAGCCTCTACCGCGGTATTCGCACGGAGATCTCTAAGGGCCGACAAGTTTATGTCGTCTATCCCCTCATCAAAGAGAGTGAGAAGATGGACATCCAGGATTTGGAGAACGGCTATGCAGACCTCTGCACCGCCTTCCCCGACCTGCGCATCTCCAAGGTACATGGTAAGATGAGCGCTGCCGACAAGGATGCCGAGATGGACCGTTTCTTGCGTGGCGAGACACAGATCCTTGTGGCCACCACCGTGATAGAAGTCGGCGTCAACGTACCCAATGCCAGCGTGATGGTGATTCAAAATGCCGAGCGCTTCGGCCTGGCACAGCTGCACCAGCTACGCGGCCGCGTAGGTCGCGGTGCTGAGCAGAGCTATTGCATCCTCGTCACGAAATACAACCTCTCCGAAGATACCAAGAAACGCATACAGGTGATGTGCGACACCACCGACGGCTTCGAGATTGCCGAAGCCGACCTGAAGTTCCGCGGCCCGGGCGACCTCGAAGGCACGCAGCAGAGCGGCCTCGCCTTCGACCTGCACATCGCCAACCTCGCGCGCGACGGACAGCTCGTGCAGCTCGCCCGCGACACCGCCAACCATATCCTCGATATCGACCCCACACAATCCCTGCCGGAGCACGCCGCCATGTGGCAGCGCCTCCGTGACCTCGGCAAATCCTCCTACGATTGGAGTAGCATCAGCTAATAATGAAAATGGTCGGCCTATGAATAGCCAGGTGTAAAAAAGAAGGGTTTCATTTGTGAAGCCCTTCTCTCTGATTGTAGTTGCCAAAAAGCTAATGGTACGCCGTTGCGGCGTTGCGCCGTTGCGCCGTCTGCAGTCCATCGTATCATTTGCAATTCTCAATAGCGTATCAAATAAAGAGAAAATCAATTTAATTATTATATTATTAATATAATAATTAAGCAATAAATCCCACCTTCCTGCTACCTCAACATTCTCCTATCAAAATCCAATATGATACGGTGATACGGTGATACGATGATACGCCGTCACCACCACCATCGTGAAGACTGGGGATGCGCTGCTCACACGCCTCTACCACCCCCGACTACCGCTACAAGAAAGCCGGCGTCATCGTGATACGGAAAAGTCTATAGGTCCATCTTCTGCAAGACCGGCACCTTGATGCTCTGATGCCGCAACGCCGTACCATTACATGATTGGCACATATATAGTCGAAACGGGTCTCATCACCGAGACGCGTTTCGGCTACTTATGTAGCAAAATGAGCAATAATGAGTGTAAAATGTGTATCATGGAGTGTTAAAGCGAGGGTGTTAGATAGTAAAAAATTTTAATCGTGGGGGGAAAAGAAGTTTTTTTCCTAGTATTTAGACATCTTTGCATAAATTAATAAAAGCATAATCAGTTATGAGCATGAAAAAGATAGTGTTCTCCATGATGGCTCTGCTGGCTTTCAGCAATGCCGTCAGCGGGCAGATATATGAAGAGACGTTGCCGAATCCCGACAACGAGCCCGCCCCCGTGCATCCTGTGCCGAGCCAGCGTCAGCTGCTGTGGCAGGAAACGGAGTTCTACGCCTTCTTCCACTTCGGCATGAACACGTTCACGAATGCCGAATGGGGCAACGGCAGCGAGGCAGAGAGTAAGTTCGCCCCGACCAAGGTACCCAATCCGCGTCAGTGGCTGGAAGCCGTGAAGGCGGCAGGGATGAAGGGCGGCATCGCCGTGGTGAAGCACCACGACGGCTTCTGCCTCTGGCCCACAGCCACGACCACGCACAGCATCACAAATGCCGGCAACCAGAACGGGCGCGACACGAACATCCCCAGAGACTTCTCTGAGGCGGCACGCGACCTGGGCATGAAATATGGGTTCTATGTCTCGCCATGGGACCTGAACAGCGCCTACTGGGGCGACGGCACCAGCAACTATGTCAACAAGGTGTTCCTGCCGCAATGCCTGGAGCTGGCCAAATACGGCAGTGACCAGTTTGAGATGTGGTTCGACGGTGCCACGGGCGGCGACCACGCCGGCTACTACGGCGGCGCGAATACCACCCGCACCATCTCCGATGCCTCGACCTACTACGATATCCCCAACCTGCGCGACACGGTGCACGCCATCGCACCCAACTGCGTCATCTGGGGCGTGGGCGACGAAGCCCGCTGGATCGGCAACGAGGCCGGCTGGGCCGGTGAGACCAACTGGTCCATGGGTTACGGCGAGAGCGGCAACGAGTACAACTGGAAATGGCGCGGCGGCGAGAGCGATGCCAAGGCCACGAACAAGGGTTGGTTCTGGCACAGCGGCGAGAGCCCGAAGACGGCCAACGAACTGTTCAAAATCTACCTGGAGACCGTGGGGCGCAACGCCACGCTCATCCTCAACTTCCCGCCCGACCAGAGCGGCGAGCTGCCACAGGCTGACGTGACGGTGCTCCAGCAGTTGGGGACTATGCTCCAGCAACGCCTGGGCACGGACCTGATGGCCACCGCGACTGCCGTAACAGCCTCAGCGACACGCGCTGCCGGCGCAGAGCGGAACTACAATGCCAGCAACCTCACCGACGGCGACAAGGACACCTACTGGGCTACCAACGACGGCGAGCACACGGCCACCATCAACGTGGAGTGGGCGGAGCCGCAGACCCTACACTATGTGATGCTCATGGAATATATCCGTCTGGGACAGCGTATCCGCAAGTTTGCGATTGAGACCAGCCTCGACGGTGAGACCTGGACGAAGTGCGCTACCACGACCACCACGGTGGGCTACAAGCGCATCATTCCTCTGAACAACAGCACCAGCACCTACGGCGGCGTAGAGGCACGCTACCTGCGAATCACCATCGAGGATAGCCGTTCCTGCCCGACGCTGCATACTTTGGGGGTGTACTGAGATTCGTTTAACGTTTAAGGTTTTAAAGTTTTAAAAACTGAGCATCATGAAAGCAAAATATAAATTTTTCACTTTTCACTTTTCACTTTTCATCATATGTGCCTTGCTGCCCACGCTGGCCGCAGCACAGCACGTCACTTTTGAGAATGTGGAAGAATATCGTAGCCTCGGTGTCTATGACACATGGGAGCAGTCGCCTTTCCGGACAGGTGTCTTGAACGGGAGTAACTATGTGAAACTGGTGGCAAACCCCAATACGGAGGAACAGGAAACGCCGGGCGTGGCTACCAACGCCAGCGAGAATGTGCTGGCCGTACAGCGTTCGCGCTATGGCAGCAACACCTTCGGTGCGCGCATCGACCTCAACGAGCCTTTCTGCCTCGGCACCAGTAAGAGATACGTCCATGTGCTGGTCAACAAGCCCGTGGGCGAAGGCGGTGTCGTGATGCTGATAGGCTTGGGCAAGCGTCACGACTGGGAGTTCCAGGAACCCGAGACCGAGCAGTTCTGGGTGACGGCTTCCGTGACTATGCAAGGGCTGTGGAACGACCTTGTGTTCCCCGTCACCACCAACGAGTCAGTGGATATCCACAGCCTTGTCGTGGTCCCCGACCTGGCATCGCCCCACCTGCGCACAACGGATTTCGTGGCCTATATCGATGACATCGAGCTCAACGACAGCCCCCGACCCCGTTACCAGTCCGTAAATGCATCGCCGACCGTTGAGGGTGAACGCGTTTCGGAACAAAAGGAAGTGCGCATCTCTGCCAACCAACTCAACGGCGATGTCTTACGCACAGACGGTACACCCCTCAGCAGTGCCACCATCCCCACAGGTCAAGCGTTTACCATCAAGATGGTGCCGGCGCCGGGGTTCACCTACACGGGTATCATCCTCACCTACGACCACGGAAAGACCGTCACCATCCCTTCCTCTGCATTTGATGCCGCCACACACGAATACACCATCCCCGCTTCATACATTCATGGCGAACTGCGCATCGAGGGCCTCTTCACACCCGGCGAGAAGACTAAACCGTAAGAAGGTCGAAAAAGGGTGATAATGAGTGTAAAATGTACCTATTTAGAATGTTAAAAGATTGTCTAAACGGTTAAATAATATTAACAAATGGAGGGGCAAGGAAGAGATTCCACATAAAATGTGGACCTTTGCGCGCCTAAATCGGACATTTCGACATAAAAACATCTCGATAAGCTCACTAAAACACATAAAAATCATTATGAAAAAATTACTACTCTTTTTGGTCGCTACTCTCGTGTTAATAGGGAGCGCGATGGCGACAGTCACTACTGTTGTTGGAACAACAAAGATTTATGAAGTTTCTTCTGACAGAACAACCACGCTTCCACTAAGTGGTAATTCTGCCCTCTACGTATTAGAACAATGGAACTTTGCAAATAATAGTAACTACAGATACGTAGAAGAAAAAAGTGGCAAAGTATATTATACTCAAGCAACTTCGTCTAGTGCATTGACGGAAGCGAATATCGTAGAAATATCTAACACAGGCACTACATTTACCATTAAGTTTGTTAAGACCAATTATTATTTTCAAAATATAGCAGCGGACACCCAGGCAACAACTGGAGCGTCTTCTTCCAACTTACGCATTGTTGAATCACCTGAAACAGGAGGTTTCAATATTTACAATGCAGATAGTAATACGGATCAATTATTCTTTACATTACAAAACAACAATTATCCTACAGGAAAGACTGGCCGTTGGGCATGGGGAACATTTGCATTGTATTCTGTGACAGAATCTGAGAACTATGCAGCCTATGTTAATGAAAACATCAAACCTTATTTTGATTGCGCTGATACGTATTTCGGACTGACATCAACGGCGCTATCAACTTACGAAAGCACTTACAACACCTACAAAGAAAATTGCACGCAAAACGAATATAATACGCTACTAAATAATATAAGAGGATTGTATGATGATCCTAATAATTATGTTCAGCCAACGACTGGTTATTATCGAATTAAAAGTAGCGGTGCACGCAATATAGGTGAAAGCTATCTTGGTTATGGACAATCTGTTTATGGAACAGGTCTGCGGACTGTAGCTGCGGCCAACAAGCTCACAGATGCTTCCACTGTTATAAAGCTGACCGGGAGCAATGGAACGTATAAAATATCCACTCAAGGACTTAATGTACAAAGTCAAACGACAGCAAATAGAGCTTTTCCTGCAACAGGTGATGAAGGCGTTGATTTTGTCTTTAGTCCGATAGCGGCAAAAGCCGGTTTCGTGACGATTTGTAATGCTGCTTCTGTGATTGGCGATTGTCATGGATACTTGCATGAAGGTGGTGATGGCACTCCTACAAAAGGAGTTGTTAACTGGCAGGCAGGTGCTGCCGCATCACAATGGGCGGTTGAGGCGGCAGAAGAATTCACGATCAATCTCACCGCAGCCAATGACAATACTAGTGCTGCCCACACTTATGCAACGCTGTGTGTACCCTTTAAGATTACAGGCTTGGCTGGTGCAGACGGTAAAGAAGTGAAGGCTTATGCCCCAACGAAAGACGGCAATTATATTGTTCCTGGGGATGGTGCAACAACAATCACCGAAGGAACTCCTGTTTTGTTGATTGGCGCAGAGGGCGCTTCAAGCGTGACGGCAACGATTGGCAGCGATTATGCCAATGAGCCTGCAACCGCTGTTCTAACAGGCACATTTACTGGCACAAGCATTGACTGTACCTCAGGAACAACAAACTATGTCCTCGGTTTCGACGAGGATAATGGTAATCGCATCGGATTCTATCATGTCAACACAACTGTAGCACTCGGTGCCAACCGTGCCTATCTGAATACAGCCGGTAGCAGTGTCAAGGGCTTCGCTATCAACTTCGATGATATAGTCACAGGCGTGAATGATGTAAGAGGTAAGATGGAAGATGGAACACGTGAGATCTTCAACCTCGCAGGTCAGCGCATGAGCCGCGTTCAGAAGGGCGTGAATATCATCAACGGAAAGAAGGTATTAGTAAAATAAGAAGACTCACCCTCAACCCCTCTCTTTCAAAGAGGGGGGAGGAAGGGTGAAAGAGTTTGAAATATATTAGTAATAACAATGAAAATAAATCCCCCTATCGCAGAAGTATCTACGCCCCTCTTTGAAAGAGAGGGGTTGGGGGTGAGTCTTATGAAAAAGATATATAGCACACCAGAACTGCAGATCGTTCACGTAGAAGTTCAGAGTCCCCTGTTAAACATATCCATCTCTGAAAAGGAGATTTCCAGCCACTACGGCCTCACCAAAGAGGAGAACGAAGATTTGGATGACCTTTGGGATGACTGATGGTGAATGGTTCAGGGTGAATGGTGCATGGTTCGAGAATATTCAACCATTAATCGTAAACCCTTAACCGTGAACCCTTATCGTTTGGCTCTATAAAATCATTAATAGTAGAGTAATAAAAGTTTTTTCATGAGAGGCTGGGCTGTGAAGTCCGGCCTCTTTTTATGGAACATAAATCTTACAGAAATATAAACTTAAATCTAATTCAACATTCGGAAGTTGATCTGATGAAGAAAAAAACAATAAAAACACCACTCATGATGGCAAAAACATCGCGCTTTGCGCTAAAAATTCATGCGTTCATTTCAAGACTCCATTCATAGACGGATTGGATTTTCATCTTGTGACCGTCTACCTCAATTTCGCCGCTCTCGTGGTCCGAAAACGCGATATTTTACATAAAAACATGACGCTAGAATACGATATTTTACAAAGAGTTGAACTTTAGAACGCTTTATTTTACATATTTCCCGTTTTTTGAACGCCTTATTTTACATGTTTTTACTCAAGTTTCGGATGTTAAGAAGATATAGGAAGATAAAGGCAAGCGAAGCTTCCGAAAGTTAAATCTAATCTTTGGTCGGCCGATGGCCTCAAAGTGTCGAATGGTTAAAGAAGTTTAATCTGAAAGGGGCAAAGAAGGCAGATTTACATTATTTAATCATCTTTGCACAAATAAAGAAAGTCTTTTTAACAAAAAGCCATCACTATATACTCTCAAAAGCTATAACTATATACTAACTAAAATAAAGACATTATGAAAAAACTACTACTTTTCTTTGTCGCTACCCTCGGATTGATAGGGAGCGCGATGGCTACGGAGGTGACAACAGTCGCTACGGCCGGATCATACCTTACCTTGGATCAATTAAAAGCCCTCTCGGGTACTGGCGGTCACGTCGCTTTTGCAAACGTGGGCGGAAATCCGTGGACCAACAAATGGTTGGCAAACCCCAGTGCGAATTCAAACCTTACACTTTCCAAAGTGCAGCTATACACGATTACAGATGGCAACGTATCAGGTAAGTATTATTTGCAATGTGTTGATGACAACAAATACCGTACAAATTCCGGTTGGGGAAATCAGGCTTCAGCTGAGAATATAGAATTTCGAGTATATTCTAATGGTGGGGTCGTTGGAGGTTGCACAAATCCCATAAGCATCCATAACAATAGTGGTACGCAATGGAATATCAATGCTGGCTCATTTGGTGGAGCACTCAACGCATGGGCAGCGTATGCCGCCTACGGTCCGTTCTATATTCTTGAGGTTACCTGCATTGACGAAACCGACGGAGATGCAATACTTCAGACAAGCACACAAATCGTAACGGATGGTCATACGATGGACATTCCTACCTTTCCTGGTTTGAAACTGAAAGATGGTTCACCTTCCAGCATTGCAATTGATGGCGCAGATGCCGTGTATGAACTGCATTATGTATCCTCTTCATTTGACTACAATGTCGTTATAACTGGCGATGCCGCTCCCGATGGGACTACGTTTACCATCAAAGGCGATCCAGTGGCCGACGGAGATGCTGTTTCCTTCGCTACGGCCGTTGTAGTAGGTGACATTGTTGTAACATTTCCAGGTGGATATGAATATATGACATGTACTAAGACCATCGACGGAACCACCATCACCATTAAGTGCTTAGATACGCGCTGGCCCATCAACTTCGACAAGTCGCAGACCTTTACAAGAAGCGACCGCCACATCAACAGCGTCACTTTTAACGGCCAGACGATAGATGGTCTCTATGAAAACACCAGCACAACGTGCTATCAGGACCTCACAGCCATCAAGACGGTGAAACTATTGCCCAATATATCTGTGAAACCGAGTTTCAACATGACAGGAGGCTGGCAACATGGTTTTGTCTATATTGACCTCAACAACGATGGAGATTTCACTGATGAAGGAGAACTCGTCTCAAAAATCAACGAAGGCAATCCTGATCTCTCAACGGCTATGCCAGAATTCACCTCTCCTGCTTCATTAGGCTCCTACCGTATGCGTATCAAGTCAGACTGGGCAAGCGAGGACCCGGGCGGTAACCCTGGTGAAGATCCTGGCAACATCGATGGCAATAACCACATTATCAAAAATGGTGGTATGATTGTCGATCTAACACTTGAGATTAGCGATGACTATACCGATCAAGTGACTGCCAATATTCAGCCTTTTGTCACCTATCCTGGAACGGGGTATTTCCGTATGAGCGAAGGTGATGCAACAACCCTTGGTTCAAAAATCACTACCTATAAAGAGGATGGTGTTATTTCTCTCGCTGAATATACAGACTTGATGAGTGACCTTGAAAGCAGTGTTGATTTCCCCGAAACGGGATACTATTTAATCAAGAATGTTTCTTCGAATGAATACCTTGCCTATGGTACACCAGTAGAATGGGGGAAAGTTGACGGTTTGGTTGTAACAGCTGACATCACCCCAGCCAATATCATTCGCTTGACGAACGTCGGCGTTAATGAATATACCATCTCTTCTCAAGGGCTAAATGTTCAGGCACAGCCAACAGGAAACATTAATTTCCCGATGACAAATGCAGCGGGCGCACACTTCGCATTTACGCCTGCAAGTGCCACGAACCTTATCATTACAAATGCGGAGTCAAAGGTGGACGAGAACCATCCTGGAACGCTCTTTGATCCTAAGTGGAACAAGCCGTCTGGTGTTGTGAACTGGGTGGCTGGGAGTGATGCCGGTAAGTGGACTATTGAAATCGCTACCGAGGTGACGGTTACTCTCCACGAAGGAGATGCCGGCAATTACTATGCTACATTATGCGCTCCATTCAGCTATACAGTAGGTAGTGGTGCAACGGCTTATACTCTGGAAAATATGGGCACATATCTTAAACCGACTGCTATTGAGGGCGAGGTTACAGCTGGTACACCTGTACTGTTGAAGGGTTCATCTGGTTCTGTTACATTGACTGTTGGGACGAGCTATGCTGCAGCACCTGTTGCAGGAGATCTTACTGGAACATATGCAGCTAAAACCATCAATGGTGCAAGCGACTATGTGCTGGGTATTAATGAGGGTGTCGTTGGTTTCTACCACTGGGAAAGCAACAGTCTTGGTGCCAACCGCGCTTACGTTGTTGGCGGTGCTGAAGTCAAGGGCTTCGCCATCAACTTCGATGATATAGCCACAGGCGTGAATGATGTAAGAGGTAAGATGGAAGATGGAACACGTGAGATCTTCAACCTCGCAGGCCAGCGCATGAGCCGCGTTCAGAAAGGCGTGAATATTGTGAACGGCAAAAAAGTTCTCATCAAATAAAGAGAAGAAGATAAAACGTAAAAATGAAGTAAAAAGTAAAATCTAATTCTCTAATCCTCTAATTCTTGATAATTATGAAAAAGACATATATCATTCCCACGATGACAACGGTTGCCGTGAACGTTGTATCCTCAGTCCTTGAGGGTTCTTTGAAAATGGACGGAACAACAGTAACTGGTGAAAGCGGCGGCTGGACCAAAGAGTACAACAACGATTGGGCGAACATCTGGGACAAATAACCATCTATTATAATGAGACGCTATTTACTCTTTGCGGCAGTACTGGTCACGATGACGGGTACTGCAATGGCCCAAATCGATAAGACAGGCTACTCGCTTGTCTATTCCTCAGAGACGCCTGAGGTGGCTGCGGCGCAGCTCACGCTGACGGACGAGGAGAAGGCCAACTGCACGGGGGATTTTGTGAACACGGAGAATATGTTGCGCAACTGGGAGTACTGCAACAAGGCCGGTTCCGTATGGAACCAGCGCATGGCAACGACCGACGAGGAGCGCGCCCTGGTGCATAAATTCGAGAACGGTCAGCTGCGCCTGCTGGCCAAGACAACCAACGGCACCGCCGGCGGTTTCATCACTGGTGGCATCCGCACGCGGAAGGGCTTCAAGTATGGCATCATCGAGGTGAAGGCCAAGTGCAACCCCCATGCCTCTAACTTCCCCGCCATCTGGATGATGCCCGTCTCCAATGACGGCTGGCCCCAGTGCGGCGAGATAGATATCATGGAGATGGTGGGCAACAGCAGCACGATGCACAGCACGGTGCACGTGGCAGCGCGCTATCCCAATGATCCGAATGGTCACTCTGTGGGCAAGTCCTACTCCTGGACGAACAACAAATGGACCTCGGCAGGCTATCATATCTATTCGCTCTACTGGGATAAGCGGTCGCTGATCTTCTACTGTGACGGCGCACAGGTGTTCCGCTACAACAAGGACGAGACACTGGACTTCGACGCGCACCCCGACTACGAGAAATGGCAGTTCCCCTACAACAAGGAGTTTGAGCTGATCCTCAACCAGTCGTTGGGCAAGAACTCAGGATGGGGCTATGAGAGCCCTGACCCCTCGTACACCTACGAGATGGATGTGGAGTATGTGCGCATCTGGCAGGCACCCGAGAAGTACGAGATTGACAAGTACTATGTCCTTAAGAACTACACCAACAACACCCGTTATATGACCGTGGGGCCCGACAACAAGCTCACCACTGCCGAGGTGACATCGCCCAGCGAACGGACACTCGACATGGTGTTCGGCATCGCACCCGCCGATGTCCACGGCAAGTACTATCTGGTGTCCTATGCAGGGATGCCGGTCGGCACGATGCCTGACGCCAACAAGGCGGTGCCCTTGGCAAAGGAAGCCTGCTACTTCTATATCCTGAGGGACGATGTCAAGGGCGTGGCCTTCGACTATGCCAAGGAGACGACACCCATCACTTATGCCGACGGCAGCCGCGCACTGATTCTGAACACCAACCGCAACAACATCGTGTCCATCTCCGGCAACAGCAGGGATGGGGCTTGGTGGATTCTGGAGGATGCCACGGAGGTGGTGACGGGAATTGGAAGACTCACCCCCGACCCCTCTCTTTCAAAGAGGGGAGAGATTTACAACCTGAGTGGACAGAAAATTGTACATCGTACATCGTCCACTAGTACCTTGCCCAAGGGCATTTACATAATCAATGGAAAAAAAGTCATTATTCATTGAAATATTGAAAAGTGAAAAATTAAACGCTAAACGTTAAGCGCTAAACGAAATAAATTAAACGTTAAACCATCAATTTTATAGATTATGAAAAAGATTTTACTCTTAGCGACAATCGCATTCTCCGCCAATGTCATGGCACAGGAGTCCCTCACGGACATCACCCCGAAGGCTTATGACTGGGCCAACCAACCTGTGGGCACCAAGATGGTCGTCAAGCACTGCGACCCGTCATGGAATACGCCTTTTACGTTCTCCTATACACTCGGCGGCAGTGAATTTCTCGAAAATGGAGGCTGCATTTCGGCCAATAACACTTCCGACCCCCAATACGTGATGGATGCTACTGCTGTGGTGGATCTCGGCGGAAATATCGGTAAGGTGATGTGCATCAACGGTGCCAACTCCCAGGCGCAACAGAAACTGGGCTTCACCACTGACGCTTCCGTTAACAACATGATTCAGATTAACCTCTTCACGAATCCTGACAACACTCCCCGCAAGCAGTGGATCCGTTGCAAGATTGTCCTGAACATTTTCAGCAATACCATCTCCACGACCGACGGTGTCATCGCGAACATGTATTTCATGGATGCTGACAACAACAACAAGACCGCAGATTTAGTGGCATATCCTGAGAACGCCATTAACTCAGCCCAATTCATTCTCTACGACGAGGAAGGCGACCCCGAACTGGACATAGATGAGAACTACATCTACGACCCCAACCGCTGGCTGACCTTCGAAGTGGATTACTACATGCAAGAAGAGTTCAAGGGTGACAACTATGAGGGCCGCACCTCAAAGGATATGCCCGCCAAGTGGAAGATGTATATGCCCCAGGGAGGTTTGGTGAAATCCACCATCTTCATCAAGGAACTGAAGTTCTACGTCCTCGACGGCTACACCGATGACAAGGACCCGGCCAACTACCCCGCTTATGCTAACAAACCGCATCTGACCTACGGCCCCTGCCCTGCAGATGTTGACGGCATCAGTGCTGCGCAAATAACTCAAGGCAAGAACAATGAAAAGGCTATCTACAACCTCGCTGGTCAGCGTCTGGGTGAGATGCAGCGCGGCGTGAATATCGTGAACGGCAAGAAAGTCGTGAAGTAACAAAGAAATAACCTACAATGAAAAAACTCATCTATTTCGTTTCGCTGGGGCTCGTACTCTGCTTCTTTGCCTGTGACAAGGAAGCAGAGAACCCGGGCGATTTCGACCTGAAGGCGGAACTGTCCTTCGACCCGATGGTGGTGACATCGCTTCATGGACAGAGCTATGTGCTGGAGGAGGAGGCTGTCTTCGACACCGCCTACACCGACACCTACGAGAAAATCGATACGACCTTCGAGACGGATGCCAACGGCAACTTCGTGCTGGATGAGAAAGGGAAGAAAATCCCCGTGATAGGCGGCGATGGAAAGGTCATCACCACCTCTACGCCCGTCACCTTCCGCACGGGAAAGAAGGGTGTCTTCCACAAGATGAAGCTGATTACGCTGGAGCCCCAGGCCGACACCTTCACCATCCACATCAGGAGCAACGCCAAGTGGCTGGCACCGCAGTATGCGCCCGAGAAGGCACAGTGGTTCTTCAACTACAACCTACGCACCGGCGGCAATACGCTGATGGGCGGTGGCGACGGCGATTTCAACTTCCGCACCATCCGTAATAAGAACTATGCCAAGAAGGAGCTGGTGCCCCAGTACATCTACACCTCGGACAGCACGGTGATGTTCCAGCTGAACTTTGGCCAATCCGGAGAGAAAGACCCGAAATAGCCCACTCATACCTGATATCTATGAATTACCTACAACAACGTTTTTCCCTGCTCATCGGCTGCCTGCTTTTCGCCACAGCCATGATGGCACAACATACCGTGCAGGGTGTGGTCGTTCTGGATGACAACGAGCCTGCCATCGGCGCTACCATCATCGAAAAGGGAAAACCCAACAACGGCACACGCACCAATATGGATGGTAAGTTCTCCCTCACCATCTCCAGCAAAACGGCCCATCTCACCGTATCCTATATCGGCTTCCAGCCGCAGGACGTGATCGTGAACGGCAAGACGAACCTGACCATCACCCTCAAGGAGGAATCCACGAAGCTGGACGAGGTGGTCATCGTGGGCTTCGCCACACAGAAGAAGATCAACGCCACGGGCTCTGTAAAGACCATCGACGACGCTGCGCTCAAGGATCGTCCTACAGCCAATGCCGTGGAGTCCCTGCAGGGCGTGGTGGCCGGTCTGAATATCTCCAGCGACGCCGGCGGTGCACCAGGTGCCAGCAAGAACATCAACATCCGCGGTATCGGTAACCTGGGTGAAGACTCTAATTCGTCGCCGCTGATCCTGATCGACGGCATGGAGGGTGACATCAACACCCTGAACCCTGCCGACATCGAGAACATCTCCGTGCTGAAGGATGCCGCCTCGGCCTCCATCTACGGTTCACGTGCTCCGTTCGGTGTCATCCTGATTACGACCAAGAACGGCACGGGTGCACAGAAGCGCCCCGTCTCTGTCAACTATTCGGGTAATGTACGCATACAGCAACCCGTCTCTGTGCCCAACACGGTGGACGGCCTCACCTATGCCTACATGCTCAACGATGCCTACCTGAATTCTGGCGGCACGGCACCCTTCACGACGGACCATCTCGCCAAGATCCGGGCTTTCAAGGAGGGCACCTCGAACCTCAGCATGGGGTACTACGAGAACCTGGACACCTGGTACAAGAACCAGGCGGGCTACGGCAACACGAACTGGTACGATGTCTATGTGAAGACGCACACGGTGTCCAACGAGCATAACCTAAGCGTGAGCGGCAGCACCAAGGCCATCGACTACCGCGTGTCGGGTAACTTTATGTCGCAGACAGGTCTCTTCAAGCACGCCGACGAGATGTACCGACGCTTCAACGTGGCAGGAAAGATTACGTGGCGCATCAATGACTACGTGACAGTGGGCTATAGCGGACGTTTTGCCGCTGACAGAAACAACAAGCCGTCGGTCATGGACGACCTGTTCTTCCACAACCTGGGACGTACATCGCCTGTCATTCCACTGGTCAACCCCTACAACGGGGAATACCACGAGGATTCCATGATGCAGCCTATCCTGGAGGGCGGACGCATTAAGAACAGTACCAACAAGCTCTACAACCAGCTGAATGTCATCGTGGAACCCATCAAGAACTGGAAGATCCACGCTGAAATCAACAGCCGCATCGAGAACAACCCCTACACGCGTACCTTCAACCCGATGATCTATCACATGCCGTCGGGGCGCGAGGAATATCTGACAGCCTTCCGCGACATCACAGCCAATGAGCATAATATCAACGCCAGCACCGGCACCTTTGCCGTGAGTCCTGCCGGCGGCGAGACCTACCGCGAGGAGGCCAAGGCCAAGGTCAACTACTTCGAGACCAACATCTACACGGACTACAACCTGAAGCTGAAATCAGGCCATGAGTTCACGTTCCTGTTGGGTGAACAAAGCGAATACTACAAGATCGAGACCGACCGCTTCGCTGACTACAACTATCCGACTCTGAAAGACGGACAGGTGTACAAGCACCTGGAATCCAATATCCAGGGTGAGTGGTCGTCGTTGGGTATATTCGCTCGCGCGAACTACAATTATAAGTACCGCTATCTGGCGGAGGTGAACTTCCGTGCCGACGGCGCCAGCCGTTTCCCCAAGGACCAGCGCTGGGGCTATTTCCCATCAGTGTCCATCGGTTGGAACATCACGGAGGAACCCTTCATGGCGAAGGTCAAGGACAAGTTCCTGGACAACCTGAAGTTCCGTGCCTCCTACGGTACCCTGGGTAACCAGAACACCACCTCGTTCTATCCCTATTACCAGGCCATGTATGTCAACACGACATCCTTGGTACTGGGCGGACAGCAGCAGTCGTCACTGCCGGTATATTCCCCCTACTCCACCTCGCTGACGTGGGAGACCATCATCAACAAGGGCGTGGGCGTGGACTTCACACTCTTCGGCAACCGCCTGACGGGTTCGTTTGACTGGTATGAGCGCACCACCAAGGACATGATAGGTCCGGGTAAGGCATTGTCTGCCCTTTACGGCGACAAAGCACCCCGAACGAACAATGCCGAGCTGCGCACACGCGGATGGGAGATAGAGCTGACCTGGCGTGATAGAATCGGTAAGTTCAACTACAGCATCACGGCCAACCTCTCGGACTACACCTCTATCATCACCAAGTACTACTCACCGACAAACCAATGCTTCGGAGAGAACGCCATTGCCCGCAACGGCAACTACTGGTATGAGGGTAAGGAGATCGGCGAGATCTGGGGCTACCATGTCATCGGCGTCGCCAAGAGCGACAACGAGATGAACAACTATCTGGACAAGGTATCGCAGAGTGCTCTCGGCTCCAACTGGGGCGGCGGCGACCTGATGTATGCCGACCTCAACGGCGACGGTAAGGTGGATGCCGGCAGCGCCACACTCGCTGACCACGGTGACATGGAGCGCATCGGTAACTCCACACCGCACTATGCTTTCTCCGTGACCTTGCAGGGTGATTACAAGTGGTTCGACTTCCGCATCTATGTGCAGGGTATCGGCAAGCGCGACTTCCTGTTTGAGAACTGCGCACCCTTCTACGGCATGGCCGGCGAATGGCAACGTAACTACTACACAGACCACCTCGACTACTTCCGCTATGCAGGCTCTGAGTTGGGCGCCAACCTCGATCCCTACTACGGCCGCATCCGCATCGACCGCAACAACATCCAGGCCTCTGACCGCTATCTGCAGAATGCTGCCTATGTACGCCTGAAGAACGTGCAGCTCGGCTTCTCACTGCCCAAGGGCACCAAGCTGGACAAGTACATCAAGAACGCACGTCTCTACATCTCTGGTGAGAACCTGCTGACCTTCACCAAACTGCGTATCTTCGACCCCGAAGGTATCGACAATGGTGGCGGCTATGGCGCAGGAAAGGTTTATCCTAACTACCGCACCTATTCCGTAGGTCTCAACATCACGTTCTAGAATGAAAGCCTGCAAAGCTAAATATTGAAAGTTATGCGCAACAAATATTCATTATACAGCATTCTTTATGCATTCGTTCTCGTAGCGACGATGTCCCTCGCTTCTTGCAACGATTTCCTGGACCGCGAACCCATCTCCTTCAAGAGTGAGGAAGCCTACTTCCATACGGCCCAGGACTTCAAGCTGGCAGTGAACGACCTCTACAAATATCTGCCACAGAACAACTCCATCTGGGGTGGCACCTATACGGAAGACTGCACGAGCGACAACCAATGCAGCGCCAGCTACAGCGCGCTCTTCCTGAGCAACGGCGACTATAAGACCCAGGCGCAGAGCAATTACAACCTGATATGGAACTTCGACCGCCTGCGCGCCATCAACTTTACCTTAGGAAAGATTGAGGCCGCACAGTCCGAGGTCGATGATAAGGCAATGGGAGCCCACTATCTAGGTGAGGCCTATTTCTTCCGGGCATGGGAGTATTTCCGAATGTTACGCAAATACGGCGATCTGCCGCTGCTGACAGAGATGCTGGTCGATGACGAGAACCTGCTGACAGAGAAGTGCAAACGCTATCCGCGTAACGAAATCGCACGCTTCATCATTGGCGACCTGAAGAAGGCCATCGAGCTGCTGCAGGAGACCGCGCCCGAGTCAGGACGCATCTGCAAGGATGCTGCCTATGCCCTGCTGTCACGCGTGGCACTCTATGAAGGTTCGTGGGAGAAATACCATGCCGGCACCTGCTTCGTACCGGGCAATGCAAAATGGCCCGGAGCCACCACATGGCCCAACTTCAGCTTTGCCAGCGGGTCTGCAGAGGCAGAGGTCAACTACTTCCTGGATGAGGCCATCGCCGCCGCCGACCACGTGGCTGCACGCCGTGCGCTGGATGCCGACTACCAAGCCATGTTCAACAACTACACTACGGAGTTTCCCGCTGACGGCGAGGTCATCCTGGCACGCTACTACCAGAAGGGTGTCCTCTCACACAGCTGCTCGGCTTTCCTGAAGAACGGCGGCGGATGCGGTGCCACACGCGCACTGGTCAGCTCCTTCCTCATGAACAACGGCCTGCCGATCTATGCTTCCGGTAGCGGATGGCAAGGTGATACCAAAGATACCTACAAAGAGTTCCAGGATCGTGATTCACGCCTCACGGGAAGCGTAAGAGCCACAGGACGCTATATCACCACACATGTTGATCCAGAGACTGGAAAGAATGTCAACGATACGCTCTTCTACAACAAGCCCTACATCTATAACTCAGGCAACGAGAAATCCACAACGGGCTATGACATCTGCAAATGGCTGGTAGGCAACTACTCGTACAGCCATTATACTTCCAGCGATCCGGGCGGCGAACAGCGCACACAGTACAACTGCACCACTGCCGTGCCCATCCTACGTGCTGCAGAGTGCTATCTGAATTACTTAGAGGCCTATTATATGCGCCATGGGAACCTGGGTGGCAATTGCGACAGCTATTGGAAGGCACTGCGCCAGCGTGCCGGAGTGGATGCCAACTACAACAAGACCATCAACGCTACGCAGCTGGACAAGGAGAACGACCTGGCCGTGTGGTCAAAGGGACAGGAGATTGATAAGACGCTCTACAACATCCGTCGCGAGCGTCGTTGCGAGTTCATTGCTGAGGGGATGCGTCTGGACGACCTCAAGCGGTGGCGCGCACTGGACATGATGCAGGACTACCAGCCTGAAGGCTTCCGCCTATGGGGAACGCTGAATGAGCAGATTTATAAGGATGCACATGAGGAGTCCAAGCTCAAACCCGATGTGGTCTCGCAGAGCGGTATCTCCGCCTATCTGCATCCCTTGCAGGTCGCGGCCTCCAGCGCCGCCTACAACGGCTATAACTTCCCCAAACCGCACTATCTTGACCCGATTCCCGTAGCTGAGTTCCTGCTGTGCATCAGCCCGAACGGTGTGACGCCGACGGCCAATGGCAAGAGTATCCTCTACCAGAATCCCGGATGGCCCACTGATACGGACGGGCCTGCAGACTACAACTACGACTGCGATTAGGTCCCCATCATTGATTCCGCATCAACGAATGCAGGCAGTCAGGAAACACTGGCTGCCTGCTTGCTTTTTATGCCTCATAATACCTATTTCTGGTGATTTTACATCCGTGGTGGCGCTTCCTGCGTGGATTCTTTGGCCGTTTAGAGAAAACAGCCTATTTTTGCGAGCAGAAAAAAGAAGAATAGCATGAAACTATCGGAACTACGGACGGGTGAGAAGGCGGTCATCGTGAAGGTGAGCGGCCACGGGGGCTTCCGCAAGCGCATCATCGAGATGGGCTTCGTTACGGGGCAACCTGTGGAGGTGCTCCTCAACGCGCCGCTGCAAGACCCGGTGAAATACAAGCTGATGGGCTACGAGGTCAGCCTCCGGCACGACGAGGCGAAGTTGATAGAGGTAAAGCCTCACCCCCTAACCCCCTCTCCCGTGGGCGAGGGGGAAGCCTACGGCGGGGAGGGGAGTAATTACCTTCAAGACAATGGGGGTAAGTCGCTTACTGCTGCAACGACCTCAGCGGACGCCTACTCAAATGATACTACTCCCCTCCCTAATAGGGAGGGGCAGGGGGGAGAGTCTGTGGGGGAGCGGGGAGGGGGGCTTATTTCCGTCGCCCTCATCGGTAACCCGAACTGCGGCAAGACATCGCTGTTCAACTACGCCAGCGGGGCACATGCCCGCGTGGGTAACTATTCGGGAGTGACCGTAGATGCAACAACGGCAACGGCAGAGCAGGAGGGCTACACCTTCCATCTGACGGACCTGCCCGGTACGTACTCGCTGTCCTGCTACTCGCCCGAGGAGCTGTATGTGCGCAAGCACCTGCAGGAGGAACACCCGGACGTCATCATCAATGTCGTGGATGCCTCGAACCTGGAGCGCAACCTGTACCTGACGACACAGCTGGTGGATATGAACCTGCGGGTGGTGTGTGCGCTGAACATGTACGACGAGCTGGAGCGCCGCGGCGACCATCTGAATATCGAAACGCTCTCCACGCTCTTCGGTGTGCCGATGGTGCCGACATCGTTCAAGACAGGACGCGGCGTGCGGGAACTGCTGCACACGGTCATCGAGGTCTTCGAAGGCACGAACGCGCAGATGCGACATATCCATATCAACTACGGTCACGAGATTGAGGACGGCATCACGCATATCCAGCAGTTCCTGAAGGCCGACGAGCACCTGAGCACGCAGTACTCCACGCGCTATCTGGCACTGAAGCTGCTGGAGCACGATGCGGAGATGATTCACTTCGTCGAGGGTCACGTGGAGAGCGAGCACCGCAGCGAGGACCGCAAGCGGCTGATGGCGGCACGCGACTACGCCGGAGCCCGCGTGATGGAAGAGACGGGCGTGGATTCCGAGACGGCCATCATGGACGCCAAGTACGGTTTCATCCACGGCGCGCTGGCCGAGGCGGAGTACCGCACAGGCACCAAGAAAGACACCTACAAGACCACGCACCGCATCGATGCGCTGCTGTCGAACAAATACTTAGGGTTCCCCATCTTCTTCCTTATCCTCTACGTGATGTTCCAGACAACCTTCGCGCTGGGGCAGTACCCGATGGATTGGATTGAGGCGGGCGTGGCGTGGCTCGGCGAGTGGATCGGCGCCACGATGTCCGAAGGGCCGCTGCGGTCGATGCTGGTGGATGGTGTCATCGGCGGCGTAGGCAGCGTCATTGTGTTCCTGCCGCAGATCCTGATTCTCTACTGCTTCATCTCGTTCATGGAGGACTCGGGCTATATGGCGCGTGCTGCCTTCATCATGGACAAACTGATGCACCGCATGGGCCTGCACGGCAAGTCGTTCATTCCGCTGGTCATGGGTTTCGGCTGTAACGTACCTGCGGTGATGGCCACACGTACCATCGAGAGCCGCCGCTCGCGACTGATTACGATGATGATCCTGCCTTTTATGTCGTGCTCCGCGCGCCTGCCTATCTATATCATGATTGTCGGCACGTTCTTCGCGGCGCAGTGGCGCAGCACAGTGCTGGTGTCGCTCTACGCCATCGGTATTCTCGTGGCAGCGCTGGTGTCGCGCCTCTTCGCGCGTTTCATCATCAAGGGCGAGGACACGCCTTTTGTGATGGAGCTCCCACCCTACCGCTGGCCGACGGCCAAGGCCATCGGGCGTCACACGTGGGAGAAAGGCAAGGAGTACCTGAAGAAGATGGGCGGCATTATCCTCGTCGCCAGCATCATTGTCTGGGCACTGAGCTACTTCGGGCCGTCCCAGTCTTCGGCGGTAGATACAGCTGACAACATGGAGGTCTCTTACCTCGGTCGTGCCGGAAAGGCCATCTCACCTGTCTTCGCACCCCAGCACTTCAACTGGAAGCTGGACGTGAGCCTCATCGCAGGCGTAGGCGCCAAGGAGATTGTCGCCAGCACGATGGGCGTGCTTTACTCGGGTGATGACAGCTTCGGCGAGGACGAAGCGTTCGCCGAGGACAACGCCAAATACACCCGTCTGCACCAGCAGATGGCGGCCGACGGCGTCACGCCCCTCATCGCCTTCGCCTACCTCCTCTTCGTGCTCCTCTACTTCCCCTGCCTGGCCACCATCGTAGCCATCAAGAACGAAACGTCCTCGTGGCGCTGGGCGCTCTGTGCAGCCTGCTACACCACCGTCCTCGCCTGGATTGTCTCAGCGGCGGTCGTGCAAATAGGGGGGCTGTTCTAAGACCACTATGCAAATTACAATCGTCATCCTCATTCTCTTGGCTTGCGTGGCCTACACCGCCCGCCGCCTGTGGCGCCGCTTCACTCGGAAGCGGCCCTGCGACTGCGACTGCGGTTGCGAACATGATGACGATGTGCGTTGCGCAGGCTGTCCACTCGCTGACAGCTGCCACACAAAAAAAGAATGGTAATCTTGCGCACGCAAGATTACCATTCCTTTTCTTAGTCGCTTAGTGTCCGAACCTCAGTTGGTCGCCGTCGGCATCGACGCGGATGGGATGGTCGCGGTTGACGGTGCCGGCGAGGATGGCCTTGGAGAGGTCGTTGAGGAGCAGGCGCTGGATGGCGCGCTTCACAGGACGGGCACCAAACTCGGGATCGTAGCCCTCGCGGGTGAGCAGGTCGATGGCGGCGTCGGTGAGCGTGAGGGTGATGCCGTTCTCGCTGAGCATCTTCTGCACGGAGGCGACTTGCAGCTGTACGACCTGGCGGATCTCAGCCTGCGTCAGCGGCTCAAACATGATGGTCTCGTCGATACGGTTCAGGAACTCGGGGCGGATGGTACGCTTGAGTTGTTCCATCACCGTGCGCTTGGTTTCCTCAATGACGGCCTCGCGGTTCTTGGCGGGAAGGGAGCCATCGGCGAATGATTCGCCGGGCACACTGCCGTTAGTGGGACTGTCAAGTTTCGAGAACTGCTCGCGGATATACTCACTTCCCAAATTCGAGGTGAGGATGATGATGGTGTTCTTGAAGTTGACGGTGCGGCCTTTGTTGTCGGTCAGACGGCCGTCGTCGAGCACCTGCAGGAGAGTGTTGAATACATCGGGGTGTGCCTTCTCGATCTCGTCGAAGAGGACGACGCTGTAGGGCTTGCGGCGCACGGCCTCGGTGAGCTGTCCACCCTCGTCGTAGCCCACGTATCCCGGAGGGGCACCGATGAGTCGGCTGACGCTGTGCTTCTCCTGATACTCACTCATATCGATACGCGTCATCATGGTCTCGTCATCGAAGAGGAACTCGGCCAGAGCCTTGGCCAGCTCCGTCTTACCGACACCCGTGGTGCCAAGGAAGATGAACGAGCCGATGGGGCGCTTCGGGTCTTGCAGCCCGGCACGCGAGCGGCGCACGGCATCGGCTACGGCGCGGATGGCTTCGTCCTGTCCGATGACACGCTTATGCAGTTCTTCTTCCAGGTGCAGCAGCTTCTCGCGCTCGCTCTGCAGCATCTTGGAGACGGGGATACCCGTCCAGCGGCTGACAACCTCGGCGATGTCGTCGGCGGTCACTTCCTCCTTGACCATTGCCTCGGCGCCCTGAGCGGAGCGCAGCTGCTCCTGAATCTTCTGAATCTCAGCTTCGAGAGCCTGCAGGCTGCCGTAGCGGATCTCCGCCACGCGGCCGTAGTTGCCTTCGCGCTCGGCGCGGTCGGCCTCGAACTTCAGCTGCTCGATCTGCTGCTTGTTGGCTTGTATCTTAGAGAGGAGAGCTTTTTCGCCTTCCCACTTGGCCTTCATCTGCTGTTCCTGTTCGCGGAGGTCGGAGATGTCCTTGTTCAACTGAGCAAGTTTGGCGGCGATGGAATCACCGCCCGCACTATCCGCCTCGCGGCGGATGGCCTCGCGCTCGATTTCCAGCTGCTTCAGGCGGCGGGTGATCTCATCGAGCTCTTCGGGCACGCTGTCGCGCTCCATGCGGAGCTTGGCGGCGGCCTCATCCA
>Ga0310691_10002265_pt1 | contig 26104 bp, 26 predicted proteins | sample 176DNAGHGlowgp2_FD_203887 | JGI IMG/M metagenome (GOLD analysis project Ga0310691, IMG submission 203887) | Sheep rumen microbial communities from Palmerston North, Manawatu-Wanganui, New Zealand - 1766 DNA GHGlow gp2 (v2) (version 2) | ecosystem: Host-associated > Mammals > Digestive system >...
GCAGCAGGTCCTCTATCTGCACCTCCTGGAGCTCGGAGGAGCGGAGGTCGCTCTTGCCGTCCCACTGGTGTGACATCCTCATGATGAAGATCTTCATATTGGCATCCAGCAGGGCAGACTTCAGGTTCTCGTTGTTATTGAACTCGTCAATCTTCAGTGGCGAAACCAGTATGGCATCGGCATGCTCCTCGATCATGCGCTTGACGATGTCGTCATCATTCTTATATACCCTCACACCCTGCAACAAGTGGCCCGGCATGTCGTTGCTGGCGGTCACGAACCCCCTCAGGGTGAAGCGTGCCGGGTCCTCCATGCGGATTGCCTTCGCCAGCATCATGCCACCCGACTTGCAGCCGTAGATGAACACTCCACGTTGCGCCTTGTCCTCGCGCAGGCGGTCATACATGTACTTGATGGAGATGCGCACGATGAACATGATGAAAGTCGCCATCAGCCATGCGAAGAGCAGCTCGCGGAAGCGGATGACGGTCAGCCACTTGTCGGTGTGCAGGAAGAAGCGCAATGCCTCGACACCAACGATTCCGAACATGTTGGCTGTCGCTATGCGGTAGAGGTCGGCAAAGCTGGAGTAGCGCACCACGCCGCTGTAGGTGTGGAAGATCCGGAAGCCGATGAGGTACGGGATGAGGTAGATAATCAGAGTCGGCAGCAGGTGCCTGAAGGCGAGCGACGTGGCAAATCCACCGTGCGTCAGGGTATAGACAACCAGATTGGATACGACTATAACAAAGCAGTCGAACAGCAGCACCATCCAGTAGGGCACGGCATTCTTCGTGAAATACCAGTTTGCAAGTTTTGTGAATATGTAGTTCATTGTTAATTCAGTGTTTAGTCCTATTTATTCAGATAGATTATTTTTTTTCTATTGAAATGTATAAAATCTTCAGCTTTTAAATATCGCCTATTTGGCTTCGCCGCTAAGGGTTCTGGATACACATTATATCACTTCTCCTGCATATCTCATTTTCTTTCCGAGGACAGTGCAGAATATCATTTGTATGTCCTTGATGAAAGAATAGTGGTGCAGGTAATATCTGTTTAGGCGTACCTTGTCTGGGTAGATAATCTCATCGTTGTATTGTTGGGGATTATCGACAGATGCAAGGATTTCTTCCTCGTCACGGTATTTGAGAGATGCAGGACCTGTGATGCCAGGACGTAGCTTCAAGATTTCACGGTCGTCACCTTTCAGCAGGTCTGCATAGCCTGGTATGTCGGGACGTGGCCCCACAAAACTCATCTTCCCAGTCAGCACGTCCCACAGCTCAGGTAATTCGTCGATTTTGTATTTGCGCAGTTTTTCTCCAAGAGGAGTGATGCGTGCAGTTTCGGCAGCCGCCACTCCTGTCACTGTATCCGTCTTTTTCCTTACGGTCATGGAACGAAATTTGTGTACCTTGAATAGCCTTCCATATCTTCCCACCCTTTCCTGTACAAACAGCACAGGACCACCAGGCATCTTCACCTTAATGAGGATAGCGACAATGATGAGTATGGGCGATAGGATAAGCAACCCAATCAAAGACACGAGTCTGTCGAAGATATATTTGAGAATCATAGGTTTAACTCTTTCAAACTGCCTTTGGGCAGATCCTCAATATAGATATAGTTGTCTCCCATTTCCTCAATGATGCGTGTGTCAAGAACTTTCTGGGTGGAGTAGAGTGAAGCAAGATTGTCCTTGGAAATGGTTTCATACATTCGTAAGCCACAATGAATGGCTACTTCCATTGCAGAGAGACACATCTTTTTCCCAATTCCTTTACCTCGATAGCGATAATCGACCAACTTGCCTAAGTAGCTCTTGCCCATGAAGAAGCTACGGAGGAAATAATAACCCACCACTTGGCTACCATCCAAAACAATGAAATAAAGATACGACTTGTTTTTGATGAGTTTCTTTGTCGTTTTTGCATCAAATTCGTGAGGCTTGAAAAACTCAAATGACTCACTTGGTTGTGCTTGGAAAAATGAGACAATGGCATCAACATCCTTCAACTTGGCTTCTCGGATGATGAATTTCCCTTGATGTTTCGTTAGAATGGGCTGAATTCCTTGGAGTTTCCTTCCATATCGGAGAGAAAAAAGCCATGAATTCAGGAATTCAATGAAATTCCAAATGAAAGAGAGTCTTTCCTGTAAGAAGTGAGCAATTTTATATAGCATTTACTGGTCGAAACTTTGATAAACTTTTAGCAATTCACCCCAAATGAATTTCTGTTCGTAGCGATCAATCACCATCTTCCTTGCATTCCTTTTCATCTTTCCAACTAATTCTGGGTCATTGATAAAGCGTTGCATGGCTTGATAGAGAGCATTGGCATCTTTACTTGGAACGATGATACCATTCTCTTCGGGAATGATGATTTCGTTGGCTCCATTGATATTTGTCACAATACAAGGTAAATCCATAGCTCCAGCCTCCAATACAGTGTTTGGAAAACCTTCCCGATAGCTTGGTAAGACAAAGGCATTGGCTTGCTCATAGTAAGGTCGAACATCATCTTGTTTACCAACCCAAACGATGTTAGGATTGTTATCGATTTCTGATTTCGTTTCAGTTTTAACGGGGTCAAGATTTTCTTCGTATGGCCCCACCAGAATTAACTTGGCGGAATTGGGCTTCAGTCTCTTGAAAGCCTCGATGAGTTCGTTGATTCCCTTGTCTCCAACGATTCTACCTACGAATACGAAGGTGAAAGGTTCTGCATTATTTGACTCTTTTTGTAAATTTCTTGCCTCGTTTATGTTTTGAGTAAGTTTGTGTTCATTTGTTGACTCTTTTTTCCAGTATTCAGCATCAACACCTCTTACATTACCATTTCCAATGATGTGCAAAGGCTTCTTGGTGATATTGAACTTTCTCAGATCATTAGCAACTCCTTGACCTTCTGGGTTGATGTAGGTGGCGCAAGCACAGAGCAGTTTGTCCATCCAAATCAGAATCTTCTGCTTCAAGCCTGTTGCAGTAGGGAATACCAACCCAGTGTAAGTATGCATACGTACTGGAACACCACAAATCTTGGCTGCTAACATTGAAATCAGTCCAGCTTTTGGTGTGATGGAATGGACGATATAAGGTTTTTCTCTTCTCATCACTCCTATCATTTTCCATAAAGCCTTGAGGTCAGTCCATAGTTCGATGTTTCTTGCCATCTTTAAAGGAATCGTCTTTACCCCTTCACGTTCCTCAATCCATTTGAGTTCCTTGTCTGGTGAAGACACAACGACGACTTCGTAATGTTCGCTGAACATTTTCAGTTGTCCCTTGCAAAATAGGTCAAGTGACCAAGGTATGGTGGATGTTCGAATTAGTTTTTTCTTCATTTTGCTCTGTTACTAATTATTGCTTTTCTGTAGTAGATGAAGGCTTATTATAAATTAGTAGCTTTTATCATTGTTTCTATCACAGCTTTTGGGGATAGATATTTTTCGTAGTAAAGCCTTGCACTCTGTTCCATTTCCTTTCTTAGACCCTCAGTCTGATGGATTTCATTTACGGCATGTTCTATCTCCTGCGGATTCTGAACGATGAGTAAACAATCCAAAGGAGCTGGTAGTGCTCGTGTTAGTGGTACAGAAATAATAGCTTTTCCCATACATAGGTATTCAGCTAATTTCCAACCATGACATAAACCGACTGAAGGAGCATTGAAAACACAGAGGCTTCTTTTAGTTTTTTTGATGTAGTCATCAGGACCGACTCTTTTTGAAATGAGAAACCCTTGATACATTGACTTGTATTTGGCGTAGTTCTTCATTTCACCACCAGAATCTTCAAGATAAACTAAACCACCATCTACTTGCATTCCAGCTTCTTTGCATACTTTTAGAAAGGCAGCACGTTGTGCGTTGGTAGTTCTATCTTGTAATCTTTTATTCCAAAGGATGGAAGCATGAAATACATAGTTAGTATCTATCTTCTCATCCTGCTTTTCATATTGTTCTATTTTTCTACGACGAACAAAGCTATACGTGTAATCTCCTAAATATCTTCTGAAAGGAATGCCGAAATGTTTTTTGCAATAACTATAATTTTTCCATCCTATCCATAAAGTTTTGATGGGCGAGTATAGTTGAATTCCAAATCCAGGACCAATTGCCATGAGTTTTTGACGTTCTTGCAACTGTTGGTCAGTGCAATTCACTTTGGCATATACATCGCACCAATTATATCTATCATTGAGAATGTAGTCATAGTCGCAATAGTCAATGAATATTCTCTTACCATCCACTACAATAGGTACCCCAGAAAAATATTCTGTTAAGTTTTTACATGAAATATCCAGAAAGGGGTCTAAAGCAAATTGTACTTGTTGACCAGTTACTTCTTCAATACCTTTAATATAATATGTTGCGTAATTGAATCGGATTCGTGGGTCAACAAAAATCATTTCTTCATCAGGTTTTTATAGACCTCGTTGTACTTCTCAGCCATCACAGAAATGTCATATTCAGCAGCCTTAGCTTGGCATTGGTGAATGATTCTGTTGGCGTATTCCTTGTCTTCTGTAAGTCTGATGATTTCCTTTGCCAATTGCTGATAATCTTCATGAGGAAACAACACACCATGTCCTTTAACAACTTCTCGAAGTCCATCCACATCGCTTGCAATGAATGGTCGTCCGCACGACATACCTTCAATGCTCGAAAGTGAAAGTCCTTCCCAATGCGATGACATCACATTGATATCCGAATTCACCAATATCTGAGGAATATCCGAGCGGATACCCAAGAAATCCACACGTTCTTTCAGTTTCAGAGATTCAACCAAACCTTCAAGTTCTGTTCGTCTCGATCCATCACCCACCAATTGCACCCTGTATTTTTCAGGTAATTCCCTCAAAGCTCTGATAATTGTATCTTGATCTTTTGCAGCACTTAAACTTGCTACCATCGTGATGAGCACCTGTCCATCTTCCTTCCTCGTTCGCTTTGCCTGTTGGAATTTCGATAAATCCACACCGTTGTAGATAGTCGTGATGGTTTTCAAATTACCGATATAGTTTTCCAAGTTCTCACGTGGTTGGTCCGAGATCACGATGATGCTTGAATACATGCTATATACCCATTTGTCAAGTAATTTGAAATACCATTTTCCGCGGCGACGGTTATTTGAACTATGTTCTGTAGTCACAAGTTTTCCACCTCTGCCTAAAGCCAATACCTTTGCCATGGCAGCAGCATACTGACAAGGTGTGTTATGTGTGTGAATAATATCGAATTCCTTCACGTATTTCACCATCTTCAGTGAAGCACTAGAATCATACATGTTATTTCCAAATGAATGAATCTTGATACCTTTCTTCTGCATCTCTTCATAGAAAGGTGTTTTTCTTCCATCAAAAATCAACAATTCCACTTCATTCCCCAATTTGCGTAGTTGTGGTAACAAGTCGATGAGTAGATGCTCCGCTCCACCAGTGCGGAGCGATGTGATGACATGAAGTATTTTCATTCTAAATTATTCTGAAGGTTTTGAGTATTTTACGGAACCACATATTGTCGAATCCCAATGCATCCGTCACAATCATACCCTTGTACATATTGAAGGTGTGCATGCCAATATTTAGTTTTGGATGCACCGAATACATTCTTCTGATTTCCTCGAAGTTCCAATGGCTATTCTCCATCTTCATCTTTTGAATGGTGACAGAATGACCGTATTGCACATTGCATTCCTGAGTAGGACGGAACATCTCGCCTTGATATAAAAAGCAATTACCTGCCATACGAGCCACATTCTCCTCAAAATCGATTTTTCTATCAAAGATATATTGATGTGTGTCCTCATCCCATTGATAGATGGATAATTCATTACCATTCACATTCTTTCCATTGGTAGCAAAAAGATATGTTGTACCATTGAACTTAAAAGGAATTGCATCTGCTACAGCCTCTTTCAGAACCGTTTCACATTTTTGAATTCTATTTTCCTTTGGCCAATAACGATAGGTGTTCAATTCACCAGATTCCCCATTCTCAGGCATCAGATAAACATAATCCGCTTTTTCTTCTGGACGAATGATAACAGGGAAACTAAGATGAGTGGGTAACTCCAGTACTACATCTAGTTTCTTTAAGTTGAGAGTCTTTTTATCGATGGTCAATTTTGAAATACGTCCGCGACGAATCGGTTTGTAGAATTCCTCCACCATAACGATAATCTCGTCATCAGTTACTTCAAGGATGAAAGGGTCAGCAAACCAACTCTTTTTGAGTTGATGCTTCATCCATTTTACTCGGATTTTATCACCAATCATAACACTATCAAGGGTGTTTTCAAGGAATCCTATATTCCAACGCTCGTCCGAAAACGACTTAATTAATTCTTTAAGATTCATACGATTAGTTCCTTAAAAAGTCTGCATCAGAGTCACCTGCTGTAACCAAAGATTTATAAGAGGATGGAATTCCTAAATTTCGGGTTGCAGTAAAAGTGTATGGACTTTTTAATCCAAAATGATTTTTACTATACTTTGCCATTTCTGTATCATTGGAAAGACAAAGTATAGCTCCACATTGATTAAGCTTAACTAATTTTTTTACAGCTTTCATCATCGTTGGAAATATATCTTTTTCTGTAAATAGATAGCGATAATCTACAAGAAAAAGTGTTTTAACTTTTTTAAAACTTATAATCCGAAATACAAAATAACAGTTTTTCTCTTCACACTGATAGAAGAAGTATTTATGAACGTCAATGTCAAAGAAACGAATTTTCAAGAAATCGACATCTCTAATAAAATCAATATCAAGTCCTGTTTCATTCCAAAAACCGTTGTTTGGAATTCTTATATCATTAGCATTTTCAACCAAACTGAAATGATAATCATTAATCTTAATTTTTGCTGGTGATATAGTCTTTTTTGTAATGATTATTCCCAAAATGCTTTTGATAATGTCTCCTACAATCCTATAGTTAGGAATTAAGTAGTTGTTAAGTCCCTCAAAGAATGTGGCTTTTTTCTTTTTTCTTATTTGTACATTCGTTTCAGATAGACCTATACCATAGGAGCCAAGTCCATCGATTTTGGTTGCCAATCCACATCCTCTGTATGATTCCTCAACAAATGTATCATGACCCCATTTTATGGATTTTATTTCTCCGTGTATTTTTGCTTTCGAATAATAATAAAAATGACATCCTACGATTTTTCCTTTTTCATTAAGAACTAATAGTGCAGGAGATTCCTTCTTATTATGATCTATAGCATGAGTTATAATATAATTAATATATTTTTCAGAATAAAGAGGATATATTTTGAATAGATATTGCTTTAATTCTATCGAATATCTCTCATCATAAGGTTCAATTGTTGTTTTCATTGTCTCATTTTGTCTTTTTGACTCAATAACCATCCTAATGGATAACAGAACAACCATTTCGAACTAATTTTAGGAATATGGATATTTTCCTTCAAAACCTTTTTTTCATGTTCTTTTGTTAAGCACAAACTAAATCGAAAATAGTTGATGGCACATTTCAACTTTTGTTTCCAAGGTATATCTAATCCCATTTTCTCAGCGTAGGACATCATAGTTAAAATCGGGCTTTTCATTCTTATTTGGACAATTCTATCTGTAAGGCCGTCATCAAGATAATCTCTGAAATAAATTACCTTATGAAACCATCTTAATTTATATTTCCTAGCAATCCTATAAAGAATCAACATTTCTGGGCAAAACTTCTCGTCAGGTATTTCTGGAAACGGAAATTCTCGAAGAACATCAGTTCTAAATACTTCGCACATATCACCTGTTGCACCATATTTATATCGGTAATCAGAACTTGTCGCATCAACAACTTCATTGGTTGGGCATTGACCTATGAGATTCCCATCGTGATGTGCCATATAGCCTGCAACACCTCCAAAAGATTTATCGTCCTTTATCTGCTCATAATATTGAAAAATCGTCTCTAAAGAATCTTCAGGAAGTGAATCATCACTATCTAATATAAGGAATAACTCGCCTTTAGCTTCCTTCACTCCGTGGTTGATAGCTCGATATTTACCACCATTTTCTTGGAAAAAATAGTGAATGGGGAAATCTTCTTTCGACTTTTTAATGTAATCAATTACATCTTTGCTATTATCGCTACTGCCATCATCTACAATTACCCACTCGAAATCTTTGTATGTTTGTTTGCATAGACTTTCATAAATCCTTGAAAGTAAATGGGCTCGATTAAATAATGGAGTGAAAACTGTTAACTTCATTAAAAAATATAATTAATAGTAGTAATCTTAGTTACTAAAAACAAAAATACTATATATGTTTTCTGTTAATAGTTGAGATGAAGCATTAGTTTATCTCCTTTTTCTGTAACAGGGAGTAGCCAGTCATTAAGTCCCTTTATCTTTTTTCGATATGAATCATTTGTTGTTTGTATAATAATCTTATCTTGAAAAAGTGAGATGTCTGTTTCTGACAAATTAATGTTAGCCTTTCTTGGCTCAATTGTATCTATAATACAAAAGAAAGTCAATAAAGGATAGTTCTTAAATTTCACTTTATATTCTTTGTAATGTCCATTTGTGTCTTTTGTAGAGTCTTGAATTAATTTTCCCAAATGTCTTTTTCTATAGTGTTTTGTATTGTCTTTGCCTTCTCTTTTCAACCAAATGTTGTGAGCTAATATAATCCAAGCAACATAGTGATAGATTTCTTCCAATTTTTTTTCCCAACCTTTTGTTTCTACATTGTTCTCATCATGAAAACGACGTATTTCGCTTATTTCTTTATCAAAAGTCAAACCTGCGTAGATGCCATGCTCTTTTTTTCTTCGATATCTATAATATTTGTTATAAACTTTCTTATAGAAGTTTGGTATACTTTGTTTACATGGTATCTTATGTCTTGGTAAAGACTCGCCATTGTTTTTTTCCTCATATTTATAGGCTAAATCATGAAAAAGAGTTGCCATAAACCAAACATATGTGAATTGTTTGTCTATGTTATATGTATTATTGTCAAAACACCTTAATTTTTTTAGTTCATTGTGTATGTTATTGTGTAAATAATTATCATTTTTTCTATAAAGCCATAATCCTAAAAAGAATGTGGAGATTATATGTAATAGTCTTAGTGGTTGAGTGTCTTTTACATAATCTAAGTCTTGATATAAGTGAATTCCATACTTTCCAGAATATTCTATAAATATCTTGATGAATGCATAGCAGCTATCTGAATCAGAAAAAGACAAAGAAGAAAAATCTTTCTCATAATAGTTCCAAATTGATTCTTGTTGATATGTGTTGTTATAAATATCTTGATAATTCATGTTTTTATTATTAGCTGAAAGTTACTCAAGATTTATTGAAATTTAATAGAATCTTTAAATGACATTTTGGCGCGTTCGCCACCAATGAATTTGTATAAACAGACTCTAAACAATGGTATACACAAAAAGCATATTGTAAATACAAAAATAACTGAGATAATAGAATTATAGGATGATATGAATTTTTGAATGTAAATAAAGTACAATACTAATGCCCAAAAATGTATGGCAAGTACAATTAATGAATGTTTTCCAACATATCTGAGAAATGAACGAATATAAAAAAATATTTTTATTTTTACCATTGAAATCCAATCAAATACACAGATAAATGTATATATACCAGATATGGATACGATAAAGAAATGTAGTGGATATTCAACACAAATTCTACTATTTACGACATCTACTCTCCCAAATGTATATGGAATACATAAATAGAGGCCTATACAACTTACAATAAACAATAAAAACTTTAAAGATTTATGTTGTTCAAGGATATTTTTCCTTAAATTAAATTCGCTCCCTATTGCATAAAAAAATAATGCACAAAAGAATGCACCTATATGGATATATCCACCGAGATTGAAATAATCACAGAGGAAAGCCAAAAATAATGATAAAAAGCAAATAAAATAAAATATAAGTCTATCCTTTATTTTTGCATTTAATTGATAATACGTAATAGATACAAAAAATAAAATGAAAACAAACCAAAGAGGCATAGTGGCTCTACTACTTATGCCAATTAAAGTACATATAATATCACCAACGAACCATTCTAAAGGGGCTGCTATATGATTAGTGATTCCTATGCTTTCTAATATTTGTGTTCTTGGATATCCAAGGGATTGAAGCCAAGAGAAGGAATAGATGTTGGGGTCTAACAGTGAAAAGAGCAAGGATAAATATAAATATGGTAATAGTAGAGCAGAGAATTTGTTCTTTATGTATAGATGAATTGAATTGTATTTTTTAGCATTAAATAGAAATCCCGAAATAAAGAAATAAGTTGGAACGCCAATTGCTGTTAAAACACTTGTAATAGATTGGACATGTGTGTTTTTGAAATCTGGAATCATATCGCAAATATGATGCATGCAGATTGCAAACATAACAAATCCCTTTAATTCATCAACCCAAGGAATTCGCTTATTTAGTTCCATAAAAAATTTCTTTTGTTTTATGAAAGAGGCGTTTCTTGATATTCAGCTTGATTCAATAAAGCAGCTCTCAAAGCAAATCCACTATGATACATCTTTTTATCTCTGACCAAGATGACTTTCTTTGCATACGAAAGCATATAATAATCGATAAATGATTTCATGTAAGTCATTTTATCGGCATCAAAACTAAATCCTATGTGGACTACTTTGCCCGGGATGATGTAAACATAGGGTTGTTCTTGAACAGCTTGTAGGAATGTAGAGCTATCGGATGTTACTAAAATCTTGCAATCAGAATTCTTTTGATGTTGTTGCTGCACGGTTTCGATACATCTTTTGATATAGGCCTTTCTTTCTTTCTCAGGCAGTGTTTCTCCTCCTTCCTTAAAATCTCCCAAAAGTTGTCTAAAACGAAACACCATCGCAATATAAGTTTGTTTTCCACCAATTTCTTGGAGACGGAGATTTAATTGTTGCTGTAGCAGTTCTGATGGTTTGAACAATTCATGAAACAACTTCCCATACTGACCGTCTTCAGCTACCATATTCGAATAGATATGTATCTGCTGATAATTCTTCTTTAAATAATGTTTTAAGATGGTATTTTGCGACCAACGCTGAATGGGATTCTTTAAATTACTATGATATGTAAGCAGAGTGCAAGGATAAACACTATTCGTATCGAAGCAGATGTCTTTTTCCTCAATAGTCCAATCATATTGATTAGGAACAAGATAATCAATCAAATTCAGCGTTCCAAAATTGATTTTGAAAGGAATGTGTTGCCTTTTACATTCTGCATAGATGGATGTCATGGCTCTAAATCGGTCAGACAACCCTCCTGAAAAAGTGGTTTCTTTCAAAACCATGTAAATAGCAAGCTTTTCCTTTTGGAGGGATGTGTTCTCTTTGTCTTTATTAAGATTAGCATAAAGGGGTAAAAGAAGACTCTTTCTGCAAGAAGAGTTGTGTCGTAAAACAGGTGAAAAATAGGTGCAGGATATCAATAGATTGTACAATCGTTTTCCCCATGTACCGCTTTCAGCGTAAAAATCACTCATGCCTTTTTCTGTTTGATATGTTTAGCAAAATCAATCAATCTTTTACATTGTGCTTCTGGTGAAGTGAAATCTTCATAATATTTACGTGCATTTTTCTCCAATTTCATTCTGTATGCTGTATCGTGCACAATTTGAGAAATCGCATCTTCTATATCATCAGTCGAATTGACAATGTGAATGCTTTCACCATGGATAAGACCACCTCCAGGCAAATCTCTCGATAGTGGTGTGGAAACGATGGCTTTACCCATACATAAATATTCACCTAATTTCCAACCATGACAGTCGCTTACCGAAGGTGTGTTGAAAACAACTACAGATTCTTTGGTCTTCTTGATGTAATCTTTCATCGACAATCGTTGGTCGTAAATGAAATCTTTATAAATATCTTTGTATTTTGGATAATCAGGACATTCCTTCGTGGCAAGAGGGTTATCCACAAAGAACAATCCACCTTCAATATCGAGTCCTAATTTCTTACACGCTTTCAAGAAGTCACCTCTATATCGATTCGTCTTAGCTACCGTACTTTCACTATACCATAATGTGGAAGCATGGAACACGTAATTGTTTTTTACCGCTATTGGTTGTTCATAAAGGCTCAGCTTTTCGCGACGAAGTTGAGGATATAGATATCCTCTCATCATGATTGGTAAACTAATAGGTGTCTTTCCTTGGCTTTTCAGATAATTCTTGATTCCCCAAAATGCTGATTTAATGCCATTGTCAATTTTTATGCCAAATTCAGGACCCAAAACAATCATTTTTGAAAAGTTTTTCTGAACATCAATTTCTGGGTTCACTTTTCCATACACATCGCACCATTCGTATCTTGATTCATCAATCGATGCACCATCATCCAGGTCTAAGAATACTTTAGTTATTTCTTTGTCTTCGTCCAATAATAATGGCATTCCTTTATTGTATTGATAAATATTGGCTATAGACAGATGCTCAAAAGGTCGTATGTCAAAATGAATGGCATTCCTGCCATACAACCTTCTAAAACCTTCTATGTAGTAGGTTTCGTATCTATATCCCATTCTGGGGTCTATAATGATTTTCATAACTATTTATCTATTAGTCATTGTTCCATAAATTATAAAATTTGTCTTTGTCATAGTTATCGTTGTATTCGTAAAGCTCATATATAATATCACCTTGTCGATGTCCATTGGTGAAAAAGGTTTTATATGGAGTTAATTGAATCCCCCATCCTATGAGAAGTCGCAAATACAGAGCCAAACAAATACCAAATGACCAATTCCTTACGTCTGCCACTTTTAATGAAAGTTTGGATAAGAGAGCAAATAATCCTATCATACTATACCAAGAGATTCTACCACCATCGGTCGAACGACAAAACATGAGCAGAATACCACAAAAGAAAAGATAAGTATTGAGCAAAACTAAACTTCTTCTATCTTCGCCAATATATTTATAATTATGTAGCAATATATATAGGAAAAGAAGAGATTCTATCACATATTCAATACGAAAACCATGTTGAGCAGCAGTGGCATACATTTGAGCTTTTCCTGATGCTGATTCAACGGATTCTCCATAAAAGAGAAATAAGACAGAAGTAATATTAGTAAATCCCAATAAGAGTAATAAAAACATCACCTGCAAAATCTTATCAGGATGATATTTCTTTAAAGGCATGAAATAAAGTAAAGCAAAATAAACAGCGGAGTTATGTATTAAGGTTGCTATAATGACTATGATAAAAAACTTTTTTGGATTTCGCTGGATCAAATAGGGTAGTGACATCCATGCCACACTAACAGCTAAAATCTGTCGTATGTAGGCAAAAGTAAAAAAAAATAAAAGTCCTAAAAAGATGAGTGCCCCCCAAAAAGGATTCTTCATGTTATGATAAATACTAACTCCAAAAAGTGCAAAGAAAATCAAAGTGATAACAAGAATGAATATATATCGATTACTGGTAATAGCTCCAAGAGCAGATAAAAGAATACCGAATACAGGCTCGTGAGAAAAATACAAGGAATAGTGTTCTTTAAACCATCCTTCATGTCTAACTTCCCAAGCCAATGCTTCGTATGCATCAGCATAGATATATCTGTCATAACCTCCTAACATGTCGCTTATACCCACAAAAATGCCTATTAGCATGATGTAGGTCATAAAAGCACTAAAACTAACTCGCTTTTTGCCAATATGTTGAAAAGCCAGTATGGATGTAATGGCAAATATTAATAAATAGTAAATCATATTCTATCTAGTCCCTACGGTCCAACCTAAATGAAAGCGTTTGATGATGAACTCAAACGTATAAAGTGCAATAATAAGAATAACTATGCAGATTATAAGAATGACTATGCTATTAGTTATATATCTGCTTAAAATACCATCGACCGAAAGCAATATGATGTAGTGAGGTGCATAATATGTCATGGTGTTTTCACCGATGTGGGTCAAGATTGGTATCTTATAATTGAAACAATATTTAAATAAATTGTTGAAGAAAATAATACTTGCCAAACAATATGCTTCTACTTGTAAGAAACTTCGATCTGTAAATAGTTTGTTAGATCTGAAATCGAGGTATAAAGGATCAAAGAATTGATATATAAAGATGAGCATAGCAAAAATAAACAACCATTTTTTGTACTGCTGGACTTTTAGTAAGTATCCTAAAGAGAAAAAGAATATTCCATTGCTGACATTACCAAAAAAATAGGGGAACTCTATGCTAGAATAGTTGAAAAATATAGCAAAAGCCAAAGAACAACATAAGATAATTATTGCTGGAACTTTTAACTTTGTGAGAATAGCGAAGCATATTCTGCATAAGAATAAGGATAACAAAAACCAAAGGGCAGCATTACCTCTGATAAGTCCATACCAAAAGAAGCATTTGATGGTATCTTTGATGAGAAAACTAATGCTATGATGGCCTTGTATAAAATTTCCACCAAGAGTAATAATCAGCCATCCTAAAGCGGAGAAAATAAGAAATGGAATAATCAATCGATGCCAACCGTTGAGCAATTCTTCATTTAAAGACTTGTTATCCTTGAAAAACATACCTGCCTTAAAGAAAAACCAGGGTAAGAAGCAAACAAACGTATTCATTAAGAAATCTATCCACACACCTTTCAAACCACAAATATGTGCTGCATGTACGATAATCATCATGTGGAGTATCATCAAACATGCCACATTGTCGAGTGAGATATTCCTTTTCATTTTTTCAACAAACGATAAAGTCTTACAAAACCTAAAAAGACCTTCTCATGGTTCGCCAAAAGCAAAAAACGATTGGCTTTTTTGTTTTTTCCTTTTTTCACAGGATATAATCCCATTTTTTTATAATAACCAATATATCGTTTGATGGTTTTGGAGGAAGATTGGTTCATCATGGTGAAAAGATGTCCTGCTACTCCAAAATTTAAAAAGTCAAGGAGAAGTGTCTTTTTAGAGAAGTCTTCTTCCTGAGTCATCTGTGAATATAGAGTCTGATACACTTGATATGCATCCATATTCCCCATGGCTATATATCTTGTGCTTCTATTATGAGATGTGGAACTAACATTTCTGCGATTATAAAGATAACCTATCTCGGGAATACAAACAATTCTTTGAAAATGAATAATATTTTGTACATTGAAGCACATGTCTTCTATATGTACAATCCCTTCCAAAAAAGGAATTGTAATGCTATTTCTTTTGAAAATCTTATTCCATAGAAAACCACCTCGAAATGATTTTAGATAATCAATACCATTCATTGTTTTTGAACTCTCTACAAGGCGCACATCATTTTCTCGATTATTCCAGATTTCTTTGTAGTTAAACGAAACAGCATCAGGTAAGTCTTTGGCGTATTGTTTTAATCGTGCTGCGAAGTGGGAGACAATCGTATCATCAATATCTACAAACCAGATATATTCACCTTGTGCTCTTTTTAAACCGTTCTCTCGGGCAGTTGATGGACCTTGTTTATTTTGTCTAAAAATAAACAAATTTTGATGCGATTGCTGATGTTTTGCCATGATGTCAGAATAATCTTCAGTACTAGCATCGTCAATCAGAATGATTTCGTAATCATCGTCATCAAGTCCACAATCATATAGCCCTTTCAAACAAGGCTCTAAGTACTTCCGTCCGTTATATATTGGAATGATAAATGATAAAAACATTGATTATTAGCCATAAATGGTTTTTAATAAGGATTTACCATCTCCTTTTGTGATTTTAGGTAAATAGAGTATTGTTAAAAGAATAGCATAATATATTCTTGCTAAAAGATAAGTGACTGGATGACAGTGTTTCTTCAGTACGTAAAAGTGGCTTTTCCATCTTATTTTGGTCTTTTGGACACTTTCCTGCATACTCTTACCTTCAAGATGAATAATTTTAGGTGTGTTTATAATATAACGATTTATGTTACCTTTAGCCATCCTATACTGCCATTCTCCTTCTTCACCGTAGAGGAATATGTTCTCATCAAACATTCCAATTTGGTCAATGATACTTCGATGAACAAACATGTCTGCACCACATACGCATTCCACTTCTTTGTTTTTGTAATCTATTGGCAAATATTTTTTTAAGTGAAGTTGTCGAATTAAAAATTCCTTGATTGTAAAAGCGGGAAAGTAATGAAATGAAGAAGTGTATTTTCCATCTCCTCCAGTCAGATAACAACAATACACGGCAACTTTATGATGACTTTTAGCATAATCAAAGAATTCTTTTATAGCATTGTTCTGTAGCAGGGTGTCTGAATTCAGCAGAAAAAAGTATTTTCCCTTTGCCACTTCCATTCCTCGATTGTTGCCATAACCAAATCCACCATTAATTTTATTATAAATATAGGTTATCCGATTGTCCTGCTCAAACAACTCCTTCGAACCATCAGTTGAAGCATTATCAACCATGATGATTTCGTACTCCACTCCTTCAGTTTTCTCCACAATGCTTTCAATGCATTCTGAAGTTAGTTTTTTTGTATTGTAATTTACAATGATGATGGAGACATCCATGACTCTTCCATTATTTTTTTTAATTTCAAATATGACTTTTCAACATCAAATTGCTGGATGAATTCATGTCCCTGTTCTGCAATTCTGCAACGTAATTCAGAATCGCTAATCAGTCTGGCGATATTCTCTGCAAGTTTCTTAGCATCGCCTACGGGTGAAACTAGAGCGGTCTCTCCATCTTTAGCCATCTCGAGATAACCTTTGTTATTGGTGCAAGCAATAGCGCAACCGCATTGCATGGCTTCTCCAATCGTCAATCCCCATCCTTCCACATGACTTGAGCCTACGTAAATTGCCGCATCATTATAGATTTTGTTGAATAATGCTTTGTCTGGCTTTTGGTGAAAGTCCATCCATTCAGGCAAGTCGGACGGTTTGTCATAAGCACTGAACATAGTTACTTTTAGTTCTGGATAATTCTGCTTAACTATATGGAAGGCTTTCATTGCTATATTGACACCTTTGATTTTGTCAACATGGTACATATAAGCTATATTGTATGGATTCCTTTCCGAAATTTTTCGAGAGCATTTAAAGAAATTGAAATCAAAGCCATTTGGTATAAGAATAGAATGTTCACCATGCTTTTGCAGAATATCTTGTAACCAAGTGGAGATGACGATTTTTTTGAAAGGATAGTGATACGTTGAAATTAATAAATCCTCACTGACAAACCAATTTTCATAACCCTGAATAAGATAAAACTTGTTTTTAGAATCTATCTTGTATTGATTCAGAATGATAGCCGTATTAACCGCTGTTGCTATGATAAGGTCATTTTTGTGGTAAGTAAAACTATCCAGGGTCCAACTATAAATTTGTTCAATCCTCTTGTTTAAGTTAAACCATCTTTTCGGTGTATAATCTTTATTAATTTTCCTGATGATATACCTTGTAATATCCTTTAATAAAGTCCTTGTTTTTTTCTCGGGATTTTTTAAAGTATTTGGATATACTAAAGTTACGTTTAGTCCGTCACGAACGAGTCGATTAGCATATTCAAAAACTACCTTGAAACCTCCTATTGGCTGTAATGCTGCTTGGGGTAGCAAAAACACAATTCTATTTTTCATCTCCTTACCGATGAGAGTAAGTCCTTATAAAACTGAAATAATGCTGTTTGCTTATAATGTAGCATCGTTAGCATTATTTTATAATTTGTGGTTATTTTATTACAATTCCAAATGGCCTGGTCAGCTTCAGGAAAAGTTGCCATCCATCTTTTTAATGAGTAGTCGGATTTAGCTATGAGGTCGTTCTTTGCCATCAGACGCATCTCGTTAATACCCTTAGCGAGCCTCTCTTTCAATCCTCTTTTTTCTAAGAAACAACATGCAGCATCCACATTCCAAATACGTTGCAGAGCTCTTTCCCGATTCTTTTTCTCATCGCTCATGCTTTTGATAATGGAATGGTCATTATATTGCACGTAGTGATAAAAAGCCTTAGGAAGATAGCCGATTCTATCTGTGGATGCAAACAAGCGAATATTCCAACTCACATCTTCAAAGAGATCTGCTCCATCAATGAATGTTACTCCCGTCTCTATCAGAAATTGACGGCGGTAGATTTTGTTCCAAGTGGAACCATGCATACCTTTTCGCAGCATGGCATCTATACATTCAATTTGGTTTTCGCCAAACTCTTGTTTGATGATTTTTTCATGATCTGAGTAGGATTCATAATAGTCGCAATAAACAACGTCTAAATCTTTTCCGTTAATAGTATTGAACAACGTTTCAATTTCTTCTGGCTCAGCCCAATCGTCAGCATCTGCAAATACCAGATACTCACTCGTTGCATGGCTCAAACCTTTGTTTCTAGTCGTTGCTGATCCACAATTCTTCTCATTCTCTATGATAACCACATTCCTCTTTTCATATTGAGCCGCGGTTTTCCTCAGTATGGAGATGCTTTCATCGGTAGAACCGTCATTTACAAACACATATTCTATGTCTTCAAATGTCTGTTCAAATAGGCTCGTTGCCGATCTCCCAATGAATGGAGCCACATTATAAATGGGAACAATTATTGATACTTTCGACATAAAACGCTCTTTGAAAAAATATGTTTTATAACTATTTTATTGAGGAAAATATCCTCTAAATGACCAAAAACAAATTTTCGTAAGTATTCTATTAAAATGCATCCTAAATATATAACAATTGGCACATAAATAACAGAAGTGATGATTTTTAATCCATGAATTGTTCCTAAATGAAATGTTTCTGATATGAAAGGGAAAATTACTTCATAATCATTATGAATAATAAAAACAGCAAGACAATTTAATGATAATGCATTAATTAACCTCTGATAGCCAATATTACAATTTTTAAATGCCAAGAAAAAAAGAATTGAACCTATATATACAAATATAGAATTATCTTGTGTAAAATTGGTCCAACTAAAACCTAATAAAGTTGAATATAAACATTGCATTGATATATAGAATATTGTGAAAACACAAAAGATTGCAAAGTAAAAATAAGAATTCTTCTTACCGAAGTCATATATTCTTATATATCTTCCTGTCATATAAAGAATTGTAAAGTTAAAAATCCCTCCTCCCCAATCAGGAATAATCTGGGGAAAATTCACAACGTATGCAAATGTTGCAACTCCGTAATATGTTAAAGATATAACTAAAAGAAATCTACTAAACTGCCATTTATTGAATGAATTGGCTAAAAAATTTAAAACTGGAGCAAATATGCAAAGAATAAAATAAATAGTAACAAACCAATATTTTTTTGAGATAACGGGCATTAAATATTTCAGAAATAATTGAAAATCTATGTTTCTGGACAATACTAGATAACAAGCTATGAGCCAAGAATAAAAAAGAACCATAAATTCAATTTTTAATAATTTCGTAAGTTTTAGACTGATTCCGAAATATCCTGAAATAAGTATAAAAGTGTTGACAGCTATCACACATATACCATAAAGATAATTGCTGATGACAAAATCTTCTCCTCCCATGAAAAGACTATTATTATAAACTAGACTATTTGTCCCGAAGTTTAATACATGACCACCAACAACGAAAAGCATTAATAATATTCTGAGCAATTCAAAATTTGATTGACGAACTTTCTTATTGTGGCATTTTATATTTTTGTGCTTTTGCATTTAGGAATATAACTAATTTTGTGGGGATGTGGGTTAAAAAGGTATATTTGTTTTAAACTTCAAGCAATTGACGATCCAGAATTCTTCAAAATTTGTTTGAAGGAATAGTTTTAATAATACACATTTTATTAAATAGTTTTTCCCTTTCTGAATTTCTCTTTGATAAGAATCATTAAATATGCCAAATCATTAGATTTTGAGATTTTTGCTATTATAAAATAATAAGCAAATCCAATAGCAGTGGGGACGAATAGCTGTAAATAATAATTATTGAAAAATTGACTAGTAAAAAACATTACAAGCCCCATCGATAAAGCATATAATAGCGATGGAAGCATTTCTTTCATTTGTTGCACAATCCCCATATTAAATAACTTTCCAGTATAAAAAGAGTTTATGCACATAGATATAAGAGAGGCAAAAATGCTACCTAAACACATAGCCAAAATTCCAAAAGGAACCGTAATTACGAGAATGATAACTGCAAGGATTTTCTTTAAAACCTCTAAATTGAAAAATAAATCTGAGCGCCCTTTCACTTTTAATAACTGTAAGTTCAATACATGGACGTGCCACCACATTTTAGAAAAACAGAGAATTTCTAAATATACCACACATGGAAGCCATTTCTCAGTAACCAATACAACAACCAAAGATTTTGCTAATACAGCCAACCAAATCATAATCGGAAAAATCAAAAAAGCAGATACACGTAGCATCCTACGAAATGCACCCATCAATGATTCCTCATTATCTTGCATCTTGCTCAATACGGGAAATGAAACGGTTTCTATGACACTTGTTATAGTTTTGGATGGCAAATTAGCATAGCCATCAGCACGTGAATAATATCCGAGGTCTTTTGCCGAAAACAGTTTACCAATGATAATAGGATACAGATTCTCGAAAATGGTTGCTAATATAGAAGATGCTAACATTTTAGAACCGAATCCGAATAGCTCTCGAAATGATTGTTTGGAGAATCTAAATTTTGGCATCCAGCGTTGGTAATACCAATATAATATATATTTCAAGAAGATGGTGAGGAACAAGGGATAAATGAGTGACCACATCCCATATCCCATAAATGCTAAAACAATAGAAAAAACGCCTGATATAATGGTCGTTATCATACTAATAGCACTTCGCTTTTTGAACTGAAGATTGATGGATAGCCTAACATCTTGCACAGCTATAAAAGATCCAAGAAATAAGAGTAGTACATTGGCATAAACTACTTTTATTAATATAGGTTCATGATAGAAATTGGCAATGAGAGGAGCACATAATGCTAAAGTGATGGATAACAATGCAGACATGAAGACATTCACAATAAAGACGGTTGAATAGTCGGTTTCTGTACGATTGCTTTTTTGTATCAAAGCTGTGCTGAATCCAGAATCAATCAGCGTGTACGAAAGCATAACGAAAATGTTGACCATGGCTAACAGTCCATAGTCTGAAGGTACTAATAATCGCGCAAGAATAATACCTTGGATGAAACCGAAGATTTGTAATGCAAATTTTTCCACAAATCCCCATATCACACCAGATAAAGCACTATTTCGTATGTTTTCTGCCATTTCCTTTAATTCGCTTCTTGGGGAAGATGATGCCGCCATACAAGATAGCGACGATGTAATTCATGCATTTGCTCATAAAGGTACAACCCTAATACAGTCCTAAAAAAACGCTTCCATTTACGTTTGTTTGAAATACCAAGTTTTTCTGTGTCGTAATATTGTTTTTCTGAAGTTGTTTCTGCTATAAAATTGAGATGCAATTTAAATCTTTCGCAAATGTTTTTCCACTCCAGCTCTGTATTATATGCTGTTTTATGAGGCATTTTTTCAGAAATAAGGATCCATCTTAAATAATCTTCGATTTTATTACCAAATGGACATTTCTTCAAGTGATTGAATGTGTAGTCTATATGTAGTCCAATTGGTTCATAGCTTAGAATGTCAACTCTTACGGTCGGCACACCTGTTTTAGCTCCAGCGACTGAACTTCCAGCCCCTGCGACAAATACATCCATCTGACGAAGGGCTTGTAATGGCATAGGGAAAATATAACCGGAAATGAGAAGTTTTATATTATCAACTTCTTTAAAAAAATTAATTATATTGTTCTTAGTTTTTTCTTCGAAGGCTCCACCAAAACAGCAAAAGAGTATAGTTCTCTCTGGAATTGATAGCGCAAATTTTTTAATACCATTAAGGATAGCTGGTAGGAAATCCTTTTCTAATCGGCCAATATATCCGATATTATAATCCATCTTATTTGACTGTATTAACTGTAAAAGAGGATGGCTGTAATCAGATAGCGAGTTGTGGCAACAACAAGGAAGAGAAAAGCATTGTTCTAAAGATAAAGACATATAATCTTTAAAAAGATGCTGCATAACAGGTTGAGAAATACAAGCTAATTCATGACGGAAATATTTGAATTTATAAAAGTCTATTACTTTTTCATCGACATTTGGATTTTGCTCATCTAAAAAAATAACAAAATGCCTTGCGCCAATTCTTTTTGCTAAACATTCTCCCCAATAAGCTGTATAGTCTGTACCTGTTTCTATTATGATTTCTTCTTGATTAACAGGCACAAATGATTCTAATAAGTCAATAATTTTCTTTTGTTGATGTCTACTGAATTCGTTTGGCATATCTAAGGAATAAGGAAAGAAAGGACCATCAAAACGTTGAAATCCTTGTATGAATATTTTCTTTCCTGGATTAGTTGGGATGACAATGACATTCCAACCATTTTCTTCCATAAATCGTATTTTGTTGGAATGATAAATGGGACCACCTGCTACAACATCGTAAATACCACAAATGATGATGTAGGTTTTGGATTTATTATTCATGTTTTATTGAAAGTAATGTAAGTGTGCTATATTCAATGAAATTAAAGGTCGTTGGCTCCATTACTGATAATATTAACCTTGAATTAATGTAAGAATTAAACGTCAGATATGCTAATTTGATAATAATGTTGCCATGACGAATGTTACAGCATAACCTGAAACATTGTCAATAGCTGACCAACCAATACCCTTTATCGTTTTTTGCTTTAAATTTTGTTCTTCCAAAACCAAAACTAATTAAATGGTTATTGTTCTTAGTTATTTTGCTTCATCCCCCCAATTATTTGTAGTACGAATACGGCTTATCAACGTCAATTATTAGTTCACCATGACTAGTTGCTCCCATAACTATCTTATGCCAATCGCCATAAAGAGTGGTTAGTTGGGCATCGTAATTAAGCGGAATTGGCAATTGAAGGAATTCAAATTGAGTAATTGTGAATTGCTCATAATCTTTAGTTTCCCATTTATGAGTATTCTTCAGTCCTTTTGGAGTAAGGTGTCCTAAGATAAGACAACATTCTTTGGTGATTGCATCTTTGTATTTACCAGCAAGTTTTTCAAACATGGAATTATAATAGTCACTCATTCCGAATATATCAAGAATTGAATTTTCAAAATTTATTTTTATATTTTCAAGAAGTTCAAATCGGACATGGCGGTTTTTAAAAGCGCTGTGTTTCCAAACCTTCCCCCACACTTTGTACAACTCATCATAGTATCTTTTTCGCTCGTTTTCATCATCTGGAAGATTATCCAATGGAAACACATCTACAAATATTCCCTGATTAATATTGTACCCTTTCTGAGCAAAAGATTTAAACATCCCTGTCGTATTGCTATTTCTTATTTTTGCATGTCGCAACAAATGACCAGGATCCGTTCTTTCTGACTGAAAGAAATATGGATTTTTTAGTTCTGAAGGAGCTATCTCACAAAAACGATTATAATCATTTCTTTTCATCATTATATCAAGGTCATCGTCCCATGGGATGAATCCTTTATGGCGAACCGCACCTAAAAGTGTCCCTCCGCAAAGGAAGTATTGAATATCATGCTTCTTGCAGATTGTATCTATTTGGCATAAAATATCCAGTAAGACTGCCCACAGCTGCTTTGTTTCTGTAGTCACAAGATAACCATCTCTTTCTTCTTTATTCAGGTAGCCCTCAGGTAACTCAATATTCAGTTTTACCATATTATTTCTTCTTGATTTTGTTAATTCTATAGAAAAACAAATTCCACAATTTAGGAGCATACCGCATTATAAGATATCTTAAGTATGACTCTGTACATGAGAAATATTTCCTCGGTGTTGAGTCTTTAGTTATTCTATCCATCCATGCAGTATGCCACAATGCTCCATCTTCTATTTTTTTGCTACTGTTTTTGGTAATGAAATCATTAACCCACTGCTCCATAAGGTTTAACATGGGGCAAAATTTTTCATTATCCATCAAGTCATATACTTTAGTGCTATCAAAAACTCTATCTAAAAGTCGCGCCCTTTCATACCAATAGCTAAGATTGGGATTGAGCTTTATTAATTCTTGAGATTGGACTTTCTTTGTCTTGATTTCATAACCAGCCTTGCTAAACACTTTGCGATAGAAGTCGAGTAATTCTTGCCAAGAAAAGACTTCGGTTGAATTAACATTAAATATTTGACCAAGAGCTTTCTCATTGTCAATAAGTGCCATCAACATTGTCCGAACATGACCTCCATAGGACAAAGAAAATTTATATTGCAACATATCAATTGGTATGATAACCTTCTTCCCTTGCATTATTCTCAAAGCCCAATCTGCATTCCAATCGTGCCCCCAACAAAAATGATTATCATTCATGGTTGTGCCGGGACGTATTATAGTCCAGTTACGATACTTTGATTTTATGAGAATATCCTCAATACGTGCCTTCTCGTAACAATACCAGTTATATTTTTGCGTTCCCTCTTCTGGAGGATCAGTCTCCAAAAAACGAGGTGAATTCTCGTTTTTTGGTGAAGGGATGTCAGAGTACACTGCAGCAGAACTTAGACAGATATACTGCTTTGTTCCATTCAGCAGGGCTTCATAATTTAAGGCGAATTCTTTTGATGTGTACCAACAGAAATCTATAATCGTATCATATACCTCATTTAACACGCTATTGATAAATCCCAAATCCTTAGCATTACCATAACGATACTTAATAGAAGAGCGATTGTCTTCTATCTTCTTGCGGCATACTACCGTAAGCTCATATCCTTTTTCATATAATGCGTTGACCAATGGACGTCCCATTGTTCCAGTCCCTCCGATTACTAATATTCTTTTACTCATAACCTGCTATACAACATATAATTCATATTCTTTACAAGTATGTAATTTCCTAAGCTTTATGTCATCTGCTACTTTTCCAAGATGTTGGGGAGAGTGCAATAAAATTCCCATACCGCCTAATTCAAACATAGGCTTGATGTCTGTCTGATACCTATCACCAATAGAAATCATTCTAGAGTATGGAACATCGTATTTACCTGATAAATATTCTATGGCTTCCTTCTTGTTAAAATGATGTGAAGCCGGAAATCTGTCACTGCACACCATTTCTTGAAAATAATCCTTTGATATTTTTAGATGAGATAGTATCTTGTCTATAATAGATTGAGTATTGCTTGACAGTAAAATGACTTTAAAATCCTTGCATAATCTATTTATTACATTTTCTTTCACTGACTTTTCAGCTTGAATCGTACTAACATCAAAATGTTCATTCCGATAGTCAGTCCATTCTTCTTTATCAAAACCCATTTGAGCAAATAACTCCGTTGCAGACTTAGAATTATTACTCACATAAGGGAATACACAGTTGTCCATTAAAAGCCTTTTGATTTCGTCATATCCTTTGTGTGTCTTTAAGGACAAAAACGATATTTGAGTCTGAAAGACGGACTTGATTACATCTTCAATATCATATAGAGTACCATCAAGATCTAGGATGATTAGCTCGATATTTGGTTGGTTCATTTTCTAGTATATTTCATGATGTCAAGATGTTCTTCTTCTTTGCCGTATGGCAATTCGTCTTTTGTGAAATACAATTTTTTAATCATATTCAAGGCCCAGGATGCCATTTCATAATGATCGTGCTTTACAAAAACGTATTCGTCCATTTTATGAACATATATAAAGAATAGTGCGGCTGCTAACCTTTCCGAATCAACAAATTGAGAGAAAAGCGCAAACAACTGCTTATAACATTCAATTGGTTCTTTAGATTGTCTTGTTTCTATAACTACTTCTATACAATATTCAAATTCTTTGGGACCAATACAACCTAACGGATCTATTGCTACTATGCCATCAGAAGATTGCATTAGATTTCTCCTGTGAAGATCTCTATGCAAGAAATATTGTTTTGAATCTGTAAAATACTTATCAGGGATGTTCTAAAAATTAATCAACTGATAGTCAGATATTTCTGACGATATTTCAATAAAATTCAGTACCTTTGCAGTATCAAACGACGTAATCATGAAGAAAACGACGATATATAGGAGGCCGAAG
>Ga0310691_10002270_pt1 | contig 26076 bp, 26 predicted proteins | sample 176DNAGHGlowgp2_FD_203887 | JGI IMG/M metagenome (GOLD analysis project Ga0310691, IMG submission 203887) | Sheep rumen microbial communities from Palmerston North, Manawatu-Wanganui, New Zealand - 1766 DNA GHGlow gp2 (v2) (version 2) | ecosystem: Host-associated > Mammals > Digestive system >...
AATAACTTTGCAAAAACCATTGCAAATGTGGATTTGCGCAGTAAGGCTTTACGCTCGTTCAAGGACGAATATCTGCTTGACTTTGTGAACATTGAGGATCCTGACGAGACAGATGAACGTGTAATAGAGCAGCAGATTGTTCACAATATCAAGAACTTCATCATGGCATTGGGTAGTGATTTCTCGTTTATGGGTAATCAGTATCGTCTTGTTGTATCCGAAAAAGAGTATTTCATAGATTTGCTGTTCTTCAATCGCCGTCTTCAGGCACTAATCGCGATCGAATTGAAACGGGGTGAGTTCAAGCCAGAGTATGCAGGAAAGTTGAATTTCTATCTGTCAGCACTTGACGAGTATGTAAAACTACCTCATGAGAATCCTTCCATCGGAATTATTCTCTGCAAGGACAGAGATTCAAAAACGGTGGAGTTCGCATTCCGAGACATCAACAAGCCAATGGGTGTAGCAACCTATCGCACGTCTTCAGAGTTACCCAAGGAATACCAAGGTATACTTCCTGAACCAGAGGAGTTGAGAAAACTCATGTGAGCGTACCCAATGTGTGCGATACATCACAGATATTGGGTAATAGGACGTAGCCTAATACGCACTTTTCTGGCAGGTGCCATATAAGATGCCACAGTGATTGCAGAAACAGAGAGCAAGCTCGGAAGAAAATGTATGAATAGATTTGCTTAATTGAAATATGTGACTTCAAATCTGCTCAAACGCAGACAAAATAGACACATTTCAGCAGATTTCATGATTGAAACTTGCTCAAACGGATTGTTTTTATTGTCTTTGCAGCAGTTTTGAACCATAAAGCAAACAAAGAAAGATGGAGACAACAATGATTGGGAGGGAAAAGGAGAAGCAATATCTTGAGGACAAGTTGTTATGAACAATAGTGTTATGGACGATACAGACAAGATGGAACGGGTGTGCGGCTACCTGCGTATGCTAGAACGCACGCGCCTGCTGAGGAATACTACGGAGGAACTGGAACGGTTGGTGGAATTCTCTGTCAGCACTATGCAGGCTTGCCGATGGGCGGATATGTATCGTTGATACGGATATGAGTGTCTCATTGGATGATTTCTTAACGACTTGATGGAAACAACAAGGAAATACCATGATGAAAAGGGAATAGAGATAGTGTTCATAGACTGTCTGCAAATGATTGATCTTGCCAAGGGCGAAGTGGCTGCACCAGCAGAGGTCGGGTGCTGTCAGCACGTTTAGGGAGTCAAGGTTTGCTGCCCCGAATCCTATAAAACAGAAAAACAAGAAAACGGACGACGGTGCATTAAGGTACTTAATGGATACTTTTGACCTGGATGAGGTTCTGCCCTTTTAGTCATTCGAGCAAAGCTCGTAGGAGTTTACTTTGCCGTATCCTTACTGCTACGTTTGTCGCGGTGATAGGAGCGGTAGTCGTCAAGGGGTATCTCAACATTGGGCTCGTGGAGCTCGCCCTGGTGGGGCAGGAGAAACTGCATGTATTTGATGGGGATGCCCCGCGAGAGCCACATCTGCTCGTAGTATGTCTGGATGGAGGCTGCTTCTACAATGGCAGGGGGAGTGACGGCGGGGGGTGCCGGCGTAATGCCGGCATCTGCTGTGGAGCCATAGAGGTCGGTGGTGTAGGCCTTGAGGGGCAGTTGGTTGCGTTCTACCAGGTGACGGGTGTAGGTGAAGAGGAAGTTGGAGTCGGTCTTCAGATGGATGATGCCGCCGTTGACCAAAAAGTGGCGATAGCGGGTGAGGAACCACGTGGAGCTAAGGCGCTTGCGGGGGTTCTTCATCTGGGGGTCGGAGAAGGTGAGCCATAGCTGTTGCACCTCGTCAGGGCCAAAGAAGCGGTCGATAATCTCGATGTTGGTGCGCAGGAAGGCTACATTGCTGAGTCGCTCGTTGACTGCCTGGGTGGCTCCGGTCCACATGCGGGCGCCCTTGATGTCGACGCCAATGAAATTTATGTCGGGATGGCGCTTGGCCAGACCTACTGTGTATTCGCCCTTGCCGCAACCGAGTTCCAGCACAATGGGGTTCTGGTTGTGGAAATAGGCCTCGCGCCAACGGCCTTGCAGGGGGAAACCTGTGTGTTCCAGGGCTCCATAGGGGTACTGGAACACGCAGTCGTAGGTTTCCATATCGGCGAACTTCGCCAGTTTTCCTTTTCCCAAATTCTTTTAATATTAGTGTTCGTTGGTTTTGTTCGTTCTATCCTATCACCACAGTGGTCCAGCCGTGCTTGTCTTCTATCTCGCCATACTGGATGCCGCGCAGGGTGTCGAAGAGTTTCTTGCTGATGGGGCCGGGCTTCTGGCCAAAGTCATAGCGTTTGCCTGTTTCCAGGTCGTCAATGTAGCTGATGGGTGAGATGACTGCTGCTGTGCCGCAGGCTCCGGCTTCTTCAAAGGTGTCCAGTTCCTCTTCAGGAATGGGGCGACGCTCCACCTTCAGTCCTAGGTCCTCGGCGACCTGCATGAGCGACTTGTTGGTGATGGATGGCAGGATGGAGGTCGATTTTGGTGTGATGTAGGTGTTGTTCTTGATGCCGAAGAAATTGGCAGCGCCACATTCGTCAATGTATTTCTTCTCCTTGGCGTCGAGATAGAACTCGCAGGCATATCCTTTCTCGTGGGCCAGGTTGTTGGCAAAGAGCGAAGCGGCATAGTTTCCGCCTACTTTATACTTACCGGTGCCGAGAGGGGCTGAACGGTCATAATCGCGAACTATCACGTATGGGTTGCTGGAGAATCCGCCCTTGAAGTATGGACCCACAGGAGTGACAAAAATCAGGAAGCAGTATTCTTTTGAAGGATGCACTCCTACCTGGGCACTTGTCCCGATGAGTAACGGACGGATGTACAGCGTTGCCCCACTTTCGTAGGTAGGAATCCACTCCTGGTTCAGACGAACCACTTTTTTCACCATTTCAATGAATAGTTCCGTTGGAACCTCTGGCATCAAGATACCACGGCAAGTTGATTGCAGACGGGCTGCATTCTCGTCAACGCGGAAGATGCGTACCTTGCCGTCCTTGCAGCGGTAGGCTTTAAGGCCTTCAAAGGCTTCCTGACCGTAGTGCAGACAGGTGGCAGCCATGTGCAGGTTCAGATACTCGTCGGAGCAAACTTCTATCTCGCCCCACTTGCCGTCACGATAGTAACAGCGTACGTTGTAGTCGGTTTTCATGTAACCGAACGACAGGTTTCCCCAGTCTAAGTTCTTCATAATGCTTATGTTTTGATGTTGTTTACTCTTTCGTTTTGGGCGCAAAAGTACATAAAATATGGCAGGTATGCAAGATTTTTGACCAAAAAGATAACGACTATATTTTTTTTTACTTACCTTTGCAGGCAGAAAACTGAACATTATTAATATTAGGAAACAATGATGAAGAAACTATTGATGGTGATGGTGACGTTTGCGGCGTGTGTGGCTGCGCAGGCCATGGAAATGGGTGACACCATCGTGATTGTGAATGGTGACACGGTTAAGCATGTCAAGGATGGCGGCAAGAAGGCAGACAAATATAAGCTGAACGACTTCCTGGACTTGGACGTGGCCTTCGGTGCAGTAGCTCCCTTGGGCGGTCCTGACAATATTAGTTTTGGCTTGCGCCCACATGAGTGGACGCTGGGTCTGCGCTATAAGTTCTCACCAAAGAAGTCGTTGCAGACTTATTCGGTTGGCTTGTGGTGCAAGTGGGCGCGTTATACGCTGAAGGGTGACGAACTGTTCTATCGTGACGATGCCACGAAGGAGGTGTTGGTGGATAAGTTTCCCGATACTGCCAGTGACAAGTATGCCAGCATTCACATCTTTAGCTTGTCGGTACCTTTCTTTTTTACCCAGAGATTAGGCAAGAAGAGTGACTGGAAATTGACGTTGGGTCCGGTGCTGAACTTCAACGTGAAGGGATCACTGGCCAGTAGCTATGAAGTGGGTGACTACGAATATGAGAACTACGTGAAAGGTATTAAGTATCGTCCTGTGACGATAGACATCATGGGCATGGTAACATATAAAGAGGTAAGCGTATACTTCAAATATGCTCCCATGAACGTACTGAAGAAAGACAAAGGGCCTCAGTTCCACTCCCTGTCATTTGGCGTGTTCCTGTAAGCACAGCCTTTGCTGGCCATATTGCTTTAGGTCTAATGGCTCAGAGGGCGTCTACTGTTGGTCGCGCTCAGTCTGAATTTTCTGCAGTTCCTGTTCTGTCTTGGTGAGTTTGTCACGACAGAAAGTGATTAATCGCTGTGCAGTCTTAAGCTGCACAGCGAGTTCGTCTATATCAAACTCGTTGGCTTCCATTTTGCGGACAATCTGTTCCAGTTGGGCGAGGGCCTGTTCGTATTTCTGATTTTCCATAATCGGGTGTTAGTTGAATGGTGAGTGTTCGTGGAGAGTTGAATGCTATATGTTGACTATTGACTTGAAGGAACCTTTTTCTACGCGTGTTTCTATCTCGTCGCCAGGACGAAGCTGTAGAGGGTCGCGCACGGCATGACCATCCTTTAGAGTAATGCTATAGCCTCGGGCAAGTAGCAACTGGGGGTCGAAACCTTGCAGAAGAATGGCCAGACGCTCCAGTTGGTGGCGCTGACTGGTGAGTCGTCGCTCGATGGCGATGGGCAGTCGGTTTTCCAACAATTCGACGCGGTGCTGTCCTTCAGATAGTGTGCGCAGTGCGAGAGTAGGGATGAGAGTCGAAAGCTGGCTGATGCGCTGATGTTGTAACAGCAAGCGTTGGCTGACATAATGGTCCAGGAAGGTCTCTGCCTGCTCGATGCGCTGTAACACTTGATGCAGGTTGTCGACGAGCAGGGCGGCAGCAGCAGTGGGTGTCTTTACCCGAGTGTTGCTGACCATGTCAAGGATGCTCTCGTCGCGCTCGTGGCCAATGCCCGTGATGATGGGTAGTGGAAACTGGGCGACATTCTCAGCTAGTGCCAGGGTGTCGAACCCGCTGAGGTCGGCAGTGGCACCACCACCACGGATGATGACGACAACGTCGAAAGGGGAAGCCTCCCCTACGGATCCCGAGGGGGACACTATTGAAGCCCCCGAGGGGGACGACACGGGGGCATTATATATTTTGTTGAGGGCGCTGATGATGCTCTGCTCCACCAATTCGCCCTGCATGACAGCAGGGAAAAGAGTAACGTGGAACTGCAGACCGTAGGGATTGTCGTGCAGCTGGCGAAGAAAGTCGCCATAACCTGCTGCCCCCTCGGCAGAGATGACGGCAATATGTTGGGCAAAGAGGGGTATGGTGAGCTCGCGCTGCATGTCGAAGATGCCTTCTTCCTTCAGTTGGCGGATGATGTCCTGACGACGACGTGCCATGTCGCCCAGCGTATAGGTGGGGTCAATGTCTGTAACAATCCATGAGAATCCATAGGCCTCATGATACTGAGCATAAACACGCAGCAAAACTTTCAGTCCGGCACGCAGCGGTTGGCCCGTGGCGCGCTCGAAATGGGGTTGGAGCACCTGCCACGTCTGTCGCCAGCATTTGGCAGATGCTCGTGCAATGGGCGTGTTGGTGTGTTCTTCCTTCTCAATGAGTTCCATGTAACAGTGTCCACTGTGCTCACGACACTCTGATAGCTCTGCCTCCACCCAGTATTCATCGGGCAGGGCTTCGCTGATGGCATTGCACACCATTAGGTTCAGTTGGCGGAGGGTATAATGTTCTGACATGTTTTAAATTACTTTTTACACAGTGCTATTCTTATTTCTGAATACTTTGTGCTTTTCCCACCATGTATGCTTTCCAGAAGTTTGGTACGCCATAGCCATAGATGTTGTCAGGGTGGTCTGCATTATTGCCGGTCTGGCGGATGAGCTCGATAATCTGGCTGGCAGTGAGGTTACGTAGTCCCTGCCAAAGGCAAGCTGTGAGTCCGCAGACGATGGGGGCGGAGAACGAGGTACCCATGTCGTCGATGATGACACCGCGCCCGTTGACCAGCCGCGCTGGCGCACCCCATGCCACCACGTCGGGCTTGACGCGCTGGTCCTGCGTAGGTCCTACGCTGCTGAACGGTGCTATCTTGTGCGGTTCGTCATCCATGATGGCTCCCACGGTCAGTATGTGGTCGGCATCGGCTGGGACGCCTATCTTCTTCCACGTGCCCATGCCCGAGTTGCCTGCAGAGTTGACGAGAATCATACCCTTGCCAGCCATCAGCGAGGCTGAGCGACTGACGAAGGCTGTATGCCCATCGAGTTGCCACTGCCGATAGGACATGGAGGCATGGTCGTACTCGTTATATCCTAACGACGAGTTCACTACATCGCACCCCACAGAGTCTGCAAATTCTGCAGCCATGGTCCAGTAGTCCTCCTCTACTTCCTGTTCCGTCTGCTGATCTTCCGACCGCAGCAGCCAATAGGAGGCGTGAGGAGCCGTACCTAAATAGTAGTACGGCTGGTTGATGGCCATGGCTGACAGCACCTTGGTACCATGGTCGGTTTCTGCAAAGATGCTGGGTGAGGCCGGATAGACAAAGTCTTTGGAGCCGCGGATGTCAATGTGTTGGAAGGCTGGTATCTTGTCGACATTCTTGAAACCTCCGTCAATGACGGCTATCATCATGGCCTCGCCAAAGAGTGAGGCATCGTGCAGGCGGTTTCCCTTTAGTGCATGGATCTGACGTGATGATTGTCCGTAGATGTCGCCAGCCACACTGTCGTGCGCCTCAAACTCATCGTGGTATTTTGCCTTGATGGCTGAAGGAGTAATAGAGTCGGGAGATTGCCATACCAGTCGTGAGGCTTTAACACAAGGCAGTTGGCGAATGCGCTTGATGACAGACGTGTCGCGTACTCGCACGAGCAGGGTGTTCTGCCATCGGCTCTGTCCCACCACCTGTACGTCGCGATTTTCAATCATACGGACATAGCGATGGCTGACAGGCAGGTCGGTAGAGTCGAGGGGCAGTCCTTGGCGGCGGCGGCGTTCCACACTGCGTCGGGAGAGGAAGCGCATGGGGTGCTCCAAAGAGTAGACTGTGCCTTGCTTGTCGGAAAGTGTGAGCCGGTAGACATAGGCCGGTCCGTCCTTATACTTCTGGCGGTGCAGTGTTTCCTGGTCTGTGACGGCTTGCAGGAAAGTTGCACAGAGTAGGGTAGTTATTAGTAGAAATAGTCTTTGCATTTCTTCGTTAGTTTGTTTTCGAAGTGCAAAGATACAAAGAAAATAACAAATAATAAATAAAAATTAAAAATTAAAGGTTTGAAATGAGGAATAACAAATAAAAAATCTATATTCTTTTGGCTGTTTGGAGAATAAGCCGTACTTTTGCACATTATTTATAATAGGAGTGAATGGACAACAGACAAGCGGCACTGGAACTGGGAACGAAGCCTGTAGGCGGATTGCTGATGCAGTATGCTCTGCCAGCCATAGTAGCCATGACGGCATCAAGCCTTTACAACATCATTGACAGAGCCATGATTGGTCAGATGGTGGGGGCTGAAGCCATTGCCGGCCTGGGCATCACTTTTCCCTTTATGAATCTCAGTGGAGCGTTTGGTGCTGCTGTGGGTGTGGGCGCGTCGACATGCATCAGTGTGAAGTTAGGCCAGAGAGACTATGAGACGGCTGAACATCTGTTAGGCAACACAGTGACGCTGAACTTGATTATCGGGTTCCTGTTCATGGTGGTGAGCCTGGTGTTTCTTGACCCTATTCTCCGTTTTTTTGGTGCCTCTGAAGTCACTTTGCCCTATGCCCGTGAGTTTATGGTAGTGATTTTGTTGGGCAATATGGTGACGCACATGTATTTTGGAATGAATGCTGTGCTGAGGGCTGCTGGCAAGCCACGTCACGCCATGTATGCCACACTATTCACTGTGGCATGCAACATTGTGCTGGTTGTGGCCTTCGTTTGGTGGTTGCGCTGGGGCATCCGTGGGGCTGCATTGGCAACGATTACCAGTCAGACACTGGCACTGTGCTGGCAGATGCATCTGTTTTCGGACAAGAAAGAACTGCTGCACTTGAAGCGCGGCATCTACCGGCTGAAGCGTGTGCTGGTGCGTAACATCATTGCCATTGGTATCTCACCGTTCCTGATGAATGTCACGGCATGCCTGGTGGTCATCTTCATGAACAACCAGTTTGTGCGCTACGGTGGCGATATGGCCGTGGGGGCCTACTCAATAGCCAACTCGGTGGTCATGGTGCTGTTCATGTTTGTCATGGGAATGAACCAAGGCATGCAGCCCATTGTGGGCTATAACTATGGTGCAGAGCATTACGGCCGGATGTTCCGTTGCCTGTGGCTCACCATCGCCGTGGCTACAGGTATCTTGCTGGCAGGATGGACGCTGGCCATGTTGTTCCCCAACGAGATAGCCCGCGTGTTTGTCAGTGGCGACACAGCCCAGGGGGCTCAGTTGCTGGAAATGTCAGCACGAGGCATCCGTCTGAATATGATGGTGTTCTTCGTGGTGGGTTCACAGGCCGTCATCACTAACTTCTTTCAGTGCATCGGCAAGGTGAAGATCAGCATTTTCCTCTCGTTGTCACGACAACTCATCCTCCTTATTCCCATGGCTTACATCTTCCCGTTTTGGTGGGGACTGGATGGGGTGTGGTATTCGATGGCTGCCAGCGACTTCGGGTCGTTTTCCATGACGATTCCGTTGCTCATTTGGTACATGAAAAATATTAAGAAGTAATGGATAAGCATATCATCATTTGCGTAGGACGCCAACTGGGCAGTGGCGGACATGATATTGCCCGCATGCTGGCCTTGGACTTTGGCGCAAAGTATTACGATCAGGAACTGCTGAATCTGGCAGCAAAGGAGAGCGGATTCTCAGAGAAGTTCTTCGAACAAAACGACGAGCAACGGGGGCTGTTCCGTTCGTTGTTTCATCTGCACGCATCGCATGTACCCGACAGTAACCTCTATCAGAACAATTTCTCGCAGGAGTCGCTGTTTAAGTTTCAGAGCGATGCCATCGTGAAGGCTGCCGACAAGGGTTCGTGCGTCTTCGTAGGACGTTGTGCCGACTATGTTTTACGTGAGCGGAAGAATGTTGTGTCAGTGTTCATAACGGCCTCCCAGGACTTCCGTATCCGTCAAGTCATGGCCAAACAACAGGTGGATCAGACGCAGGCTCGCAAGTTCATAGAGCAACATGAGTCCAAGCGGGCAGCTTATTACAACTACTACACGGGCAAGAAATGGGGCGCGGCTGAGTCGTACGACCTATGCATCGACACCTCTGTACTGGGACTGCAGGCCACGGAGAAGCTCATAGCCGTATTTATTCGTAAACGATTCAATATGTAATCATAAACTTCATTTTTATAATATCAAACTTCAAATTCCATACTCCAAGGTGAAAAAGATAGGAATCATCAGCGATACCCACAGCTATTGGGACGACAAATATCTGCACTATTTCGAGCCGTGCGACGAGATATGGCATGCCGGCGACATCGGCTCCTTGGAAGTTGCCGAGAAGCTGGCGGCCTTCCGACCACTGCGTGCCGTATGTGGCAACTGTGATGGCGGCGACTTGCGGTTGATGTACCCGGAGGTGCTGCGGTGGAAATGTGAGGATGTGGATGTGCTGATGAAGCACATCGGCGGCTATCCCGGCAACTACGACTACTCCGTGCGCTCCATGCTCTATGCCAATCCGCCGCAGCTGTTTGTGGCAGGACACTCACATATACTGAAGGTGAAGTTCGACAAGACTTTAAACATGCTGCACGTCAACCCCGGTGCCGCTGGCTTGCAGGGGTGGCACAAGGAGCGTACACTCGTCAGACTGACCATCGACGGCAGGGAATTCAAGGATTGCGAAGTTATAACATTAAGTAGATAAATTATTATGAACAATAAAGTTTTGATCTTTTTGGCTAAGGCCGTAGGTACGGTCGTTCTTTTCTTTATCGTTGATTTGATTTTTGAATATTTGGTTGCTGGAATAGTTGATTACACCAAATCAGTTCGCTTTGCCCTCATTTATGGTGTGGTCCTTGTTGTCGTCAGAGAGATTTACTATTATTTTAAGAAGAAAAAACAATAATATATTGAGATATGAAACGAACAATCGTTATTACTGGTGGCGCAGGCTTTATAGGAAGCCACGTGGTGCGCCTGTTTGTGAACAAGTATCCCGAGTACCACATCATCAACTTGGATAAGCTGACGTATGCGGGTAATCTGGCTAACCTCAAGGACATTGAGCAGAAACCCAACTACGAATTCGTGAAGATGGATATCTGTGACTTCGATGCCTTCTATCGCCTGATGCAGGAGAAGAAGGTGGATGGTATTATCCATCTCGCTGCTGAGAGCCATGTGGACCGTTCCATCAAAGACCCCTTCACCTTCGCAAAAACCAACGTGATGGGTACGCTCTCGCTGCTCCAGGCTGCGAAACTCTACTGGGAGAGCCTGCCCGAGAAGTACGAGGGCAAGCGCTTCTATCACATCTCTACCGACGAGGTGTACGGAGCCCTCGAACTCACTCACCCCGAAGGCATCGAGCCTCCGTTTACAACAACAGCTTCTTCTGCAGAACACCATCTGGCTTATGGTGATAAGTTCTTCTTGGAGAGCACGAAGTATAATCCCCACTCACCCTACAGTGCCTCGAAGGCTTCAAGCGACCACTTCGTACGTGCCTTCCACGACACCTACGGTATGCCTGTAGTGGTGACGAACTGTTCGAACAACTATGGTCCCTACCAGTTCCCTGAGAAGCTGATACCGTTGTTTATCAACAATATCCGTCACCGCAAGCCGCTGCCAGTCTATGGCAAGGGTGAAAATGTGCGCGACTGGTTGTTCGTTGAGGATCATGCCCGTGCCATCGATCTCATCTTCCACGAGGGTAAGATTGCCGACACGTACAACATCGGGGGCTTCAACGAGTGGAAGAACATCGACATTATCCGCGTGCTCATCAAGACCGTTGACCGTCTGTTAGGGCGCAAGGAGGACGAGGATATGGATCTTATCACTTTTGTCACCGACCGTGCCGGCCACGACCTGCGCTACGCCATTGACTCGTCGAAACTTCAGAAAGAATTGGGCTGGGAACCCTCGCTCCAGTTTGAGGAAGGTATAGAGAAAACCGTCCGCTGGTATCTTGATAACCAGGAGTGGCTCGACAATGTCACCTCCGGCGATTATCAGAAGTATTACGATAATATGTACAAGGACAGATGAAGAAAATTTTGCTATTAGGCTCAGGCGAACTGGGCAAGGAGTTCGTGATTGCCGCCATGCGTGCCGGCCAGTACGTGATAGCTTGCGACCGCTACGACAACGCCCCTGCCATGCAGGTGGCTGATGAGCGTGAAGTGTTCTCGATGCTGGACGGAGATGCTTTGGAGGCAGTGGTTCGTAAGCATCAGCCCGATATCATCGTACCTGAGATTGAGGCCATCCGTACGGAGCGCCTCTTCAAGTTCGAGGAGGAGGGCATCCAGGTGGTTCCATCTGCTCGTGCCGTCAATTACACAATGAACCGCCGTGCCATCCGCGACCTGGCTTCCAAGGAACTGGGCTTGCGTACGGCCAAGTATTTCTATGCCAAGACGTTCGATGAATTCAAGAATGCTGCCGACGAGATTGGATTCCCCTGTGTGGTGAAGCCGCTGATGTCCAGCAGTGGTCACGGACAGAGCTATGTCCACAACGATGAAGAGCTGGAAACGGCTTTCCGCGAAGCCATGGAGGGTAGCCGTGGCGACGTGAAGGAGGTCATCATTGAGGAGTTCATCGACTTCGAGTCTGAGTTCACGCTGCTCACTGTTACTCAGAAGAACGGCTGGCCCACACTGTTCTGTCCGCCCATCGGACACGTGCAGAAGGGTGGTGACTATCGTGAGTCATGGCAACCCTATAAGATTTCAGACGAGGCTCTGAGGCAGGCACAGCACATGGCCGACCAGGTGACGCGGGCACTGACGGGTGCCGGCATCTGGGGCGTCGAGTTTTTCCTGACACGCCAGGGGGAGGTCATCTTCTCAGAACTCTCTCCGCGACCGCACGATACAGGCATGGTGACACTGGGACACACCACCAACCTCTCAGAGTTTGAACTCCACTTCCGTGCTGTCATGGGGCTGCCCATTCCCGCCATCCATCTGGAGCATGCCGGAGCCTCAGCCGTCATCCTGTCGCCCGTGGAGGCTAATACGCCGGTTGACCGTTCGCTGTTGCCTTACAATCTGGATGAGGCACTGAAGGAAGACCGCACGCGCATCCGTATCTTCGGCAAGCCAGAGGCTCATAAGGGTCGCCGCATGGGTGTCGTGCTCTGCTATGGCGATGTCAATGACGATACTACTGCCCTGCGCGACAAGGCGAAGCGTCTGGCAAAGACGGTGTTGGGAACAGAACCGTATATGAAGAAATGATGATAGGACAACTGATAGACTTGCCAAAGATTACAGACCCGCGAGGCAACCTGACGTTTGCCGAGAGCCGGTCTATGGTGCCCTTCGAGATCAAACGAGCCTACTGGGTCTACGATGTCCCTGGCGGTGAGAGCCGTGGGGGCCATGCACACAAGCAGCTGCGGCAGCTTGTGGTGGCGCTGAGTGGCTCCTTTCATGTGACACTCGACAATGGTCGTGAGCGTGAGACCATTTTGCTGAACCATCCCTGGCAGGGCTTGCTCATTGAGACTAACACATGGCGTACGCTCGACGACTTTTCTTCTGGAGCCGTATGTATGGTGCTGGCTTCTGAACACTACGATGCCGCGGACTACATAGAGGACTACGACGAGTTTCTGGCTTACGTCAATCAGAAGGTGTAAATAATCATTGATGTGTTCGAGATAAAAAGGTATACAGCCGATATGGCTAGCGTGTGGAACCAGTTTGTGGCCGGGTCGAAGAACGGGACATTCCTCTTCGACCGTGGCTACATGGATTACCATGCTGACCGCTTCAACGACCACTCGCTGATGGTTTTCCGCCGGGGTAGACTCTATGCACTGCTGCCCGGATGCGTGGACGGTGACACCTTCTTTTCCCACCAAGGACTGACCTACGGTGGACTCGTTATGAACGACCGTTGCACAACAGCCGATGTGGTCATGATTTTCAAACAGCTCAACCAGAGGCTCAAGGACGAGGGACTGCAGCGTGTCGTCTACAAGCCCGTTCCTTGGATTTACCATCGTCAGCCGTCTGAAGAGGATTTGTATGCCATTGTCAATGTATGTGGGGCCACAGTCTCGCGAGGCATCTCATCGACAGTAAGCAGTGAGCATCAGAATAAGTGGTACCGCATCCGCGAGAGTGGAGCACGCCGAGCCAGCGAACAAGGTGTGACCATTTCAGAGACTGACGACTATCGTCCTTTCTGGGAGGTGCTGACCAACAACTTGCACGAGCGCTATGGATTGGCCCCCGTCCATACTGTTGAGGAGATGGAACTGTTGCACCACCGTTTTCCCGAACATATCCGACTGGTGGTGGCCAAGGCTGGCGATGACGTCGTAGGAGGTACGGTGTTATATGTTACTGAGCGCGTGGTACATTCTCAGTATATTGCGGCCAGCCCTCGCGGTAAGCAGTTGCATGCGCTTGACTTGCTGTTCCAAAAGGTGCTGTCATGCTCCTTGGAGAACCATGTCTTCTTTGATTTTGGCATTTCCACCGAGAAGCATGGCACTAATCTCAACGAACAACTCATCTATCAGAAAGAAGGTTTTGGCGGACGGGGCATCTGTTATGACTGGTATGAATGGACGCTATGATTAAATACTTGGACTTAAAACGAATTAACAACGCCTGTGATCCCGAGATTCGTCAGGCCATTGACGAAGTGCTACAAAGCGGATGGTACCTTAGGGGAGAGGCCACACGGTGCTTTGAGCAGCATTATGCTGGGTATATCGGCACGCGCAACTGCATTGGTGTGGCTAACGGACTTGATGCCCTGACACTTATCTTGCGTGCTTACAAAGAGATGGGCGTCATGAAGGACGGTGATGAGATCATTGTTCCCGCCAACACTTTCATAGCCACCGTTCTGGCTATCACGGAGAATCGGTTAGTGCCCGTTTTCGTGGAGCCTGACATTAACACGCTCCAGATTGACGACACACTGATAGAGCAGGCCATTACGTCACGCACACGTGCTCTGATGATAGTCCACCTTTATGGCCGCTGTGCGTATACAGAAAAGATTGGAGACATCTGCCGGCGTCACCGACTGAAACTCATCGAGGACAACGCTCAGGCTCATGGCTGTGTGTTTCTTTCCCCGCTTTCTCCGTCTTCCTCTGTCCCGCCTTCTTCTTCTGCCCCGTCTGTTGAGGCTTCCTCGCAGCCTTGTCATACCGGTTCTATCGGCCACGCTGCTGCTCACAGTTTCTATCCGGGCAAGAATCTTGGCGCTTTGGGTGATGCCGGCGCCGTGACTACCGACGATGACGAACTGGCTGCCATTGTCCGCGCCATTGCCAACTATGGTTCCGACAAGAAATATATCTTCGGATACAAGGGTCGCAACTCGCGTATCGACGAACTGCAGGCAGCCATCCTGGATGTCAAGCTTCGCCGTTTGGACGCAGATAACCGTCGTCGCAAGCAGATTGCGGCTATATATATAAATAAGGTAAAGAACGAACGGATACACATTCCTGTGTCCGACCGCGACTCGGTGTGGCATATCTTTCCCGTTTTCTGCGAACAACGCGACCGTCTGCAGCAGTATCTCAAAAGTCACGACGTGGAGACACAGGTGCACTATCCCGTCCCTATACACCTACAGAAGTGCTATGCCGGTTACAGCCATCTCCGTCTGCCCATTACTGAACGGCTTTGCCGCGAGGAACTGAGCATCCCTTGCCATCAGGCTTTGACCAACGAGGAGGTCGCCACCATCGTCCGTCTGCTGATTGCTTTCAGCTGAAGCACACTAATGTTCATGATGTAGGGATGAGTATCTGGCAGATGTCGTTCTCCCAGACCACGCGGTAGTGGTGTTTCCGGATGAACTGCTGGATGAGAGTTATTTTCTTGTTCTTATGCAGGTAGGTGTCGCTCTCGACGTGCGTGTTGTCCCAGTCCGGATAGTACTTTGTCCAGTAGGGAATCATGGCTTTCTCCCTTACCATGACGGGCAGGGGGCCGCCTCGCCGTTCGGCCTCCTGGAAGTGGCGCTCCATGTTGCTCGTGTCGTAGCACCATAACCATGGATTCCCTAAATAGGGGCGTGTCTGGGTGAGGTAGTGCAGCGTAGGCATGTTCTGGAAACACAGCAACTCGTCGCCGGGTTTCACATAGTGGGCAAGTGTATCCAATATGCTGTTCAGGACTTCACAGTTCCGCTGTGTCGTGTATGTTGTCGCCAAAGCGGCCGCAGGCCGATAGGTCTTTTCTGTACGGGAACCTTCGTCAAAGTAGCATTGCAGCATGATGTTCTTTACTCCCCGGGCCATGAACAGTAAAGCAAAGAACAAGGCAACGGCGTTAAGAACATGACGCACGCGGGCACTGACGCTCATCCTTTGAATCTCTATAGACACGATGCCCACACAGAAGGGCGTGGCCAGAAAGACACAGTTTTCACCCATGTTCTGCACCCCCCAGTCGCTGCCCAGCGGGAGACAGTGCAGAATGAGCAGTACGGTGCAGGCCGTGTACACATACGCCTCTGTGTATCGTCGCGACAGGATGACCCACAGACAGATTATGGTGCCAAAGAGGTAGACGCTGTAGACGTTGCCGAAAAATCCGATGGTAAAGATAATACGGTATATTTTCAGGTACGTGGCAAACATGGCTGACAGGTTGTGTGTACTGCTTGCATCGCTCGCAGCAGAGAAACCGCCGTTGACGGCATTGATAAAGATACTGAGATGTCCTAACAGCAGCATGAGCAGAACAACAGCGGCGACGCCCAGTGTTACGCCAGCTGCCGCCGCGCCTAACATTTTCAAGGTCTTTGTGCCGTCTTTCCTGTAAATGTAGTAGGGGATAAGCAGGAGCACAAAGGCCAGCAGCGTGACATTGGGCAGGCGTACGAAGATGTTGCAACCCAGTGTGAAGCCACTCAGCAGCATCCATTGCATGCTGTCACGGGTCAGTGCCCGCACAAGGCAGTAGGCCGCAAAGGTGGATAGCAGGGCGGTCAGATAATTGTGGTAGAACACCATGATGCCGTAGTAGCAGCACAAGAATGACATCATGACACCTATGGCTATGCACCAGCGGTTGACCAGCGGGCGCAGCAGCAGCCAGCAGACGTAGGCTGTCAGTGTCAGCGTCAGGCCGGTAAGTATGCGGAACGAGTAGATGCCTCCCCAACCGAGCGCAAGGTTCCACAGCCCCCCTGCCACGTTGTTGAGGTAATACAAGAACAGGTATTCTATGGATTCAGGGGCACTAAAAATCTGTTGATAACCCGTAAGGCTAAACCCTTCATCGTACATGTCAAACCCTTGCAGACCCACTACGGCGTGATAGGCGAAGGCAACAAGCATTAGAAGTATGACAAAAGTCTTGTCGCTGATAGTGGTTATACGATTTCTCATTATTTCATTGATACTGTGTTTCTTTCTAAACGATACCTCTTCACTTGTCGTCTTTGTCATGGTGCTCGGCAAACTCGGCGACTTTGCTCGGCAAACTCGGCGACTTTGCTCGGCAAATTCGGCGAATTTGGTTTGTTGGGTGACTTGAAATGCCAGGCTGTGCATGCATCGTGGCGTGAAAGTAAAACCGCTTTCAAGCGATAATCGATGTCAGAACGTGCACGGAAGTGCTGACAACTGGTAGTACATTGTGCGTGCCATGCGCTCGTGACCCAGGTCGTTGGGATGCAGACGGTCGGTGTCCCGGTCATGGAAATACTGGGCATACTCGTCCATCATGGGGAACAGTCCGCTCACGGCATTCAGGTCGATGACGGGAACGGCCCAGATGTTGCCGGCTTCCTTCACTGCGGTCACGTATTCGTCTAAATAGACACCGCACTGGTTGGTGTAGTCTTCCGTACACTGCCAGTTCGTGTCGCTGCGGTGGAACTGGGCACGATGAATCGGCGTCAGCAGCACCACCTGTTTGGTGGGGTACATGCGCTTTACCTTGTCTAAGGCGATGTTGATGCGTCCGCGATAGGTGTCAGCGTCCATCTTCATGTAGCGGCGCCGGCGGTTGACCATCGTCTTGGGCTGACCGTGCCCGTACATTACTTGCTCTTCCTTCTCGTCGTACCACTCGCCTAAGGGCACACCATTGTTGTAGTCGTTGGTGCCGACGAAGATGATGATGGCGTCCACGGAGTCACCGTGCTCCTTCTGCAACAGCTCGGCTTGTCGGGGAATGTCGTTCCATTGGCGTCCGCTCACACCATAGACGTAGGGCGTGATGTCTAACCAGTTGTGAAGGTAGTTCCAGAATTTCAGTTTCGAACCGTCGTTGCGAGGATCCGTGATGGAGTCGCCAAAGTAGGCCACCCGCTTCTGGTGCCAGGGGTGGGCATTACCGGACATGCAACAGGGTAGGGTATCGGTCTGAGCTGATGCTGACAGGGATGAGAGCAGTGTCAACAACATAAGTAACATTTTCTTTTGCATACGTGTATAACTTTGCAATACAATTTGTCGTTTTTGTAGTAAATTCATTGAAATAAATACCAAATAATGGCGAAAATAAGTTTAATTTCTGTAATTTTGTATCCCAATAATATAAAACTAAATCAGACAATTATCATGCATGTGGGTAAAAGAATCAGAGAAGTGTTGGATGAACAGGGGAGGGCTGCCAGTTGGCTGGCTAAGAAGATACCTTGCGAGAGAACCAACATCTACAATGTTTTTAAGCGCGAGGACATCAGCGTGTCTATGCTTTCAAAGGTGTCTCGCATCTTGGGACACGACTTCTTCAAGGAATTGTCGGAAGAACTGAAGGAGAATCCCTAAGCAAAGCGCTTTCTGACGAACAATGAACTGAGTACCCAGTAAAAGACAATCCCCTTTCTCGTGAGAATGACCTCAGCAGAAAGGGGATGTGACTTTTCTGTTAGTATTCCATCATCGCAGGCAATTCCTTTGCCTGGTCTATCATCTTCTGAATCTCGCTTACAGCGGGAACACGGTTGGTCAGGTTCTTCTCGGCATTCACCTCCTCAAGCTTCTTCTGCAGATTCTCGGCCACACGGTGCTTCAACTCCTTGACAGTGTCAACGCCACTGGCCTCCAGAAGCTCGGCAAACTGAGGACCGACACCGTTAATACGATAAAGGTCGCAGTGGTTGGCCCACTTCAGAATGAGCTTGGCACTAATCTCTGTAGCCTCGGCCAACTCCTTACGGCCGGCGGGCTTGGCACACTTGGCCAGCAAGTCGGCATCGGTCTTGATGCCTGCAGCAATCAGTTTCTCTGCGTAAACTTCGCCTACGCCTTCAATGTCAATTACTTTGTAAGTCATATTTCTTGAGTTTTAGTTTATTGATGCAGTGGAGTGCACTTTGCACGGCTGCATCCGCAAATGTACGAAAAAATATTGGACTAAACAAGGTTTTTGTTTTTTTTAATACAATTAATGTATGCCCGAAACAAGAAAATGCGTAACTTTGCCCCGTCAAAATTATTATTGATGTTTGAGATTAACAATTAAAAGACAATACACAAATTATTAAAGAAAGGATAAAAATGGAGTATAACGAATTGAATTTCAGAGGAATCTCGGCTGACGAACAACTGGTAATGTCCAAAGCATTCACCGTACTTATGCGTAAAGTCTATACATGGATGACACTGGCTCTCGTCATCACGGGACTAACTGCCTACGGCGTGGCCAACAGTCCAGGCGTACTGCAGGCTATCTATACCAACCAGATTCTCTTCTGGGGACTCATCATTGCAGAACTGGCACTGGTCGTCGGAGTAAGTGCAGCCATCAACAAACTCTCACTCACCACGGCAACGCTTATGTTCATACTGTATTCGGTCATCAACGGAGCGCTCATGTCGTACATATTCCTGGCTTATACAGCATCTTCGGTAGCCACGGTGTTCTTCATCACGGCAGGAACGTTTGGAGTGATGGCTCTCATAGGGTACACCACCAAGACGGACCTTAGCTCCATGGGTAAAATCCTGTTCATGGCACTCATCGGACTCGTCATTGCAACACTGGTCAACTTGTTCGTCAAGAGCGATGGACTGACACTCATACTAAGCTACGTCGGAGTGCTCATATTCGTCGGGCTGACGGCATGGGACTCGCAGAAAATCAAGCAGATGCTCTTGCAGGCACCCGATGCAGGCGAAGGCGCACAGAAGATCGCTCTTCTTGGAGCTCTCTCCCTCTATCTCGACTTCATCAACCTGTTCATCTATTTGCTTCGAATCTTTGGCAAGCGCGAATAAATCAGCAAAAGGACGTTTGCCTATTGGCTGTTTTGTACGACGGAATAAATTTCCTGTCCAAACATATTAAACGAGGTGAAACCTTTGCGGTTTTACCTCGTTTTCTACGCACAAAGTGTCAGACTCTTTGTGTGTATGCCCATCGGGCGAATATTCTCTTGCCTAATGTAAAGAGTGTGGCATTCTCATACCTAAGGTATGATTGTGGCGTTGCGAAGCGAAGTGACTCCCGCTCGAAAAAACCAAATATGATTTTATGATGTACACAACGCATGGTCATAGTATGCCTATTCTCTGACCAAAGCAAAGTTCAAGATTGTGGTGAAATAACATTCAGCCTATAATTAGTTTCACATGTGTGATGCCACGGGGGCGCAGGCTCCTGTGGCTACACCAGCCCATTTTGTAAATGAAGCATCTGACACCATATCGACAAAACGAAACATCCCCCTCACCGGTGAGGGGGAAAGGGATGGGGTTGTTGTCTAAGGAGGTAGGGAGGAAAGGAGGGCTACTTGTCGTCGTAATGCCCGTAGGTCGAAAGCACATCCACATAAACCTCAGTCTCAAAGATTTCGTAAATCAAGCGATGCTTCTTTGTGATGGTACGGCTCCATTGGCCATTGCGGTCGCCTTTCAGTGGCTCAGGATGACCAGTGCCCGTTTTGGGATGCTCTTTCAGTTCCTTAATAAACTTATCGGCTTTCTTGTAGGCGGCAGGCTCAGAACGTTTCAGTTTCTGAAGGTCTTCAATAGCCTTTGGAGAATAGATAATCTTATACATCAGCCCACTCTTTGTAGAAATTCATCTAACGACTCATTAGGCAACATCTCAACACCTTCTCCACGCTTGATTTGTTCTCTTGCCTCATCTACACGGGCAAAGAACTCCTCTTTGGTGAGAAGAGTTGGGTCTGCTTCTTTCTCAGAAACGAGTTTCCGCAAATATTTGGCGGCTCGCTTCAGCAGGTTTTCATCTTCAGCAATGATACTCATATTGCGAAGAATCTCTGCATTCATCTGTATTGCTGTCATGTCCTCAAATAATTATATTTTCTGGCTGCAAAGTTACGAATAAATTCCGAATAATCAAAGAATTCGCATAAAATAACATCATGTCCAACCCTATAAATGAGAAAAGGAGTATGACGGTTCTTTTGTGGAATTATTTGGAAAATAGAGATATTTTTCTTACCTTTGCAGGGAAAATGAAAAAGCTGGTTATTATATTCACCCTGTTGGTGGCACTGTGCTGCTGCACCACCGAGGGCGACCGCAACCGCATGCGTGCTGGGCTCGACAGTATCAATGCGCGCAACCGCAATGACCTGCCCTTCACCGTGCAGGATGTCAAGCCCTACGTCCACTTCTTCGACGACCACGGCACTCCCAACGACCGCCTGCTGGCGCACTACCTCCTTGGCCGTGCCTACTACGAGGCCGGCGAGGCCCCCATGGCCCTTGAGTGCTACCAGAAAGCCGCAGACTGTGCCGACACTACCAGCAAGGATTGTGACTATGCGCAATTGTGTAGGGTGTATGCCCAGATGGCCGAGATTTTTTATAGCCAGTTCCTTTTTAAAGAACAAATTGTCATTGACAAGAAAGCTACGAAATATGCATGGAGAGGGAAAGACACCCTTGCTGCTCTCCGCTGCTATGAGCAACAGGTTTATTCTTATTTAGATATGGGAATGCACGATTCTGCTTTCACCATAGCCGAAGATGTCGCACGGCAATACCAAAAACATGGTTATAAAGAGTATTCAGCAACTGTGCTGGGAAGTATAGCTCGCAGTCTCATTGAAAAAGGGCATTTTGATAAAGCAAGAAAGTATTTACAGACTTATGAATCCTCCTCTGGTCATTTTGTCAATAAAGGGAATGTTGATTCAGGCAGAGAGCTGTACTATTATACTAAAGGACTTCTATGCCTGAAAGAGCATAAAACGGATTCTGCTGAATACTGGTTTAGGAAAGAACTTAATGAAGGCTTGGACTATAGTAACCAGAATGCTGCTGCTATGGGTTTAGCCATGACATTTGAGAATAATCACAAGGCAGATTCTGCGTCAAAATACTATCATTACGCCTATGTGATGAATGACTCTTCCTATAGTCAGATGGTAACAACAGAGATCGGCCACATGCAATCTATGTATGATTATTCCCGTTTTAAAGAGATTGCCAGACAAGAGAAAGAGAAGGCTGATGAAGAAAGCAAGAAAAAAAACCGACTTTTGTGGACGCTCTTACTCCTTATTGTTTCTACGGGTTGGGGAATATATTTCACATACGCTAGAATTCAAAAAAGAAAGCGGTTATATCTACAGAACATAGAAAAGCTTGAAAAGGCTCAGACAGAACTGATGTTGCTTCGTGAACATGCTAATGACTATCAAGACCTTATCTCTGAGAAAGAGACAGAAATATACCATTTAAAGAATGAGCTGGCCAATAAACGTATTTTGGACAGGCAAAACCATTCAACGCTGATGGAGGAAATACGGTGTTCCGCAATTTATGCTGAGCTGAAAGACCGTGAAGCTAAACATAAGGCGCTCACCAAAGACATCCTTCGCAGAAGTCGCATGCTGGTTATTGAAAAATTGCCGGAGTTCAACGGCGTCTTGATGGAAAAGAAATACGAGCTGAAGGAAAACGATTTCAATGTATGCATGTTGCTCCGGCTTGGCTTCAAGTCAAAGGAGATTAGTTACATGCTGAAACTGTCCCAGCCTCGTGTCTCACAAATCTGCGCCAAAGTCCTTGGAGTTGTCTTTAATGAGTCTGGAGGTGCCAAAGAGCTGTCAGACATGTTGTACAAATACTATTAATACCGGTTGGCTTAATTCTCACTAAACTATTTTTTCATTTCCTAAAACGCCTATGCACAGGGCATAAACAGCGAAAAGACTTATTTTTCGCTTAATTCTTATTTTGATTTTTCCTTTGCCAGTAAAACATCATTCCTTAATTTTGCCGTGATTTTAAACAACTAATCATTTGTGTTATGAAAAAAACAGTATTATCCATTTTGCTTTTATTTGTTGTGTGCATGACACATGCACAAAGTCCTAATCATCAAAATGCACAACTCATCGAGTTTAGTGTTCAGTACATCCCTACTAAACCGCTTGGTAATGGTCATCCCAAGTCTCCAGACGAGACTCCGACGGTGTACATTGAGGACTACACGCTCTACTTCGAGGCCAATCATCCTGAGTATGTATTTAATATTAAGGATGAGGACGGCGATGTGGTTTATACTACCGTGGTCTACTCTGCTCAGACGCAGGCGGTTCTGCCTTCTACCCTCTCTGGCGACTATGTGATTGAACTCGCTGTAGACAACCTGCTCTTTACGGGATGGATTAATCTGTAAACGATGATTCTGGGGATGTGCCAAAGGTCTTTTCCCCGATGAAATCGACCGTTTTGGCGCATCCTCACTTAAAAATGACAAACTAAAAACTGACAATGTTATGAAAAAGACAATTTTAATTCTGGTTTCATTGATATCCTGTATTGCGCTACATGCGCAACGTAGCTATACTTTAAACTTTGCTCTCTCAGATTACAACGTAGAGGAAAAGGATGGTGTCGTATCTATTGTCACTACAAAAGGAGCACCATGTTATCTTGAAGACAGAAATGCCCCTGCATTACCATATTTCCCATATCGTATTTTGAGACCAGCCAATACTTCTACTGATGATTTTAGTATTAACTACGAGAAAGAGCTTATATATCAGAATGTTGATATTGAAGGGAATCCTGCTATACTTTCCACAAATGAAATTCCAACAATTAGAATAAACACATTTAAAGCAACCAAGTCGTCTGAATCACCAGTTATCCTTGGAAAAGACAATTCCATGTTTGGCTATAACTATTCTTTCTTTAAGGTTTCACCTTTTATATATGATTACTCTACACGAAGCTTATATTTTGCATCTCACATTACCATTTCGCTAAATTCCAAAGCCAATGAGACTAAAGATGCATTATATTACATTACAGACAAAGCAGAGACAGTAAAAAGATGGATGGTTAATCCAGACGAATTAGAAATGTTATATCCCGAACAAGATGCACAAAAACAGCAGGCACCTTCCTTACAAAAGTCCTATCCTAGTGGGAATTGGGATTATGTCATTATCACTTCACAAGCATTAGAAGATGCTTTCCAGCCATTGATTAACTGGAAAACTCAGAAAGGACTTAAGTCTTGCATTGTCACCACAGAATCTTTATCCGACACATATGCATATTATTCTTTACCTAAAAGAATTAAAATTTTAATATCTTTTTTATATTCACAAGGGACAAAATGGGTTTTACTTGGAGGTGACAATTCTGTTGTTCCTATTCAATATTGCGAAATTAAAAAATATACCGATGGTAATTTAGAAACAACTACCACACCATGCGATATGTGGTATGGTTGTTTGGATTATGAACATTTTTTCTGGGATGTAGATGGCGATGGTATAGTGGGCGAATCTGGTGAAACGATAGTCTTAGACCAATATCTGTATGTAACTCGTGCACCAGTCAGTAATGAAACAGAGGCAAACTATTTTGTGCAAAAAGTTTTAAGATACGAAAAGCATCCTGAATATCTAAATAATCTTTCTAGGATGTTATTCACAGGAGCTAAGGCTTATAACTATATCGGTTCAATTAGTGATACTCATTACAAGTGTGAATATGCATATAATACCTATATTAATAACAATTGGTCATACGGGCATGATTATCTATATGACACTGGTAGTAATATTTCGGGCTATAGCAGTATATCTCCTGATAATTTTCAAGCCCTTTTGAACTCAGGAAGTCATTTCATTCATCATGAATCACATGCATTAGCAAATATTCTAAAATTTTCTGAGGATTCGTTCTGGACAGGCTCGAGCAGTAATTCTCATAGTAATAATACTCCCTTTATATTTGTTACGAGTAGTTGCAGTACCAATGCCATCGATTCTGTGTGTATCAGCAAGTTTTTAATGAATGAAAATAATGGTGCAATAGCATATTGGGGAAGTTCGCGTAAAGGTATTACATATAATTCAAATAATGTTGGCCCATCCCTTCAATATGATTCATTTTATTTCAACAATCTATTCACAGGAAAACCAACAGACGCCCCATACCATTTCGGGGCTGTTGCGGCTGAAACAAAAAATCAATTTGTGGATTACGCTAATAGTAGCGAAACGGATGGATGGCGATATCTGACACTTGCAATTAATCCGCTGGGTGATCCAGAAATGCCAATTTACACGAGTATCCCTAGTTCATTTAATAATGTTTCAATATCAGTCAGCCAAAACAAACAAGTTACTGTTTCTACAGGCGGAATAACTGGCTGTACTATCGCACTTGTCAGTACGGACAATGGTGCAAGCTATTTCGATGTCGCAAACAATGTTTCTAGTTATACCTTCACAGGTGTTAATGTTGATTGCAAAGTGACTATTACGAAACATAATTATATGCCCTATATTGAGACCATCCCCATATTTAGTATCCAAGGAAGTGGTTCACTTTGTGGTGATAACATTTTCTGGATTAACAATCTTCCTTCTGGATGTACTGTGAATTGGCATTTTGCAAATTCCTCTTCACCTACCAATAATTGTATTAGCCAAAACACACCTTATCAAGGAATGTGCACTATCAGTAATCCTAATAGTTTACATATCAATGAAACGCTAATTGCGGAAATAAGGAGAAACAATGTGTCATTTGGATTTGCGAACTTATTGGTCTCAACAGCAGGAAACTTTTCTGCAGACTTTAATCAACCAGGAGGAACTCAAAGCGGCATTACATATCCCACAATAACGAATACATTACATGACGACAGCCATCAGGGAGCTTTCGAACTGCGTGAGATGACTATTACCTCATCTGACTTCGCCAATTGTAATCTGAGTTATTCCGGCTTTGCTCCTTCACAATTCTATGTATCTGGCAATGTCCTTCACGTAAAATTTCCTTCTGTAAGCGGTTCTGCCAAGCAGTGCCTTGTCACAGGAAAAAAGACCAATGAATGTAAAGTCTTTGAGTTCTATCTGCACATACTTCCTTCAAGTAATCTTACGAATCTGTTGCAGCCAGATTTTGCCTTGAATTCCACAGGTAGCAATTATACAGTTATTCTTAAAGAACAAGAAGAAAGTATACTGATAGATGGCATAAATTGTGAATGTAAAGTGTCTCTTCCCGACGAGTGGAACTTGTCAGTGGTGAATGCCAACACAGGAACCATTGCTTATAAAGCAAAGGTAAAAGGCATTAGTGCTGCTTTTGATACCTCGGGATGGAAGCAGGGCGTTTATATTGTAGCTTGTGAAGTTAGCGGAAATGTAACTTCCAAGAAGCTGACTATTAAATAAGGTTAATTATTTGTTCCTCCGTGCAAGGAATTGCATGGAGGAGCGTTTAAGATATTAAAACAACTATAAGAAAGTAAGAAAGCGGATATGAAAAAACTCTACCAATTATTCCTGATTGCCACAGCAACCCTGCTGGCAGGCTGCTCCACATCACAGACAGGCGTGTATGTAGGCAACTTCTCTAATTCAGAGTGTTTGAACAAAACACGGGCTCCTTATTCTAACACTTGCAAGCTAAAACTGACACGCAGTGGTAATGACATTATCGGTGAAC
>Ga0310691_10002271_pt1 | contig 26066 bp, 26 predicted proteins | sample 176DNAGHGlowgp2_FD_203887 | JGI IMG/M metagenome (GOLD analysis project Ga0310691, IMG submission 203887) | Sheep rumen microbial communities from Palmerston North, Manawatu-Wanganui, New Zealand - 1766 DNA GHGlow gp2 (v2) (version 2) | ecosystem: Host-associated > Mammals > Digestive system >...
CTGGTCAAAGTTCGGGTAGTTGTCGGGCGTGTAGATGAGCAACTGCCGCTCGTGGTTAAAATACTCCGACTTCATCGTGAGTTCCTTCACGCTTTCGAGTGGAACCTGTGCCTGTCCTGCAATAGTGACAAGGACGAGCAGAACGGTGATGATGGTTTTCTTGTTCATGTTCATTTCGTTTTATTGTTTGACGTTCTCGACGTGGAGACCGCGCGACTGTAGCAATGCTGTCAACTAAGCGGGCGATGTGTAGGTCTTTGAATAATGTGCCAGAGTGAGCAGAGTAGGGTAGTCGAACTCTTTGCGGCACGATGGCAGAAGAATTACCAATAGTGTGGCAAATAGTACGACTTTGCGTTTCATAAGCCAATAGTGAATGGCGCAACTACTTCAGGGTGATATTCCCTTGGTTGTCGATGGCGGCTTCGCTGTGAGGAATGTCCTGTTCGCTGAGCATCTTGATTTGTCGGGCTACCTCGTGATTCGGGTCCTTGCGCGGACCGACACCTTTTATTTGGTTGAACGAGTGGATGCGCCCGTGTTGGAAGCGGCCTTTGTCGTCGATGGTAATCTCGATGACGGGGGCATGGGCCGAGATGCCGGTCAGGCTCATGCCGTAGGGTGTGCAGAAGTTACCGAGGCTGTAGTCGATGAAGCGTCCCTTGTAGACCTCAGCGGCACGCACCACATGGGGGCCATGGCCGTAGACCACGTCAGCACCATTGTCGATGCAGAAGTGGGCAAACTCGCGCAGCGAGCCACGGTCTTCGCCTAAGAAAGTCTCCGTGCCGTATGGCAGATGACTCTTGGAACGTCCCTCGGCACCACCGTGGAAGGACACGATGATGATGTCAGTCTTGTCCCTAAGGTCGTCGAGGATACGCTTGACGGTAGTCAGGTCCGTGTGTTTCAGCGTGTAGCTGTTGTGGCCAAAGGCACAGATGCCTATCTTCAGACCCTTACGCTCGATGATGGCCAACTCGGTGCGTCCCTCGATGCCTGCAAACATGATGCCTTGTCCGCGCAGACAGTGTTCAGTGGATACGATGCCCGTTTTGCCAAAGTCGTTGGCATGGTTGTTGGCCATGCTCAGGAAATCGTAGCCGGCTTCCTTCAGCAGGTGGGCATAGCTGGTGGGGGTGCGGAAGGAGTAGGAGTTCGGACCGTTGCCCTTGGTGCTCGTACCGCCGTCGCAGAGGGTGCCCTCCAGATTGCCCACGGCAATGTCGGCACCCAGCGTGATGGCTTTTGTGTCCTTGAACAGGTCTGCACCGTCGTTGGCGGGCAGCGATACGGAAGGGAAGGTTGTACCCATCATGATGTCGCCGGTTATGGCGATGGTCAGGGTATCAGAAAAGCAGGCTACCGCGTAGCCTGCTAATAGTGTTAGGATATAAAGTCTGTGTCTCATGATTGGTTATTATTATGACACGTTATCGTTGGTGACTCCGTGACTTTACGGGCTTGTGACGGTCGGTTGCCTGTAGCTCAACGGGCAACACGTCGAACGCCTACATAGCGCTGTGAGTAGTAGCCGTCGGTGGAATTGCTGATTTTCACCCCCTCCTTGCTGCTGGCATGGATAAAGGTAAAGGTGTTGTCGATAGGGTCGTAGTCTATCACGATGCCTACATGACCCACGCCGCGTCTGGAACCAGGGCTGGTAAAGAACACCAGGTCGCCACGCTGCATCTCCTCACGCTGGATGGGGATGTTGCGGGCATACTGGTCGCGCGACGAACAGCCGATGGCCACGTTGTTCAGACCATAGACATAGCTGGTGAAGCCAGAACAGTCGAAGGCATTAGGGCCTTTGCTGCCACTACGATAGCGTGCTCCCAGAAACGTTGTGGCCTGTGCAATGATGTCGTCACCTGTCACACCGTTGAAGTTGGGGTCGTAGTTGTCGGCATAAAGAAAGTCAAAGTTCTCTATCTCGTCATAGACAATTTCACGTGGCTGTACGCGCTTTGACTTTTTCTTCCTATGCTTGGCCGATGCTGTGTCCACCGATGCAAACATCAGCAGCATGGCCAGGCAGAGTATGAATTTTGTTCTCATGCAGTCGCTACCCTTTCTGATTTGTCGTTTAGTTGTACTTCAGAATCTGGCCAGCCTTCAGGCGGGCTTTGGAACTGATATGGTTCAAGCGGCAGATGGCTGCAACCGTCATGCCACGTTTGCGGGCGATGGATGAGAGGGTCTCGCCACGGCGTACTTTGTGGAAGCGGGTCGTCTGGCGATAGCTGTTGGCAGGCTTGCTGGCCGTAGCACTCTCTGAAGGCTCGTCCAAATCGGTATTGATGGCCGTGCCACCAACGCCACGCAGACGAGTAGCTTCGGCAGACTCGCGGTTGTAGGAAGACTTGCGGAATACATAGTAGTCGTCTACCACATCCTGATTGCGGAAGTCGAACATCAGGGCGGGGTTCAGGGCTACACCGCACAAGCGGGTCTCAAAGTGCAGGTGAGAACCGGTGCTGCGGCCGGTGTTGCCACCCAGGCCGATGGGGTCGCCAGCGCGTACCTCCTGGTCTTCCGTAACCAGCTGCTTCGACATGTGGCCATAGATGGTTTCCAGACCGTTGTAGTGTCGGATGACGACATACTTGCCATAGCCACGGCCTTCGTATCTGACGATGCGCACCTTGCCGCTAAAGGCAGCGCGGATGGTGTCGCCTATATATACCTTGATGTCCAATCCCTTGTGCTGGCGTCCCCAGCGAGCGCCAAAGTTGGAGGTCAGCACACGGCTGTTGGTCGGCATGCAAAAGTCCTTCAGGCTGATTCTGAAGGTGTCGGGCAGTGCCGTGGCCTGATGTGCGTATTTGTTGTTCCAGTCGTTATAGAGGTCGGCAGACGGAGAGTCATACATTTCTGCCTGAATGAGTTGCTGAAGGGCGATGCTGTCTACCGCTTTCATCCTGCGGTCAAGGGGGGCCTGGTTTGCCAATAAGTCCTGTCCGAAAGAGGGCAGCGTGCTTATTGTTGCTAATGTCAGTAATGCAAATTTTCTTAATATCTTCATTTGTAATTGTTTGGGTTTCGGTAATACAAAATACTTCCTTTACGGAAATAAAACGTTGCAAAGGTAATAAATATTTTCGGAAGGGCAAGCGTATTAACACTCTTTATGGGTGTTTTAACACTTAATAGGGCGTTAATGGGGTGTGCCCTTAACGTCTTCCGACAGTGGTGAGGCGTTATGAAATGGCTCCCCAGTTGATGTTCGACTTGTGCAGCTCCTGCAGTCGGCGCCATAGCTGGCTGTAGCGTGCTGACGTGCAGGTGGGGTCGTCGTCGATGATGGCCTGGGCCTCGTCGCGTGCCAGCTGCACCAGCTGACCGTCACGTGCAATGTCGGCAATCTTCAGGTCGAAGGCCATGCCGCTCTGCTGGGTGCCTTCCAGGTCGCCGGGGCCGCGTAGCTTCAAGTCGGCCTCGGCAATGCGGAAGCCGTCGTTCGTCTCACACATGATGTCGATGCGCTTGCGGGTGTCTTCGGCTAACTGGTAGTTAGTCACCAGAATGCAGTACGACTGGTCGGCACCCCTGCCCACCCGTCCACGGAGTTGGTGGAGCTGCGAGAGCCCGAAACGCTGGGCTTCCAGGATGACCATGACCGAGGCATTGGGCACGTTGACACCCACCTCAATGACCGTTGTGGCTACCAGAATCTGGGTTTCTCCACGTACGAATTTCTGCATCTCCGCCTCCTTGTCGGCAGGCTTCATCCTGCCGTGGACTTTGCTCAGGCGAAATTCCGGGAACACCTGACGCAGCACCTCGAAACCATCTTCCAGGTTCTTGAGGTCTATCTTCTCGCTTTCCTCGATGAGTGGAAACACAATATACACCTGACGGCCCAAGTTGATTTGTTTGCGGATGCCGTCGTAGAGAGTCGGCATGGAGCGGTCGTAGACATGTTGTGTCACTATCGGCTTGCGCCCTGGCGGTAGCTCGTCGATGACACTCACATCCAGGTCGCCATAGAGGGTCATGGCCAGGGTGCGGGGAATGGGGGTCGCCGTCATGACCAGCACGTGGGGTGGATTCATACTCTTGCTCCACAGCTTTGCCCGCTGGGCCACGCCAAAGCGATGCTGCTCGTCAACGACCACCATGCCCAGCCGGGCAAACTGCACGGTGTCTTCGATGACGGCATGAGTGCCGACGAGAATGTGAACGGTGCCGTCCAGCAGCCCGTCGAGAATCTCCTGGCGTTTCTTACCTTTGACGATGCCCGTCAGCAGGGCCACGCGGATGGGCATGTCGTGCAGGAAGTCCATGATGGTCTGCAGGTGCTGCTCGGCCAGTATCTCCGTTGGGGCCATGATGCAGGCCTGATAGCCGTTGTCCAGGGCAATGAGCATCGACATGAGGGCAACCAGTGTCTTGCCGCTGCCCACATCACCTTGTAGCAGGCGGTTCATCTGCCGTCCGCTGCCCATGTCGCGGCGTATCTCGCGGATGACTCGCTTCTGAGCCTCCGTGAGGGCAAACGGCAGGTTGTGGTGATAGAAGCCGTTGAACAGGTCGCCGACCTTGGAGAATACATAGCCGCGATACTTGCGGCGCTGGTCGCTGGCATACCTTAATATATTCAGCTGCACATAGAACAGCTCCTCGAACTTCAGTCGGACGCGGGCCTGTCCCAGCTCCTTGGCGTTCTGCGGATAGTGTATCTTGCGCAGGGCGTCGTCGCGCGACATCAGGTGGAGCTTCTGCGTGATGAAGTCGGGCAGGGTTTCTGCCAGCGGTGCCTTGAGCACATCGAGGAGCGACTTGGTGAGCCGTTCTATGGCGCGGCTGTTGAGGCCCGCCTTCTTCATCTTCTCTGAGGTGTTGTAGTAGGGCTGCATGCCCATAGCCGACAGTTCCAGCTTGCTGGCATCGTCGATGTCGGGATGGGTCACGTTGATGCGCCCGTTGAAGACGTTCGGCCGTCCGAAGACAACATACTCCGTACCTATTTTATACTGTTGGATGGCGTATTTGCCCCCATTAAACCATGTGAGGTCCATTACTTTGCCAGAGCCGTCGGTGAAGTGGGCCACCACGCGCTCCTTGCGGGCGCTCATCTTGAAGGTCTCGAACGACAGGATGTGCCCTTTTACCTGCACGAACGGCATGTCGCCCGTCAGCTCGCGGATGCTGTAGAGCCGTGAGCGGTCTACGTGCTTATAGGGATAATACTCCAACAAGTCGCCATAAGTCGAGATGCCCAGTTCTTCGCTGAGCATCTTCTTCCTGTTGGGCCCTACGCCTGGCAGGTATTGGATGTCTTGTTGCAGTATGTCGGTCAAGGGTGTTGGGTGTTGGGTGTTAGGTGTTAGGTGTTGGGTGTTGGATGATAGCCTCTGCTACGGTGATGTCGTAGGGGGTGGTGATTTTGATGTTCTCGCGGTTACCATCCACAAGCGTGATGGTGTGGCCCAATGCCTCCACCACACTGGCATCGTCGGTAAATCCCTCGTTGTAGGGCTGCCGGTTGGCAGCCTTTAGCAGTTGGATGTCAAAGCACTGTGGCGTCTGCACCAGTCGGTAGTCGCTACGGGGAACAGTCTTGGAGAAGGGTGAATGGAGGAGTGTGGAGGGAGAAATGTGGCGCAGGGTTTCTACAACGGGAATGACGGGGATGACAGCTTTCGCGCTGCGGGCCGTCTCGTAGCAGTTGTGAATCACCTCGATGCTTGGGAAGGGCCGTACGCCATCGTGTATGCCTACCACTCCGTCTGCATTGTCAGGAATCTGTGCAAGTCCGTTTTGTACTGAATGGAAGCGCGTCTCGCCGCCGTCGGCCAACTGGTATTCTACGGTGAAGCTGTGTTTCAGACACAGCTGCCTCCAGTAGTCCTGCTGTGCCTTTGGCAGTACGAGAATAATCTGCAGGGTGGGGGAGTACTCGCGGAACCTTTCAAGTGTCCGCATCAGCACTGGCTTGCCACCAATGGGCAGAAACTGCTTGGGAATGTCGCTTCCCATGCGCAGGCCCTTACCGCCAGCTACAATGATGATATAGTCTGTCATGCCATCAGGTGCTTGAAGCGCATGCCTTCGGCTATCTGGTCAGAGGTCTGCTTGTCTTTCAGTTGTGCCAGCAGCTCGTAGGCAAAGGGGAATGCGGCGGCAGGACCCTCGCCCGTGGTGACGTTGCCGTCGACGGTAACGAGCTCACCCGTGTAGGTGGCTTGCATCAGGGCATGCTCAAATCCCGGATAGCAGGTGGCCCGCTTGCCGTCGAGAATGCCTAAGGGAGCTAACACGACAGCCGGCGAGGCACAGATGGCGGCTACCTTCTTACCGGCAGCGTGCTGGTCGGCAATGGCCTTGCAGACACCCTCGTGGCCGTACAGGTTGCTGGCTCCCGGCATGCCACCTGGCAGAAACAGCAGGTCGGCATCGGCGAAGTCGCACTGCTCGAACATCATGTCGGCCTCAATGTTTACACCATGGGCAGAGCGCACCAGTGGAAACTCGGTGGTGCTCACCGTTACGACGTCCAACCCTCCGCGGCGCCATACGTCGACGGGGATGAGGGCCTCGGCATCCTCGAAGCCATCGGCTAAGAATACATAAACCTTTTTCATTTGCTATTTGACTTTTTACTATTTGACGATTTTATCTCAGACAATCCAGATACTGGCGTATCGTCTCCTGGAGTCCCATGTAGAGGGCATCGCAGATGAGCGCATGGCCAATGCTGACCTCGTCGGTCCAGCCTATCTGCTCATGATAGTATCGCAGGTTCTCTAACGACAGGTCATGACCGGCGTTGAGACCCAGACCAAGGCGGCGGGCCTCCTCGGCGGCGGCGATGAACGGTGAGATGGCCTGTGCGCGGTCAGCGGCATAGCCCGAAGCATACGGCTCGGTATAGAGCTCCACGCGGTCGGCTCCGCATGCCTTGGCACCCTCCACCATCCGTGGGTCGGCATCGACGAAGATGCTTGTGCGTATGCCGGCATCCTTGAACACCTTGCATACGTCGGTCAGGAAAGCCTTGTGCTCCAGTGTGTCCCAGCCGTGGTTCGACGTTATCTGGTCGTGCCCGTCGGGCACCAGCGTCACCTGGGTGGGCCTGACCGCCAGCACCAGTTGGGTAAACGACTCGATGGGGTTGCCCTCTATGTTGAACTCTGTCTGAATCAGCGGTCGCAGGTCGCGAACGTCTTGATAGCGGATGTGGCGCTCGTCAGGCCGTGGGTGTACGGTAACGCCTTGTGCGCCAAACCGCTCTACGTCGCGGGCTACCTGTAGCACGTTGGGGTTGTTGCCGCCTCTTGCATTGCGCAGGGTGGCTACTTTATTGATATTTACGCTTAGTTTTGTCATTTTTCTGAGTTCGTTTTAATGCTATTACACCAAAAATAACTATCTTTGCAAGCGCAAAGATACGAAAACTTTAGGAATAAACAACGAAAAAGAGCAAAAAAATGACGATGATACGAAAACTCCGCTTCGCCATCTTCGGCAACACCTATCAGCCAAAGAAGTCGGCATCCATCCAACAGATACTGGCCTGTTTGGCTGACCATCAGGCCGAGGTCTTGATGGAGCGCTCGTTCTACAACTTCCTGACTGATGCTCGGCAAGTGGTCCTGTCTGGCATCCGTGTGTTTGATGACAATGCCTTCGAGGCCGACTTTGCCATCTCGATGGGTGGCGACGGTACTTTTTTGCGCACGGCCAGTCTGGTGGGCCGCAAGGAGATTCCCATTCTGGGTGTCAACACGGGGCGTCTGGGTTTCCTGGCTGACATCAATGTCGATGACATCGAACACACCTTTACTGCCTTGTGTACCGATGACTTCAGCGTCGAGACACGTGCCGCCATTCAGGTGGAGACTGATGGCGAACCCTTGCAGGGCTACCCCTGTGCGCTGAACGACGTGGCCATCTTGAAGCGTGACAATGCCTCAATGATTACCATCCATGCCAACATTAACGGTGAACCGCTGACTACCTACATGGCCGACGGTCTCATCATGTCTACGCCCACCGGCTCCACGGCCTACTCGCTTAGTGTCGGTGGTCCCATTATCGTGCCTGGCACCCATGTGTTCTCGCTTACGGCTGTTGCTCCCCACTCGCTCAACGTGCGCCCTATCGTCTTCTCAGAAGACGCTGTCGTCGACCTGACGGTAGAGACGCGCTCGCATAATTTCCTCGTGGCGCTGGACGGACGCAGCGAGAAGCTGCCCGACTCCACCCGTCTCACCCTGCGCAAGGCTCCCTATCGTGTGCAGGTCATCAAGCGGTCTGGCACGCGCTATTTCCATACCCTTCGTGAGAAAATGATGTGGGGTGCCGACCAGCGTGGTTGACACCCCATATTCCTGTTTTTGTTGCCTACCGCTGGTCAGCGGTTGACGTATTTCTTGCCTTCATGGACATAGATGCCCTTTGCGGCGGGCTGGCCCTGCAGCTGTCGGCCGTCAAGGGTGTACCAGGCGTTGCCGGCGTGGCTGTCGGTAGTGACATGGCTGATGCCGGCACCGTTAGGCGCAAATGCCTTCAGCTCGTAGAAGGCGGCGTAGGGTTTTCCGCTGTTGTGGTTGTAGAGGGCGGCGTTCCACCATCGGTCGGTCACGCTCTTGTTGCCGTTGTCCTCCGGCCACCACCAGAACAGCCCTGTTACGCTGCTGTGCTTGTTGAGCATGGCCACCAGGTCGGCAGTAAACTTTCGCTGGCCCTCCTCGGTGTACGGATAGGTGCCCGTGTAGTCGAAGGTGGTAGCGTCCAGCGCCCAGGCGTAGCTGTAGCCCGTCTCCACGACCATGATGTCCTTGCCGTAGTTCTTGCCCTCTATCTGGTTGATGGCCGTCTCCAGGGTGCTCAGGTCGCCGTGGTAGGCTGGGTAGTAGCTCAGTCCGATGATGTCGTAGTCGATGCTGTTGTCTTTCATGCGGTCAAAGAAGTCGAGTAGCACGTTGGGCTTGGGCACCCGCTCGCTGTGGAGCACTATCTTGGCCTGCGGGCACTCCTGGCGGCAGGCCAGTGCAGCCTGCTTCAGCAGACTGAAGAACCGGTTCCAGTTGCTGGCGCTGCTGGTGGTGTAGCAGCGGTTGGCCGTTGAGCCTTCGGTGCCCCACAGCATGCCGTACGATATCTCGTTGCCCGTTTGTATGAAGTCGGGTGTGGCTCCGGCAGCCTTCAGCTGTTGCAGGCAGTCGGCGGTATATTCAAAGACCTTTGTGGCCAGCTGGGCGTCGGTCAGGTTCTTCCAGGCATCGGGAGTCCACTGCTTTGCGGGGTCGGCCCAGGTGTCGGAATAGTGGAAGTCAAGCATCAGCTGCATGCCGGCATCCTTGATGCGCTTGCCCAGGGCCTTTACGTAGTCCAGGTCCTGGCAGACGCCCTTGTCGCTGTCGCGCGACGGGTCGACGAACAGGCGGACGCGCATAGCGTTCAGCCCCTCCTGCTTGAAGAACGCCAGCGGCTGTACGGTCGCTCCGTTCTTGTCCTTGTACTGCACTCCGGCATCCTCGTACTTGGTCAGCATCGAGATGTCGCCGCCCACATACTTCTGGGCCGTGGCTGTTGTCGTCATGGCAGCCATCATCATGGCTATGATTACCTTTTTCATGTTCTTAGTGCTTAACGCTTAATTCTTAATTCTTAACTTTTCTTGTGCCTGTTGGCCCGTTGCTCGCGGTATTTGGCTTTCTGGCGTGCCGAGCCGCTGCCGTGGGCCCCAGTGATGTATTTCTTCTTCTTGGCCTTCGTCCTGACCTTGTCGTCGTCCTTGCGCGGTCCGCCGCCCCGGCCGAAGTTGATGCCGTTGACCAGTATGTCCTGGAAGTCGCTTTCCTTGCTCATAGATTAGTGGTGAAAAAGTCTTACGCCGGTGAACGCCATGGCGATGCCGTACTTGTCGCACGTCATGATGACATGGTCGTCGCGCACAGAGCCGCCGGCCTGGGCTATGTACTCCACGCCGCTCTTGTGGGCACGCTCAATGTTGTCGCCAAAGGGGAAGAAGGCATCAGAGCCCAGGGCCACCCGTGTGTTCTTGGCCAGCCACTCCTTCTTCTCCTGCAGCGTCAGCACCTCCGGCTGGCGGGTGAAGAACTGCTGCCAGGCACCGTCGCGCAGCACGTCGTCGTGCTCGTCCTCCGAGATATACACGTCGATGGTGTTGTCGCGGTCGGCACGGCGAATACCCTCCTTGAACGGTAGCGACATCACCTTCGGATGCTGGCGCAGCCACCAGATGTCGGCCTTCGAGCCGGCCAGGCGCGTGCAGTGGATGCGGCTCTGCTGACCGGCACCGATGCCGATGGCCTGGCCGTCCTTGACATAGCACACCGAGTTAGACTGTGTGTACTTCAGCGTGATGAGGGCGATGATGAGGTCGCGCATGGCCTCCTTGGGAAATGTCTTGTTCTGGGTGGGAATGTTCTCAAACAGCTTCGGGTCGTCGAGGCGTATCTCGTTGCGGCCCTGCTCGAAGGTCACGCCGAACACCTGCTTGCGCTCTATGGGCGCGGGCTTGTACGTCGGGTCTATCTTGATGACGTTATACGTGCCCTTGCGCTTCTCCTTCAGTATCTCGATGGCCTCAGCCGTGAAGCCGGGGGCGATGACGCCGTCCGACACCTCGCGCTTCAGCAGCAGGGCCGTCGTCTTGTCGCACGTGTCGCTCAGGGCCACGAAGTCGCCATAGCTCGACATGCGGTCGGCACCACGAGCACGGGCATAGGCACAGGCCACGGGGCTCTCGTCCAGACCCTCGATGTCGTCCACGAAGTATATCCGCTTCAGCGTGTCGCTCAGGGGCAGCCCCACGGCAGCACCGGCCGGCGACACGTGCTTGAACGACGCGGCGGCGGCCAGCCCCGTGGCCTCCTTGAGCTCCTTTACCAACTGCCACGCGTTCAGCGCGTCGAGGAAGTTGATGTAGCCCGGACGGCCGTTAATCACTTCGATGGGTAACTCGCCCTCCTGCATGAAGATGCGCGAGGGTTTCTGGTTCGGGTTGCACCCGTACTTCAGCTCTAACTCTTTCATTCCTGTTATATATAAAAAGGTGTAATTTCCCTTGTCGGATGCAAAGGTACAAATAAGTGTGCGAAAAGCCAAATTTATTTGCTCATTTCCGAACTTATTTGTACCTTTGTCCGGTGGAAGGCCGTTGCTTTCCGTCTTACCCGTGACGCACGAGAATCCCACGCACCAGAGTTTGCAGCGCCCGCTGCTCATATCGGCGGCGGACGCTGCGCATATTGGACACGCCCGCTGCTAATATCGGCACCGCCCGCCGAAAATGAGTTACCCCCGCTCAAACTCCCCGATACCCCCGCCCTAACACCCCGACACCCCCGCCCTGACGCCCGGTTTCGGCAGCCCTCGCCGCCGGCCTGTCCGCCGCTGGCGGCGTGCGGCCCTGGCCCTCGGCTCCGCCGGGTGCTACTTTTCGGCCGAAAGTGGTGGATTGTGAAAAACTTTTCGTACCTTTGCGGTCGCTATGGAGAAAAAACAACATGCCCTGCGCAAACTGTTAGAGGCCGTGGAGCGCGAACTGCTCAGAAAGCCTAACCGCAAGACCCTCGACCGGCTGTCGCTGCTGGCCGGCTTTCAGGACTGGGACTCCTTTCAGGAGACCCTGCACGGCGACCTCGGCGGCGAGACCATCTACGGCGGACACGCCGAGCACCCTAAGGCCGCCGGCAACGGACAAAAAAAAGAGACACCCCACGAGTGAGTGTCTCTTTTTTTATGCTGTGCAGGTCTCCTGCGGCGGCGGAGTGGCTTACTCCTTGCCGGCAATACCGCTGCGCTTCTCCTTGATGCGGGCAGCCTTACCGGTCAGCTTGCGCAGATAGTAAAGCTTGGCGCGGCGAACCTTACCAACCTTGTTCACTTCAATGCTGTCAATGTTGGGCGACTCTAAGGGGAAGATACGCTCTACACCCACGGTGCCTGACATCTTGCGAACGGTGAAACGCTTCTTTTCCTGGTGGCCGCTAATCTTGATGACCACGCCACGGAACAGCTGGATACGCTCTTTAGAGCCCTCGATAATTTTGTAAGCGACAGTCACAGTGTCACCAGCCTTGAACGACGGGTGCTGCTTGCCGGTTGCAAATGCTTCTTCAGCAACTTTGATTAAATCCATCTCTGTTAATCTTTAATTCTTTAATATTATTACTGTACTTGCTGTTATCGTTCCAACGCAACATAGACGGGCTACTTGATTCTTCCCTCCATCGGTTACGCCGAAAGCGGGTGCAAAGGTACGAAAAATCGCTGAATTATGGCTCCAAGCCATGCCTTAACCGCATAGGTTTAAGAATGTTTAACACTCCCGCCCGTCAGGAATGTTCAATGTTCAATGTTCAATGTTCAATGTTTTTCGTACCTTTGCAGGCAAATAACCCTAAAGACAATGAATAGAAAAACATCCTTTACCGTCTTTCTTGCCCTAATGGCCATGCTCACGGCCTGCCGCTCGCACTATCAGGTGACGGCCGTCGACCGCACACGCCTCGTCATCGACAGCCGATACGATGCGCAGCCCGACCAGCAGGCCGCAGCGTTCCTTAAGCCCTACAAGCACATCGTCGACAGCATCATGGGGCCCGTCGTGGGCCGGTCGGCGCGCTACATGACTCCCCAGCGCCCCGAGGGCCTGCTCTCTAACCTGCTGCCCGACATCATGGTGTGGGCCGGCAAGAACTACAACGAGCACCCCGACCTGGGGGTCTACAACATCGGTGGTGTGCGTGCCGACCTGCCAGAGGGCGAGATTACCTATGGCGACGTGCTCGACATAGCACCCTTCGAAAACAAGATAGCCTTCACCACGCTCTCCGGGGCCGACCTCCTGGAGCTGTTTGCCCAGATGGCCAGCGTGGGTGGCGAGGGTGTCAGCCACAGCGTGCGGCTGGTCATCACCCCTGACGGACAGCTCGTCAGCGCCACCGTCGGCGGACAGCCCGTCGACCCGCAGCGCGACTACCGCATAGCCACCATCGACTATCTGCTGGGCGGCACCGACAAGATGGCAGCCTTCAAAAAAGGCCGTAACATCAACTCGCCCCAGGAGGCATCCAACAACTCGCGGTTCGTCATCATGGACTACTTCCGCGAGCTCGCCCGTCAGGGCATCCCCGTCGATGCCCGTCTCGAAGGCCGTGTCGTAGTCACTGACAGCAACCCCTAACAGTGGTTGTTGCTTCAGTCAACAACAGACAGTGGTTGTTGTTTCAGACAACAACAGACAGTGGTTGTTGTTTCAGACAACAACAATAAATAATTAATAATTAACCGACAATACACGATGAAACAAAATACCCCCCTGCGAGCCCTGGCGCTCCTGCTCCCTTTCTGCCTCCTTGCCTTCCTGCCCCTCACCGAAGCCTCGGCCAAGAAACCCAGGCAGCTGGTCATACTCCACACCAACGACACCCACTCCACCATACTGCCCATGCGGGCCAACCTGCCCGACACCATGCTGGCAGGGCGCGGCGGATTCCTGCGACGCATAGCCATGCTCCACGAGCAGCGCCAGCAGCATCCCGACCTGCTCTACTTCGATTCGGGCGACTTCTTCCAGGGCTCGGCCTACTTCACCATGTTCAAGGGCGACGTCGAGGTGGGGCTCATGAACCTCATGGGCATCGATGCCGCCACCATCGGCAACCACGAGTTTGACTTCGGGCTCGATGTCATGGCCCATGTCTTCCGGCAGGCCAACTTCCCCATCGTCTGTGCCAACTACGACTTCACCGGCACACCCGTCGAGGGCCTCGTCAAACCCTGGGTCGTCATCCGCCGCAACGGCATCAAGATAGGGGTCTTCGGACTGTCGCCCAAGCTCGAAGGACTCGTGTCGGCCAAAAACTGCGCTGGCGTGAAATATCTCGACCCGGCAAGCGTGGCACTCGAAACGGCTACCATGCTCAAGGAGCAGCAGAAGTGCGACATGGTCATCTGCATCTCCCACCTCGGCTGGGACATCAAGGGACAGGACGACAATTACATGGTCAGCCACTCGCGAAACATCGACCTTGTGCTCGGCGGCCACTCGCACACCTACTTCCAGCACATGGAGCACGAGCGCAACCTCGACGGACGCCCCGTGCCCGTAGACCAGAACGGCAAGCATGCTCTTTTCGTCGGCAAGCTCACCGTCACCCTCAAATAGGTTTCCGTCGCGTCTCCTTTTCTCTAAGGAGTTTATGATTTAAGGAGAGTCACGCCCAAGCCAAATATTCTAAGGAGTCAAGGATTTTAGGAGAGGCACACTCTGTGTGCCTCTCCCGCCGATGCGCATCTGCATTGGGCCTAAATCCTAAAATCCTGGAATCCTTAGAGGAATCGCTACTCCCTTTCTCCTAAGCTCCTTAGCGCCGCTGCACCGTGAGGTGCGGTGGCGCTTGCGTGTGGGTGTGTACGCAGAAACGCAGAGAAACAAAACAGCGTTGACCCAGTTGTCGTCAATCCATGAGCAGGCGGAGAAAGGCAACAGAAGCAGTGGGTGCCGTCTGATGGGGAGCAAGGTGCCACCTACGCGGGGCACAGGCGGCCGCTCTAAACACTTTGAACGGCCGCTCAAATCACTTTGAACGGCCGTTCTAATCACTTTGAGCGTGCGCCTAAATCCTTTTAAATGTCTCCTTCTGGATTTCGGGCCGCTAAGGCCCTGACGGTCACGCATTTGCAAAGGTACGAAAAAAGCTTTGAATCGCCAAGCTTTCCGGCAATTATTTTTTTCCCCCAGGCCAAAGTTCAATGTTCAACGTTCAATGTTCAATGTTCAATGTTCAACGTCCTTTACGTTCTGATGATTTTGCGGCTGGCGTCGATGCGGAGGAAGATGAACAGGAGGATGGTGAAGCCCCAGAGCGATGAGCCGCCGTAGGAGAAGAAGGGCAGGGGTATGCCGATGACGGGCATGAGGCCGAGCACCATGCCGACATTGATGGTGACGTGGAAGAGGAATATGCTGAGCACGCAGTAGCCGTAGATGCGCCCGAAGCCGAACGGCTGTCGCTCGGAGAGGTAGATGAGCCTGAGGATGAGTGCCATGAACAGCAGCAGCACGCCTGCCGAGCCGAGGAATCCCTCCTCCTCGCCGACGGTGCAGAAGATGAAGTCGGTGTCCTGTTCGGGCACGAACTTCAACTTGGTCTGCGTGCCGTTGAGGAATCCCTTGCCCTCAAGGCCGCCGGAGCCGATGGCTATCTCTGACTGGTGGACGTTGTAGCCCGCGCCGCGCAGGTCCTCGTCGAGTCCCAGCAGCACGTTGATGCGCGAGCGCTGGTGCTTCTCGAGCACATGGTGCATGATGAAGTCGGCACCGTAGGAGAAGCCTGCCGAGCCGATGGCAAAGAGGGCGACGAAGAAGTAGTTGCGCATACGGGAGCCCAGTCCCTCCCAGACCAGGTAGCCGATGGTGACGATGACGACGGCCAGCTGTATGTAGGTGATGTCGAAGGGCAGCTTGATACAGGCCACGGCTACGAGGGTGGCTCCGAGGCTGTAGAGCAGTATGCGGACGGCCCGCTGGCGGTCGCAGTAGACCCATGTCAAGCCGCTGACGAACAGCTGTATGAGCAGGAGCACGGCAAACTTGCCCACGGAGGCTGGCGAGCCGGCCAGCGACACGTCGGCATAGCGGATGCCTACGACGAAGTAGACGACCATGGCCACGCCGGTGAAGAGGATGCTGCCGGGCATGCCCTCGCGATAGAACATGAGGAAGAATGAGAGGTAGACGAGTGCGGAGCCCGTCTCGCGTTGCAGCACGATGCAGAGCATGGGGGCCAGGATAAGTGCCAGGGTGGCGGCAAAGTGCTTGGTGTTGTTGATGCTGTAGCCGTAGGCCGACATGAACTTGGCCAGTGCCAGCGAGGTGGCAAACTTGGCAAACTCGGCCGGCTGCAGGCGCAGCGGCCCCAGGACGAGCCACGAGCGGGAGCCCTTGATGGAGTGGGGGTTGAAGATGGTGGCAAAGAGCAACAGCAGCAGCAGGGCGTAGATGATGTAGGCGAAGGTGTCGTAGAAGCGGTCGTCGAGCAAGAGTATGACGAAGCCGAGCATGATGCTGGTGGCTATCCACACTATCTGCATGCCTGAGCGGGTGGCCAGCGAGAAGATGTCGGTCTCGCCGTAGGAGTAGCTGGCGCCGCAGACGCTGAGCCAGCCGAAGGAGAGCAGGGCGATGTAGATGAGTATCGTCCACCAGTCGATGTTGCGCAGTACGCCGCTCTGTCGTTTATCGGTTTGTGGTGCCATAGGAGATATGTCTGTGCTGGAACTCGTCGGCCCGCTTCTGCGATGCCTCCGAGAGCTTGCCGTTGATGTACTGTTCCATGATGAGGCCGCCGATGGGCACACCGTAGGTGGCACCCCAGCCGCCGTTCTCGACGTAGACGGCCACCGCTATGCGCGGCTTGTCCATAGGTGCGAAGCCCATGAACACCGAGTGGTCGTGGCCGCGGTTCTGGGCCGTGCCGGTCTTGCCGCAGGCCTGGAAGTTGTAGCGTGAGAGGTCGTGGCAGGTGCCGCCCATGGCCGATGCCCGCATGCCCTGTACGACATAGTCGTAGGCGCTGCGGCTGGCCTTGGTGTGGCGCCGCTGGCTGTAGATGCTGTCGAGCTGTTCGCCCTGCACCTTCTTCACCACGTGGGGCGTGATGAACCATCCCCGGTTGGCTATGGTGGCGGCGAGGTTGGCTATCTGCAGGGGGGTGGCCGTCACCTCGCCCTGGCCGATGGCGATGGAGATGACGGTCAGTCCGTTCCACGAGCCCTTGTAGCGGCTGTCGTAGTAGTCGCCGTTGGGTATCATGCCGCGATATTCGCCGGGCAGGTCGATGCCCAGCTTATAGCCGAAGCCCATCGACACCATGTAGTCGCGCCAGGTGTCCATGGCTTTCTTCACCGACCCGTACTTCGAGACGTGTTGGTTGAGCATGTAGTAGAGGCCCCAGCAGAAATAGCCGTTGCACGACGTAGACAGCGCCGGCACCAGCGACAGCGGCGAGGCATGGCCGTGGCAACCCACGTGCAGGCCCCGGAAGTTGAAGCCGTGGCCGCAGGGATAGGCGGTCTGGGTGGGGTGGAGTATGCCCTCGGTCATGAACGTCAGGCCCTGGGTGGTCTTGAACGTGGAGCCCGGCGGGTAGACACCCATGATGCTGCGGTTGAGCAGCGGCTTCCACACGTTGCGACTCAGCTGGCGATGGCTCTTTGAGCGCTGGCGGCCGACCATCATGCGGGGGTCGTAGCTCGGCGAGCTGACCATGCAGAGCACCTCGCCGGTGGCGGGCTCTATGGCCACGATGCTGCCTATCTTGCCCTCCATGAGGCGCTCGCCCAGGGCCTGCAGGTCGACGTCGAGACTCAGCGTGAGGTTCTTGCCGGCCACAGGCCGACGGTCGAAGCGGCCGTTCTGGTAGTGGCCCTGCACACGGCCGTGGGCATCGCGCAGCAGTATCTGCATGCCTTTCTCGCCGCGTAGCTGTCGCTCGTAGCTGCGCTCTATGCCCAGCTTGCCGATGTAGTCGCCCGGCTGGTAGTAGTCGTCGTTGTCGATGTCTTTCTGCGACACCTCGGCCACGTCGCCCAGCACGTGGGCGGCCAGCGGATACTGATACTGGCGGATGGTGCGCCGCTGGACGTAGAAGCCTGGAAAGCGGAACATCTTCTCCTGAAACACCGAGAAGTCCTTGTCGCTGAGCTGGTTCATGAACACCTGCTGGGTGAAGCGCGAGTAGCCGGGGTTCTTGTCGCGGTCCTTGATGGTCTCCATGCGGCGGTCGAACTCCTCGCGGCTGATGTTCAGCGCGTTGCAGAAGTCTGTGGTGTCCAGTCGGTCGTTGACCTCGTTCATTACCACCATGATGTCGTAGGCCGGCTGGTTGTACACCAGCAGCTTGCCGTTGCGGTCGGTGATGACCCCTCGCGACGGGTATTCTATCTTTTTGAGGAAGGCGTTAGAGTCAGCACTCTTCTTGTAGTCGTCGCTGGTAATCTGGAGCATGAACAGGCGGATAATGTAGACAACCACTATCAGTATGGTTACGCCTGCAATCACCAGGTGGCGATAGCCCATGCCGTGTTCCTGCTCCTTCATGGCTTACTTGTTTCTGACTATCTCGAAGGTGAAGACCAGCAACAGGGTGACCAGCGTGCTGCCGACGACGCACAGCAGCCACTGCAGCATGTTGAAGAAGCTGAAGAACTCCAGCGAGTAGAACACCACGCAGTAGAGCAGCACCAGCGTCGACACGTAGTAGGTGTACTTCACCGGCTCGATGGCGGCCATCGAGGGCTCCAGGTTGTCGGCGGAGTCGCGCGGTACGAAGAGCTCAAAGAAGTATGGCTGTATGACGGCCACCAGGGTCATCGATGCTGCCGCCAGCCCGGGGGTGTTCGAGAAGATGTCGATGAACAGTCCCATGGCGAAGCTCCATAGCAGGATGGCCCATTTAGGATAGTTGCGTGGAAACAAGATGACGAACCACACGTAGAGCAGTGGTGTGGCGCAGTTGAACAGGTGTATGCGCCCCAGCACGATGACCTGTGCCAGGATGAGCAGCAGGAATAGTGTCGTCCGTTTGATGATGTCTGTTGTCATGCTCCGTGGGTTGTGTTGCTTGTTACTACTCCTTGACGTTCAGTTTCAGCGAGTCGCGTGTCGACTGTATGAGGCGCATGCGCTCGGCGATGGTCTTGTCGCTGATGACCACTACGTCGCGCAGCCGGCCGAAGTCGGTGGTCAGCCGTACCTTCAGGCGGTACGACAGTCCGTCGCGCGAGTTGTACACCTCCTTTATCTGGCCCACCAGCACGCCCGGCGGGAAGATGCTGGAATATCCGTTCGTCTCGACCCAGTCGCCCAGCTTGAAGCGGGCATGCCGGGGAATGTCTTCCACGTAGGCGATGCCGGCATCCCTGCCGTCCCATCGCAGCACGCCGAAGTATCCGCGGCCACGGATGGCACAGCTGATGCGCGATGAGTGGACGTTAAGCACGGGGATGACGATAGCATAGTGGCCCGACGTCTGGTAGGTGACACCTACCACGCCCATGCCGCAGGCCACACCCATGCCGGGCTCCACGCCGTCACTGGCACCCTTGTCGATGGTGATGATGTTGTCTTGCTTGTGCAGCTCGTTGGTGATAACCTTGGCCGGTATGAGCTCATACTGGCTCAGCAGCGCTGTCTCGCGCTGGTCGGCGGCTATGGTGTCGCCGGTGGCCTCCTGGTACAGTCGGCGCAACTGGGCGACCTGGCGCTCCAGATAGAAGTTGCGGAGCGTCAGGTCCTCGTTGGTCTTCTTCAGCGACAGAAACGACTCCACCGCTGCTGCCTTCTCGTAGGTCTTGCCGGCTACGGCGTTGGCCGTGGTAAACCATACGCTGCCCTGGTAGCTGTTAAACTGAAACAGCAATACCAGACTGACAGCCTCCAGCACTACGAACAGGAACCAGTGGTGGTGTCGGTAGAGAAACTCTAAGAGGTTCTTCATGCCTTGAACTGCTTATGGCTCAAAGGGGGGACAACGTGGGGCCGCCTATCGCATCAGGAACGAGAAGCGGTTGACGTTTTTCAGGGCTATGCCGGCACCCTTGGCCACAGAGTGCAAGGGGTCCTCGGCAATGTGGAAAGGAATATTGATTTTGCTTTCCAGACGGCGGTCCAGGCCTCGCAGCAGCGCACCGCCGCCCGCCAGCCAGATGCCGTTCTTCACGATGTCGGCATACAGCTCAGGAGGTGTGTTCTCCAGGGCCGACAGCACGGCATTCTCTATCTTGGCCACCGTCTTGTCCAGGCAGTGGGCTATCTCCTGGTAGCATACAGGCACCTCCATGGGCAGTGCCGTGATGCGGTTCGGGCCATGCACGACATAGTCTTCGGGGGCTTCGTTGCCCAGGTCGGTCAGTGCCGAGCCTACGGCTATTTTTATGCGCTCGGCCATGCGCTCCGACACCTTGACGTTGTGCTGGCGCGACATGTACTCCTGGATGTCGGCCGTCAGGTCGTCGCCGGCCGTGCGGATGGAGTTGTTGCTCACGATGCCGCCCAGCGAGATGACGGCAATCTCCGTCGAGCCGCCGCCGATGTCCACTATCATGTTGCCTTCGGGGGCCTCTACGTCAATGCCGATGCCAATGGCGGCAGCCATCGGCTCGAATATCAGGTAGACGTCGCGACCGTCGGCATGCTCTGCCGAGTCGCGGACGGCGCGCAGCTCCACCTCGGTAGAGCCTGACGGCACGCCGATGACCATGCGCAGCGACGGTGAGAACAGGCGGTGGCCTGTGTGTACCATCTTGATAAGTCCGCGCATCATCTGCTCGCAGGCCGAGAAGTCGGCTATCACGCCGTCGCGCAGCGGACGCACCGTGCGGATATTGTCGTGCGTCTTCTCATACATCATCTTTGCCTGTCCGCCCACGGCAATCATCTTGTCGGTATGGCGGTCGAGGGCAACTACCGACGGCTCGTCGACCACTATTTTGTCATCACTGATAATAATGGTGTTGGCCGTTCCCAGGTCCATTGCAATCTCTTGCACAAAACTGAAAAATCCCATTCTGATTTATTATTTGACTATTTACTGTTTACTATTTGTCGGTATGCCCGCTCTTACTGCTTCTCAAACCAGCTGTGGATGGCTGTGTCGTAGTGTGCGCTCACCCCGAAGGCACGGGTGGCCAGCATGCGGCGCTGCTCGCGGGTGGTCTCGGCACCCTGACGCTCCAGCATGTCGAGCAGCACGCCATATTCGGCCTTTGACGGCACGATGACCACGTCGCTGAAATTCTTGGCAGCGGCACGGATGAGCGAGATGCCGCCGATGTCTATCTTCTCGATGATGTCCTCCTCAGAGGCTCCGCTGGCCACCGTCTGCTCGAAGGGGTAGAGGTCTACGATGACCAGGTCTATCTCCGGAATGTCGTACTGGTCCATCTGCTGGCGGTCGCCCTCGTTGTCGCGGCGTGCCAGGATGCCACCGAACACCTTCGGGTGCAGCGTCTTCACACGTCCGCCGAGAATCGACGGATAGGTCGTCACCTCCTCCACCTTCTGGCATTCATAGCCCAGGCTCTCAATAAAGCTTTGCGTACCGCCTGTAGAGAGGAACTTCACACCTTCCTCATTCAGTTTCTTGAGCAGCTCCTCCAGTCCGTCTTTGTGGAACACGGAGATGAGCGCCGTCTTCATTTTCTTGTTCTCTGCCATAAAGATATAACGTTATATGATTTCTCTTTTGAGGGTGCAAAGTTACGAAATATTTCTTATTCTTCTTTCTTCTTTCCCGTTTTTTTTGTACCTTTACCGCCAAAAGCTAATTTAAATCATTTTAAAGCGTTAGGATTATGAAGAAACTCTTAGTGATGGCCGTGGCCATCGTGGCTCTTTGTGCATGCGGCGGCAAGGGTGGCGACACCGTGCTCCGCTATCGTGGTGTGTCCCTTCAGCAGCCTGTTGCCCAGCTGGTTGACTCGCTCCGGGCTATCGGCTTCGTGGTCGACTCGGCGGCTTCTGACAGTGGCACGACGCTGGTCTTTGCCCATCCCACCGAGGTGTGTCGTGTGCTGTTGGCCTATAAGGGCGACCAGGTGGTGGCCTTGCAGGAAGACTATGCCCTCTCGTCGAACGACAGCACACGCCAGCTGTGGCAGCAGCTGCGCGACGGCCTTGAGAAGGAGCTGGGCACATGGCCCGACTGCCCTGTGCTGAAGGACGACCACAAGGAGGCCAACTTCGAGTCGGCAGGTGGCTTTATCAGCGTGCTGTTGGAGAATACCTATTCGCCCAACGTCCACGTGCGCTACACACCGAAGCCCTCGAAGTAGGCTGCAGGCGAAGCAGGAGCTTTCGCCGCGTGGGAAAAGCGAGGCGGGAACACCGTTTGGTATTCCCGCCTCGCTCGTAGTGTCGACACTTGGACTCGAACCAAGGACCCCCACCATGTCAAGGTGATACTCTAACCAGCTGAGCTATGCCGACTGCTTTTATCCGTTCTTTCTTTTTCCTTCTTTCGGCCGTAGGCCGCACTGGTGCGCCTGACAGGACTCGAACCTGCACGCCGTGAGACATTAGATCCTAAGTCTAACGCGTCTACCAATTCCGCCACAGGCGCTGCGACGTGCCTTTGTGTCGACACTTGGACTCGAACCAAGGACCCCCACCATGTCAAGGTGATACTCTAACCAGCTGAGCTATGCCGACTTTTGCGGGTGCAAAGGTACGTAATTGCGCTGGAATAGCCAAATAATTTGCCATTTATTTTTCAAAGAATGTCTCGCCGAGCACTTTTTCCACCGTCTGGGGGAAGTATTTCATCTCCAGCAGGTGCTCTTTGCGTGCAATATCATCGACGCTGTCGTCGGGCGACAGGGGTGTGCGGTACTGGGCAATGATTTCGCCGCCGTCGCAGACGGGAGTCACCCAGTGGACGGTCATGCCTGTCTCCGTCTCGCCGGCGGCCTTGACGGCCTCGTGGACGTGGTGGCCCCACATGCCCTTGCCGCCATATTTGGGCAGCAGCGCCGGATGGATATTGACGATGCGTCGTGGATAGGCCTCGATGAGGAAGTCGGGCACGATGGGCAGGAAGCCTGCCAGCACGATGAAGTCGATGGCATGCTGCTTCATGAGTGGCATCATGACCGTGGGGTCGTTGAGCTGGGCTTTGGGAGCTACGGCTGTGGGCACACCGAGTCGCTCGGCCCTGACCAGTGCGAAGGCATCGGCCTTGTTGCTTACTACCAGTGCGCAGCTTATGCGCTCGGAGCCGTTGAAATAGCGGATGAGGTTCTCGCAGTTGGTGCCGCTTCCTGACACGAAGATGGCAATGTTGATTCTTTTCATTGTGGTGGTGTTTGTGCTGTTGGGGGTAGTGATTCGAGCAGTTTCTCTACAAGCCGGGGCACGGCATACTGGTCGATGTCGTCCTCGGCTATCCAGACGTAGTCGTCGGGCAGGGTAGGGCGCTCGTCGGTCTGCCACAGCCACAGGTCGGCATAGAGCACCTGGTGGGTGAGGACGTGCTTGACGTTCTTTTTTAGAGGAGAGAGGAGAGAGAAGATAGAAGAGAGCGTGGTGTCGTCTTTGCCATCTTCGAGGAGGAGGGGCTCCCAGAGCCCTTGCCAGATGTCGCCGGAGGGTCGGCGGTGGATGGCCGTCTGACCGTTACACCTTATATATATATAAATAAGGTGGCGCTTTGTGACCTTCAGTGTGCGGCGCTTGACGGGCAGCTCGTTGACGCGTCCCTCGTGCAGGGCCGCGCAGGAATCCTGCAGCGGACAGTCGGCGCAGCGAGGGCTGGCGGGGGTGCATTGCGTGGCCCCGAAGTCCATCATGGCCTGGTTGAAAGCCGATGCCTCGCCTTCGGGCAGCAGGCTCTGTGCCAATGCGGTAAACGTGTGCTTGCCCTCTGAGGTGTTGATGGGTGTGTCGATGCCGAAGTATCGGCTGAGCACGCGGTAGACGTTGCCGTCGACCACGGCGGTGGGCAGTCCGAAGGCGATGGAGCCGATGGCGGCGGCAGTGTAGTCGCCGACCCCCTTCAGACTGCGGATGCCGTCGAGGGTGTCGGGGAAGTGGCCCATGGCCACTATCTGGCGTGCCGCCTCGTGCAGGTGGCGTGCGCGGCTGTAGTAGCCCAGTCCCTGCCACTCGCGCAGCACCTCGTCCTCAGTGGCCTGTGCCAGGTCGCCGACCGTTGGCCAGTGTTCCATGAACCGCTGCCAGTAGGGCATGCCCTGTTCCACGCGTGTCTGTTGCAGGATAATCTCTGAGAGCCACACGGCATAGGGGTCGCGCGTCTGCCGCCAGGGCAGCGGGCGACCGTTGTCGCGAAACCATTGGAGCAGGGTAGCGGTCACGCGATTGTCATTGAACATTGAGCATTGACCATTGACCATTGGGCGGCGGACATTCTTTCTTAACTCTTAATTCTTCACTCTTAATCCTTCACTAACTCCCGGCGTGCCCGTTCGATGATGAGGTCAATGCCTTGGGCGGTGGCCTCGTCGGTCAGACCGACGCTGATGTCGGGGTCGATGCCGAATTCCGTCTGCAGCTTGTCCTTGTCGTACATGGGGCATGCCGAATAGCGCACCGCCCAGCCGTTGGGCAGCAGGTCGCTCATGGGCAGTCCGCTGCCTCCACCCGTATGGTCGCCAATGAGTGTGACGCCTGGCAGGGCGTGCATCATGACGGCAAACTGGTTGGCGGCGCTGAACACCGAGCGGTTGGTGAGCACGCATACCGGCTTGTGCCAGCGCACGTTGCTCGACGGTTCGAGGTATATCGGCTCCATGCTTGAAAAGTCGTTGTGGGCGGTGCCCGTCTTGTGCTGCATGTATCCCACGAGGGCCTTTTCGTGGACGAATCGGGCGGCCAGCCGTTCGGCCATGGTCAGGTCGCCGCCGCCGTTGTTGCGTATGTCGACGATGAGTCCGCGGCAGAGTGCCAGGTAGGTCAGGCACTCGTCGAGGTTGCCTTCGCCGACGGGTGTGAGGAACGACTCGTAGCGCACGTAGCCGATGTTGTCGTCGAGCACGCGATAGCGCAGTCCGGCCGATATGCGGTAGTCGGTGCCCATGTAGCGTCGCTCCAGCGTGTCGCTGTAGTTCTGTGGATACGCCTCGTGCCATGTCCAGTAGCGTCCGTAGTCGATGGCCGAGCTGAGGTTGACGTGTCCGTCGCGCAGTTCGGCCAGCATGTCGCAGAGCACCTCAAAGAGCTGTGCGGTGGTCATCTTGTTGCTGATGCGCGGCTGGTAGCGGCTGTACACCTCGTGCCAGTCGAGTCCGTACTCCTGCTGTTTGTAGTCGAAGAAGCAGTAGTGCTCGTCGATAATCTGCCAGAGTGCCTCGAAGTTGCCCGACGGCGTGTCTTCGCGCTCCTGCGTGTCGACGCATGCGACGAGCAGAAGGATAAGGAGGCAGCAGGGCAGCAGGGTGGTGGCCTTTAGCCTCTGCGGGTGTTGCTGTGGGGTGTTTTCTCTCATAGCTCTCCGTGTTGCTTGGTTGTTGTTTACCTGTCGATGATGCTGAACCGCCGGGTCAGTCCGATGAGGAAGCGGTGGGTGTAGATGTGCTGGCGGAGGTTGTTGACCTTAGCCTGCTGCATGTTGCCTAAGTAGCCTATGCGGAGTGTCAGGCGGCGCGACAACTGGGTGTCGATGGTCAGCAGGTGGCGCCATTCGGGTGCCGTGACGAAGGTGGTGGGCACGATGTTGTGGTCGTAGTTGCCGCGTGAGAATATTTCGTAGTACGACTGCCCGTAGTTGGGCGAGAAGCGAATGCCTGCCAGCGGCAGTGCCAGCTCGTAGCGCACGTTGGCGGGCCGTCCGAAGAGCCGGAATCGGTAGGCGGCCGTTCCGACGGGCATGACGTTCAGGGCCAGTCGGGCCTGTGCGGGGTTGTTCGAGTTCGACATGTTGTAGACGAAGCCCAGGGTGGCGTTGGCCATGCCGCCGGCCTGCAGGCGCAGTCGGCCGTTGCAGAGCAGCCACTGGCGCAGCCGTCCCCAGTAGAAGTTGTATGCCCCCTCCAGTTCGCGCTCCTTTCGTGCCCTGTCGCGCGATAGCGACATGTTGGCCTCGTGCTCCATGAGTGTCGACCAGTGGCGGTGGGGTCGCTGGCGCTCTATGGTGGCGAGGAAGGTGAGTCCGGTGCCGCTGAAGTGCTCTGCCGAGAGGTAGGTGTCGAGGACCTTGGTGGGGCCTATGCCGAGGTGTATGCTGCGGGTGACGACCTTGGTAGAATCGAGGGGTGAGGAGGCGGGGGAGACGGCGGGGGCAGCGGCAAAACCGCTGCCAACAGAAGACGCGGAGGACGGGGCGGCCGTTTGCGGCAGAGCCGCAATAAATGGGGAAAAGGCCACGAGGAGGGCTGCATAGCGGGCCAGGGAGGGCGCCCGGCGGGCCAGAGAGGACACCGCCCGGCGGACCGGCACGGACGTGGGGGCCGCCCGGCGGGCGGATGGCTGGGCGGTGATGCGGCTACAGGTCATCGTTGTTGAAGAGGTTTAGTTGGCCGGTGAGCTCGTCGAGCACCTGCTGCTGGCTCTTGCCGGCATCGGG
>Ga0310691_10002272_pt1 | contig 26057 bp, 27 predicted proteins | sample 176DNAGHGlowgp2_FD_203887 | JGI IMG/M metagenome (GOLD analysis project Ga0310691, IMG submission 203887) | Sheep rumen microbial communities from Palmerston North, Manawatu-Wanganui, New Zealand - 1766 DNA GHGlow gp2 (v2) (version 2) | ecosystem: Host-associated > Mammals > Digestive system >...
CATCGGCAGTCAGTTCCGATGCGGGCTCCTGTTTCTTTGCAGCGGCTTTCTTTTTCGGCTGCTCCTTCGGCTTTTCCTCCGGCTCAGTGTCCCATGGCAGATCATCAGCGGAAAGGATCTCCTCAAACTCATCCGGATTTATAGTTTCCGGGTCCGTCTCAGCCGCAGGCTTCGGCACGCCGCCCAACGCCATGTCTGCAAGCTGCTGTGCCATGCCCGGCTCCATCGAATTCAGAAGCTGGATAACACCGCCGAAGATCGTGCCGAGTCCGTCGATCAGCTTCTTTGCGTCTACCGGGATAGGCTCCGGCAGCTTGTTCTTTTTAGTCTCCGTCATAGATCAGTCCCTCCTCGTCATCATCATTTTCAGGCATCTTCGCGCTGACACCGCTGTCCCTGCGGAGCTTCTTCCTGAAATCGTCCGGGTAGCGGATCTCGAAGAATACGCCCTCGTCATCAATTTTCAGGCGGAACACACCGACATCCAGCTCCATGTTCGGGAGCGTAGCCGATGCCATCGACATGAAGCGGAACATATCTGTTGCGGTCTGTGCGATGTCTCCGGCACGCTTGTCCATTGCAGTTTCAAGCAGCTTCAGGGCATCCGGTTTACCTGCGGACTTGCCGGGATCGGGTGCGGCACCGCCGTTGCAGCGGTTCTTCGGGGTTCTGTTTTCCATAGGCTTTTCCTTTCTGTGTGGCCTTGCGGCCAATGTATTATTATGAGGAGCATCATGGCCTCTCATATACTGTCGTGGGAGTGATTGTTTTAGGGGTATCAAAACAAATATTTTTTTGCTTTTTTCAAGGCGCCTCTCAGATGATCACGAATCGTAGTCTGATCCACTCCGAGAAGAGAAGCAATATCGCTCTGTGTCATGCAGTCTCTGTAATACATGATGAATACTTCTCGCTGCTTCTCCGTCATCGCTGCCAGCATTTCTTCTCTTGTCTCACGGCGCTCCACGGCATCCTGCGGGTTTTCACCCATGCGTCCGTCATACCAGTTGAAGGCTCTGCGGAAAGGGTCTGCCACTGCCAGTTCCATATCACCGTCCTTATCTCCGTTGTCTGCGCTGTCATAATCTGTGGTATCCTTGCGGCTTCCGGTGCGGTTCATGCTGTTGGCCTCGATGCGGTGGTCGCCGATCAGTGTCACTGCAAGGATCCAGGGCTGCGCGGCGAGAAAGCCGTCCGGCAGTTCATAGGACTCTCTGAAGGTGTCCTTTTCTGAATCTCTCAGTTTGGTAAAGTAGAATGTGAAGTTTTTGCAGTACGGCAGCCACACAACGGTACGCCCGGTGATGTTCTGGTAGATCGCAAAACCGTTGCTGAACAGCGTGCAGTCATTTGTTTCTGCTATCGGGTCGCCGGCAGTCTCAAACAGCTCTCTTGGTGTAGGTGTCTTTCCGGACTTCTCTGCAAGGTTCAGGAGTGTGAGCAGTTCGCCGAGGGTGGTCTTTTCTGTAATCGTCATTGTTTCCATAATCGTTCCTTTCTGCAAGGAACGCACTCGCGGCAGATGCTCCTACTGCGTAAAAGGCACGCAGGCAGACGATGTCCACACGGAAATTCTTTCATGATACCTGTTTCGGTCAATACTGACCGCAGGCATGATTTTCCGTTATGAGCATCTGTCCGCCAGTGCGCGCCCTGACTAACAAATGTGGTGATAAAAAGAGCCGGATGCATACGAAGGGAGAACATACAGTGACTGTCTGCGCTGTCAGGATAGACCTTGGGCTTTGATCAGTAACTGTATGAACATCCGCGTGTCGTATGCATCCGGCACCAGATATTGTTTGCAAAAGGTTTTCGGCGGATTATTCGCCGTTCCCTTGGCTCTGTTTTTATTATAGCAGGTACCGGTCATGGTTTCCATGCGGAATTCCCGCCGAAAAATCTGAGTCGTTTTTGTATGAAGCATATGTCTGAAAGCCGATATTTCGTTCATTCATTGTGTACCCTACACATAAAATGTATAAAAAGCGGTCAAATCCGGATTATTCAGCCTGTTTTTTGGGCGGAAATCTCGCCAATTTTTATTTCAGAGCATAAAAAAAAGAACCGACCATCTTTACGATGATCGGCTCCATACATATATTACCAGTTCAGAGGATCAAGCCCCTGACTCTTTAGATATTCGTCTGCAGCTTCAATGCCGTCACAGCTCTGAGCGCGGAGGATGTGCAGAAATGCAGCATGACGCGGATTATCTTCATCAAGCATTGCGCCTGCACGGCGGAACAGCAGGGAAGAAAGCCAGTCCGGCAGCTTGAAATACAGGCAGAGTGCCAGAACAAAATCCGGATTCATGTGTACGGCAGGATTACTCAGCGCATCTGTAAAGGTTCGTGGTGCCATATGCATATACTCTGCGATCGCTTCATTGGTAGATTCACCCTTTTGCGTGCGACTCTGTTTTTTCAGCATCTCGACAGCTTCCTTGAAGTTCAGCGGAAACGCAGCCTTATACGCTTTTTTCGCAGCAAACTCTGTATTTGTATCCGGTACCTTCAGAAAATCCTTCAGATAGAACATGGTGCGTTCAACATCTTGTCGATACCTACGGCATCACCGTTATCTGCTACGGCCTGCGGACGGACTTCCAGAGTCATCTGTTTCCCGGCGCACAACGGCTCATGGAGCTTGCAGACGATATAGAACAGATACGGACGATCTGCTGGTGCGGCAAGCGGGCACATTTCAATGCAAGGCTGCTGAACGGCGAAATGGTCACAGAGGGCGAACAGGTACAGCTCGGCGGCAACGAAAGCTATATCTCGCTTTGCAGGAAACACTATAAGCAGAGAAAGATCAAGGGCTGAAAGGTCGTGATTTCATGTGTACACGGTTTTATGTTGAGCCAGCGTATTACGCTCCAATTATTACATGAGCGCAGAAGCTGAAGCTCGCTGATGACATGATGAGACATCTCAGCAAGCCGCTTACTATGTCCGGAGAGAAGCGACCGACCGATGTTGCAGCAGTTCTTGCACCGAATAAGGACGGCAGAATGGCTGTATTTCCAATGCTCTGGGGATTCAGTCATGAAGCGACAGATGAACCAATCGTCAATTGTCGCTTGGAAACAGCAAGTCAAAAGGAAATGTGGAAGGACTCATGGTTCCGAAGAAGATGCGTGATTCCGAGCAGTTGGTACTTTGAGTGGGAACACTTCAGAAGCCCGGATGGGAAACGTTCTAAGATCGGCGATAAGTATCTGATACAGCCGAAAGACAGCCATACGACTATGCTGGCGGGATTATATCGGTTTGAGGAGCGTAATGGGCTGCAGGTTCCTGTTTTCTCAGTTCTCACACGGGATGCTGTCGGAGATTTACGAGGAATTCATGACAGGATGCCGCTGATACTGCGGCGAGAGGATGTTGAAAGCTAGATAAAGCCAGACGGAAATCCACAGGAGGTTAGCCGGAGAGCTTTGACAGAGATATGTTTTGAGAAGGCCGTATAAATATAATAGGCTCTGTGCTATGACACCTTTTTTGGTATCATGTTACAGAGCCTTTCCTTATTGTCTTTTCTTTCCTCTTCCAGCTTCTGAACACGCTGCTCCATATCTGCAATCTCGGAGGCAAGCTGATTCCGATGCTGCAGGAGAAGACCAATAATACGGTCATCCTCTTTGAGCTTAATGTGAGCTGTGTCCAATTTACGATATAAGTCGAGCAGTTCGCCGTTAACTGACATTCGACTCGCTTCCTGTTCATGTGCCTCCTGAACGGCTGTCGGATCAGACGGAAGTACCATAACATTGGGGTTATGCGGGCTAACATAGGCTTTCCTATCGCTTTTCATGTAATGTTCCTCCCTGTTACTTCAGATTCAAAAGATAATACTTATCCAGCTTTGTCTCGTAATCGGATTTCACAGTCTCATCTAAATGAACGATGAACCCGTATTCATTAAAGTTCGGCTCTACAAAGCATCTTCCTGTATCTCTCTGTATGATAGAGTAGATAAGGTTAATGAACACATCATTTTCAATACGAATGCCGCGCCATTTCCCGCTGTAGACTTCCTGCGGGATATATATAGCACCGTCAATAGACTCCTTCAACGCACGGATACCAAAGCGTCTGTCATCCTTATGATACATAAGATGAATCTTATCAGGTTTATTTATAATACGGAGGAGTTTCAGTGGAATGATAAGAGAGCGATCGACTATATGTACACGCGCGACGTTGATTGCCTCATCATCATCGATCTCCTCAGAGGTCAGTCTGCCTGTGCGGACATACTTCTGCCCCTCCTCGTCAATATATACTTCCTCGCCGATTGCATAGATTCCGTGGTAGAAGCCTTCAATATCAAGCTCCAAAGCATTCAACACACGGCAAGTCACTTCAAATGCTGCAGTACGGATATTTCTTTCTCCGGTTTCGAACTTCTGATAGGTAGATAGTGGAATTTTCGCCCTTTCAGCGATTTGCTTCTGCGTCAGTTCCAGAATCAGTCGTCTTTCTTGCAGAACACTATGAGCGCAGTCAAGATGAAATGTACTGAATCCGCTGAGATTGATGCCTTCTTCTGTGCTTTTCTTGTTTATCATGATAATACCGCCCTTCTTTATATCCGCATCGTGATACTGATAGCCTTTATTGTGGTATCTGTACTATAGCTTGTTTGTCAAGGAGTATGGGAGAAAAACTGTGTAGGGGGAATTGTATTATTCCAAGAAGAGTAGTGAGAAGAAGAACTCAGCAAAATCTGCTGCATAGTTTTTGCCAAAAAGTGCTGTGTAGGGATTGAAAAAATAGGGGAATTGTGGTATAATGTACACAATGATACTTGGCTGTTTTCCACATTTCTTAAAAGGAGGTACACGATGGCTGTTCCAAAATTTATTGAATTCTTCACTCCGTTCCTGCATACCGTTCAAGATGGTAAAATTCACAAGGCCAAAGAAGTCCAAGCATCTATTGCGCAGGAAATGAATTTGTCCACTGAAGATCTTCAGGAAATGCTTCCAAGTGGAAGACAAAGTACTTTTAACAATCGTGTAGCTTGGGCTCGAACTTATCTCGACAGAGCAGGTCTTGTTGAGACGCCGACACGTGCTCAATATAGAATCACAGAACAGGGACAAAAGGCTCTGTCATGTGGCTCGATTATTGATATATCTTACTTGGAACAGTTTGACAGTTTCCAAAAATTTCACAAAGAGCAAAATGACGATAGTCAAACTGTCACTTCTGATGATGGCGGCGATGCTGCGGAGTCACTTTCACCTATGGAAGCTCTGGACGGTGCTTTTTAGCAAGTCACTGATGCACTTGCCGATGATCTGATGGTTGAAGTAATGAAGCTTTCCTCAGTAGAGTTTGAACATCTTGTAGTTCAGCTACTCTTAAAAATGGGATATGGAGATGGTATTGATGATGCCGGAAGAGTTACTCGTCCTACAAGTGATGGTGGAATTGATGGAATAATTAAAGAGGATCAGCTCGGTTTCAGCTATATCTATATACAGGCAAAGCAGTGGGCACCTGATCGCACTGTAGATAGACCGGAAGTACAAAAGTTTGCAGGTGCTTTACAAGGAGAAAAAGCAACAAAGGGACTATTCATCACTACAGCAAGCTTTAGCGCAGGTGCAAAGAGCTATGCCGAAAATCTTCACGGCTCAACTATTGTGCTGGTAGATGGTAAGCAGATGACTCGACTCATGATTAAATATAATCTTGGTGTATCTGTGGAACATACCTATGAAGTAAAGCGTATTGACTCTGACTATTTCACAGAGTCACTGTAAGCCTTGAGCATATACACACTTACAAACGAAAGGAGAGTTCATATGGGCATATTTAAATCATTATTCGGAAAAAAAGATAACCAAGATGCGCCTCAGCCTCAGTCAACTCCTGTTGTAAACACCTCCGGACAGCGCAGCCCTGTCTCTTCTCCAAAACTTCACATGAGAGGGAAGCCGGATGAAAAGGGCTTGTATCCCGGTGAACTGGTAATGCTCCATGTCGCTGAGAGATACAAAGTATCTGAAACAAATTACCCTGGATATCTGACATATCAGTATGAGATTGCTAATCCAGTAAAGGCTCTCAAAAACCTTCAATCTAGAGGATTCATAGAAGTCGGAAGTGCTTACGATGCGCTGCCGTCCTATAAGGTTAATGAATTGAAAGAAATAGCTGCAGCCATTGGTGTTACTGTCAAGGGCAAAAAAGCTGATATCATTTCCCAGCTTTCTGAAATAGAAGAGTCTAAAATCGGAGCTTTTGTGAAAGATAGGAATTGGAAACGAACTGCCGCCGGACAAGCTGCCTTAGATGCTAATCCTTATATAGGTTACTTCTTGGGAAAGCATGATTACAATGTAACCGAGGTTGGTGTCAATATTTGGACTGTAAACGAAGAATTCTTAAAAAATCCTAGACAGTCATATAGAGATGTAATTTATCGTCAGCTAAATAAACAAATGAACGATGCCTATATAGCTTTCAATAAGAATTCCAATTCTGGAAATGCCGATACATACAGATATTGTGAATGCTATAGGCTCATGGGGCTTTTTATTGAAGAAGAAGGAAAATCATTTGTTAATGCGGCGGATTTCTATTTTCAGTACATTTTCAAACGCATAAACATCCATGCTGGCTTACAGCTACTGAAAAGCTATCAACTATTTAAAAACGATAAAAAGTATCAATCAGAGACTGTCGCAAGATTTTACGATGATATACAGTTGTATCCCTTCCACAAAGCTGAATTGTTGCGATTAATCGATGAACTTGAAGTATCTGACAGTATGATTAAAGATACTATGATCCACTCTTTCAAACGGGCAAGAGATTTCGGAATAATGTCAGAAAGTGAAACAGCTGATTTCATTATTCTTGAGCTCTCTGGAGAGGGAGATAAGTCTAAGGATTTAGCAATTCGAGCAGCCCAACGAGCGGTGAAGAAAATCAGATGAGCGACTTTTGTGTAGCTACAACCGTGAAAGTTGACATTGTCATAAAAATGCGTTAGACACGCTCTATACGCAGATTAACCACGGGAGGAGATGACCACACATATGTTACAGCAACCCACAATCGACCGCGATACCTACCGCTCCATCAAGAAGATGAGCCGTGAAGAACTATGTTCTTTCCTCGTCCGGTATGCTAATGAACTTGCCAAATCTTCTCCGTCCATTGATCTGAGAGAGGTTGAGAAAGATATCAAAGGGATTCGTGGCATCGGCGAGAAGCGTGCCGATGAGATAATGGTTATCATAGAACGGCATCTGGGTGTGGCTGAAGGGGAGTAAAAGACTGTGTGGTCAAATACACGCTTATTATCACCTGCAAACAGACGAAGTGCGGAACTTTCCACAGCGCACGCTGAACTGCTACGTTGCCCTTGACAAAATAGGCTGTCGCACTGACAAAATGGACTGCCTACAGCGCGCATCCATCGCTTTCCGCGCCGCGCTACGATGCTTTCCACACTGCGGATTCCAGTAAAACGCCGAAGGAAAGCACCACGACTGATCCAACAGCTTATATGCGCACAAGGTTCGTGTGGGAATCCACCTAATTTCATTCTCTAAACCGTTACAGTTTTAACCGCTAAAGTGTCGATTATACACTCAGTCCCCAGAGATGATTTTTCACTTCAAATCTCTGGGGATTGATCTTTTATTTCATCTTCGCAATCTTCGTTTCAACTTCTGCGGTGTCCACACTTTCCTCACTGCTATCCTCTATACACCTCATCCGTATATACTCACTTATACTCCTACACCCGGTTTCAGCGGTTTTGATTTTGAAGAGATTCGCTTCCGATTCGGTAACTCGGAGGCGGATTACAGATGATTTTATAGAAGTTGGATCGGATTGTCTGTGTCTTGGGCATTTCACACAAGACACTATATCACATCAGCGTATACAAACTAAAGCATTTTTCCAATGCCCAATTAAACCTAATTTCAGTATTATCGTTTATTCTCTCTATAGGATAATTGTACTCATAAATTGAGTCTTTTATCTCTTTAAACTTCCACCTATATATTCCGTGCCCTTCATGAATACCTATCATATCATTATCAAACAATACTTTCATCACACCATTAAAATCTTCGAAAGACGATTCCAATGTTGCTTTTTTATTGAAGTCATTATACTTTTTCTTAAGTTCCCTCAATTTAATAGTATGTTTTCCAATCGTGCGAAGAAAAGAAAACAAGCATTCAATTGCTACATCATCATATCTAAAACTCAGTGCAGTTTTTATTCTGCCAACAAAGTAATTTGAGTACTGTTTCTGAAAGTCATCGCTTTCAATAATCGTACTTGATGGCGATATGTTCTTCTTCTTACAAATGCCCTGGATTATACTCAAAAATTTCACATAATCTCTTGGCTTTTGAGTCGTTAGACGCAAGAAATAAACGAACGATTCTAAACTTTGATTTCCACGATTAATATTAAATCCAAAATAGTGCCTCCATTTATCCTCTCCATTACCAGCACCAAGGAAATTATTAACCACACCATATAAATCGCTGTATTTATATTCCTCTTCTTTTTCACTGGTGTACCAGTCTAAATACGCCGAATTATCATGTAATTTACATTCTGGATTGGATAAACCTGAATTCAAGAAAATATCCAAACGAGTCAGCACAATGATTTGAAGTCTTCCTTTTTTTCTGTCTTTTATCTTTGAGAGGATACTGAAATTTATATCATATACTGCTCTAATTAATGAATAAGCACATTCTGAATAGGATTCAAAATCAATATTTTGTGGACGTATATCTATGCCGTCAACAAATAAATAATGCGTATTGCTTAATCTAATTTTTTCAATCTCTTGTGAGATTTCATTTATAAAACGAACCCATTCATCTACATAAATGCTTTTTTGCCTAGTGACTTGCTCATTCTTTTTTCTAGAATATCCTACATTAGGCTCAATTCCACCTTTTGCGGCTTTTACCCCTCCACTTTCTACAAATTCAGAACTATCCATATAGGAAATGGGTGAGAAAGTATCTTCCGTAAACTGTGTAAAATTATATCTTTTTAGGAGATTCTCAATTTTCCTGAATCCAACCTTACCCAAAATAGATATTTCTTCACTTTCTAGGGATGCGCATAATTTAATAAGTAGGGCAGCTTTCCATAGTGTCACATAATCTGTATATGCCAATTTCCCTTCTATTTTCATCTGAATAATTTTATTATAGTCATCCACATGTATTTGATAGTATTTAGATTTTATCCCACCCTCAATAGCTCTGCTGCAAAAATAAGCAGAATACGCAGTCTTGCCGCTGCCTTTCCCACCGACAAGAAAATAGGTCGATGGCTCTCTTAATTTATCATAAGCTCCACCTTTATAGAAAAAAGAGTTAATAGCGCTTCTATTTTCAGGTATTAAATATGAGTCTGCTTCTTCTGATGGGAATTTTAAAGTCAAGAAATCAGGCATGAATTGTCACCCTCTGTTTTCATATTATTTGTTGAATCATAAATAGCCAACACAAAACCAAACAAAGCCCCCAGAACCGGCTACATTCGTTTTGCAGATTCCAAGGAGGCTTGTTGTAGCCGGAATTCATTTCGTATCTATCATATTTCAATCTTATATCTACAGTATATCAGAAAAAGCGGCATGTGTCAAGATAGAGATGCATTTTTCATTTCTTCGTGGGCTTTGCTTGTTTCTTTCTCGGCGTGTCTTGTGATGTATCTGCTGTGGTGTCCACAGTATCCTCACCGATACATTTGAATCGGATGTACTCACTGATACTTTTGCAGCCTGCTTCCGCTACTTTCTTCTTAAACTTTTCCGCTTCCGCTTCGGTCACTCGAAGGCGGATTACTTGCGTCTTTATAAAAGTTGGATCGGATTGCTTGTGTCTGGGCATTGGTTTTCAGCCTCCTTATTCACTACAGATTAGAATCACACAGGCTCAAAGAACGTATCCGGATGATTCGGATCAAACTGCTCGTTTGCCCACATTACGGTTACAAGATTCTCTGTCTCAGAAAGATTAATGATGTTATGGGTATAACCGGGGAGCATATGAACAGCCTGAATCTTCTCGCCGGAAACCTCAAACTCGATTACTTCATCGGTGCCAATCTTGCGTTCCTGAATCAGGCCGTGACCGGAAACCACAATGAAGAATTCCCACTTGCTGTTATGCCAGTGCTGTCCCTTAGTGATGCCGGGCTTGCTGATATTGACAGAGAACTGACCGCAGTTAGCAGTTTTCAGAAGCTCAGTGAAGCTGCCTCTGTCATCGCAGTTCATCTTCAGATCAAAGATAGTCTTCTCCTTAGGAAGATATGACAAATACATCGAATACAGCTTCTTTTCAAAGCTGCCATTCGGGATCTCAGGCATAACCAGAGTCTTAGGCTGATCATGGAAGATATTGAGCAATTCAACAATTCTTCCAAGTGTAGCCTTATGAGTAACAGGTGCATAGCAGTATCTTCCGTTATCCTGCATCACAGCATTTACGCCATCAAACTCACAGTGATGCTCGTTACCTTCAATAGCATCGAACATTTCCTCAACCAGATCATCTATAAACAACATCTCAAGCTCAACGCTTGGATCATTTACTGTGATAGGAAGATCATTTGCAATATTATTACAGAACGTACCAACAGCAGAATTGTAGTTAGGTCTTACCCACTTTCCCACAAGATTCGGGAAACGATAAACCATTATTCTGTTGCCTGTCTCTTCGCCATAGGCAAAAAACAGATCTTCGCCTGCTTTCTTACTGAGGCCATATTCAGAAGTTCCGAAACGACCTGCAAGTGTAGCCTGAATTGATGATGACACCATAACAGGTGCTTTACTATTGTGCTTTTTCAGAGTTTCCAGAAGAGTCTCCGCAAAATCACGGTTGCCCTTCTTGAAGTCAGCAGGATCGGTAGGACGATTCACACCTGCCAGATTGAACACAAAGTCAGCCTTAGAGCAATACTCGTCGAGCTGCTCAGGCGTTGAATCAATGTCATATTCGTAAATCTCTTCGATTGTTATATTAGGTCTGGTCTTGTTCTTTCCGTCACGGATGTTTTTCAGATTCTCGACCAGATTCCTGCCTGCGAAGCCTTTTGCTCCGGTTACAAGTATATTCATACGTCTTTTCTCCAAACCATCTTATTTACAACGCCGACATAAGACTGAATAATCTTTACAACCTTATCAGATACATTGATATCAGTGTAATCAGGAACAGGGATAGCCCCGCCATTCTTCTCTTCCTTGACCATCTCTACAGCTGTGTCCACAGCCTGCAACAGTCCCTTAGTATCGATACCTGAAAGAATAAAGCAAGCTTTATCGAGTGCCTCAGGGCGCTCAGTTGATGTTCTTATACAAATTGCAGGGATAGGATGTCCTATAGACGTAAAGAAACTGCTTTCCTCAGGTAGTGTACCACTGTCAGAAACAACAGCAAATGCGTTCATCTGTAAACAGTTATAGTCATGGAAACCAAGCGGTTCATGCTGGATAACACGGCTGTCAAGCTTGAAACCGGATGCCTCAAGACGCTTCTTTGAACGTGGATGGCAGCTGTAGAGTATGGGCATATCATACTTCTCAGCCATCTGATTGATAGCAGTAAACAGGCTTGTGAAGTTCTTCTCAGTGTCGATGTTCTCCTCACGATGAGCTGAAAGAAGGATATACTTGCCATTTTCAAGCCCAAGACGAGAGTGAACATCAGATGCCTTGATAGCATCAAGGTTCTCAGTAAGAACCTCAGCCATAGGAGAACCAGTCACATAGGTACGCTCCTTAGGCAGTCCGCAGTCTGCAAGATATCTTCTTGCGTGTTCGGAATAAGCCATATTGACATCGGAAATAATATCAACGATACGGCGGTTAGTCTCCTCAGGCAGGCATTCATCCTTGCAGCGGTTACCGGCCTCCATATGGAAAATCGGTATATGCAGACGCTTTGCACCGATAACAGACAGGCAGGAATTTGTATCTCCGAGAACAAGAACAGCATCAGGCTTAAGTTCTGCCATTGCCTTGTATGAAGCAGCAATGATGTTGCCCATAGTCTCTCCAAGATCGTTACCAACTGCATCCAGATAAAGCTCAGGATCAGCAAGTCCTAAGTCCTTAAAGAATACTCCGTTCAGATTGTAGTCGTAGTTCTGACCTGTGTGAACGAGGATGGTATCAAAGTACTTGCGGCACTTCTTGATTACCGCAGCAAGGCGGATGATCTCCGGGCGAGTACCTACGATGATCATCAGTTTGAGTTTTCCGTTTTCTTTCCACTGTACACTCATAACTCACACCTCGCCAAGCTGTTCTTTCACATAGTCTGTTGTCATAATCTTCTTTACAACACCATCTACATCGAGAAGTGTTGTATTATGACTCGTATAGCTTTCTTCAGCTTCCGTCATAACCTGACCTTTAACGAAGAATTTATCATAATTGAGATCACGATTATCTGCTGCGACACGGAAATATTGACCCATATCCTCAGAACGAAGGCGCTCTTCTCTGGTCATCAATGTCTCATAGAGTTTTTCACCGTGTCTTGTTCCAATTATATTAGTACCAGTATCACCAAAAAGCTGCTGAACTCCCTTTGCAAGATCGCCGATTGTGCTAGCATCAGCTTTCTGAATAAAAAGATCACCAGGATTAGCATGATTGAATGCGAAACGTACAAGTTCAACCGCTTCATCAAGGTTCATAAGAAATCTTGTCATCGCAGGGTTTGTGATTGTGATAGGCTGTCCTGCCTTAATTTGATCGATGAATAGTGGAATTACAGATCCACGGCTGCACATAACATTGCCGTAACGTGTGCAACAAATTACAGTACCGCCACGCTCAGCCGCAACTCTAGCATTAGCGTAAATAACGTGCTCCATCATCGCTTTTGAGATACCCATTGCGTTAATAGGATATGCAGCCTTATCTGTGGAAAGACACACAACTCTCTTTACACCCGCATCGATAGCAGCATGGAGAACATTATCAGTGCCTTCAACATTAGTCTTAACAGCCTGCATAGGGAAGAATTCACAAGACGGAACCTGTTTCAAAGCTGCCGCATGGAATATGTAGTCAACACCCGGCATTGCATCGGCGACAGAGCGAGGATCACGAACATCTCCGATATAGAACTTAACTTTCCCAGCATGTTCTGGATAACGTGCTTGCAAGTCATGCCTCATATCATCTTGTTTCTTTTCATCTCTTGAAAAGATTCTAATCTGACCTATATTTGTAGTTAAAAAGTGTTTCAGTACAGTGGAACCAAATGATCCAGTTCCTCCTGTAATCATAAGGGTTGCCCCATTTAATTCTGACATATTTCACCTCATATTATTCTTTTATCTCGCTTATAATAATGTCTCTATTATTCTTAACAATTGAATGCGGAGGAATTGTCCCCTTTACAACAGTCCCCCCAGCCACTACACAATTGTCTCCTATAATTGTGCCTCTAAGAATCAAAACATTTGCGCCAATCCAGCAATTATTGCCAATCACTATAGGTGAAGTTTTAGTTTCATTCCATGGCGGTATTCCATCTCTAACGATAACGTGATCTTGGTCAAAAATAGATACATGTGGACCAAACGCACAATTGTTTCCAATTTGTATGTTCTCACAACTTACTATGAAACAATTAGAATTAATAAATGTTCCATTTCCGATTGTAACATTTCCTTTATTAGCTTGAATATTACAGTCTCTTATTTCACAATGTTCTCCTATATTAATTTTACCAGTAGACGCCCTTAACACGCCGTGTCCAATAATTCTACTTTTCTTTTCAATATGAATTGTCCCTTTATTAACCAATTGAAGTTTTATACCCCAATTACAAATTGAAAACGGTGAAATAGAGATACTACCAGCGCACAATTTAAATATTCTTCTTGTTGTATTAACGGCATTTGAAATGCCAAGTTGTATCACTCTACCCATTATTCAACCTTTCTTATGCTTAATTAGTGTTTTTACTCGAGTTATTAACAGCTTCGATTCTTTTTTCCAACCATATGCAATCACAAGGCATATTGTAGTGATGGTAACACAAATAATAACACTAATTAACAATCCAGTTATTCCTGGTATTTTGTTATATGCAACAGCAACACTTGCAATAAAATAGATAATTAAGAAAACAGCTATTCTTAAACAATATTTTAGATAATATGATGTAGGACTCATTTCAAATCCTTTTTTATATGTTAGTCTTGAGTCAATCAATGTAAAGAAAACGAACCGTACAATTGCCGTAGCCCAAAAAACGCCAGACACTCCAATTAATTTAGCTAAAGCTATTGATAAAATAATGTTTGAAGCCGCAGCAAACAATGGATAAAACCTTGCATCTTTGAATAATCCTAATGATGTTCTATACAATGACGGGATTTGGTTAACACCAGTAATATAAAATGCAAATACAAGTGCAAAGACTGTTCCTTGATCAAGTTTATAGTTTTCGCCTAGCCAAACAGGAATAAGTGCATTTAACAAAACTGATAAGCAAACCGAACAAAAAGTGAAAACAATAACGCAGAATAGATCCAATTCTCTAAACACTAGCTCTTGATCTTTTTTGCTTGCTTTAAGCGTATGGTTTCCAATACTAGCTCCAATTCCGTTAAAGCACTGCATTGCAACACTATTAACAGCATTAATAACTAATGTATAATTAGAGCACAGACCAACAAGTAGTGTTTTTATAAATGCAGAAATGATAATATTATCTGTTCCGTTTAAAATAACAGCACCGATTTTATAAAAGAAAATAGACGTAATATTTTGAGATATTTCTTTCCTTTGTTCAGGACCTATTTCTTCACTATGGTTATTTCTCATGATATCAGGATACTTTTTATCGACATAGCACGAAGTGATAAAATTAGTTAAGAACGTGCAAACAATTTGAATGATTAAATATCCAATATAATTATGGGTTGCAACAAGAAAAACCGTTTGCAATACCAACTGAATGACATGTATTATTTGCTGAATAATATTGGCGATATAGTTCTTTTGATCAGCAGTTAAAAAAAGCTTTTTTTGAACAAGTATATATGATACTGCTGTATTAATAATGAATAGAATATATACTAATCTTAAGTACACCTGCGAAAAAGACAGATCTTCCATATCCACCATCAACGGAAGAAACGGTAATAGTATGATTCCAAGTAAAATTGTAATACCTGCTACAATTTTATAAAGATTTCCAAAAAAACGCAAAAGCGCATTGATTTTCGAATAATCCTTTTCGGCAATTGGTTGATATAAACAAAATACACTAGCAGCACCAAGTCCCAATTCAGAAAAGGATACCAATGTAATTACATTAGTAAATAAGCCTGAAATCGATAAATAATCATTTCCTAAAATACGAACGAAGAAAGTCCGCGCAACAAAAACTGCAACATAGGAAATACCATACAAAATCAAGCTGATAGACATGTTTTTAAATGTATTTACAGTTCTAGATGATTTTTCCATTGTTCTCCCAGTTCAATCCTTTGTAGCTAAGTCTTTTAACGTAATAATTGCATTTCTAATTGCAAGTTTTCTTCGTTTCCCTTTATTCCGAATATTAATTATGGTTTGTTTATACCATGGACGTTTTCCAGCTTTTTTTGTTCGCAAATGACTACCGCCATATTCTTTAAGAGGAAGGAACCATTCACTTTTATGCATCTCAAATAATTCAGGTTTAGCTCGATACGCCATCAATAATAAAAGCTGATCATCATCATATAAGCCAACAGATAATAAATGCTCCATTGATTGCTTGGTTAATTCCCACAATGTTTGGCAGTATTCTGCCGGCAAGACATATAAACAGCCCATAATACTATCACATAGTCTTCTAACCATTTCATATACTGGTTTTTCATCCAAAATCTCATAATAAAACAAATGGATTTTCTTGGAAAAATCATATTCCCATAGATAATCAAAATCTTCCGGATGATTATATAATCTCCCACCATGATTGAAACCAAAATCAATCCATGCAACAGTACCATCAACATATCCGTTCTGAACAGCATCTGCTAGAAACCAAGTTTTTAATAGCATTAAATATGAGTACTGTGGTATATTAGATGTTGCATTCGGAAGGATTCTAAATCGTTCAAACCAAGTGTTACTTCTGATCTCTTTCATTTTAGCTAGTATATCGGGTTCAATAGTGCCAATATCGTCTAATACAACAATTTTAGTTTCTTTTTCAAGCCCAAATGATTTACGAATGTTTAGCACTTTTTCACCAGTCATACGATCAGTATATATCACTAAACTATTCTTTATTCTGGCCCAAAACTTGAAATTATCTAAATAGGTATCATCTGTTCTAGGAATTGCTTTAAAATTTTCTCTTCCAATATTAAAGAAAGCAGTAACCAAGCATATCTTACTCATTTTATATCTCCTCTGAAAAAATCGAACTTATAAACGATTCGGAAAGTACTCTCTGTTCTTTTATAACATTGTTCACTATCTCGAAATCCATCTGCATTGAAATTTCTTTCTCATTATCTATAATGCGGTGAGTACAATGACACATCTCTAATAGATCAGTAATTCTAGAATTCACTTTTGAAGGTGGAGGAAGTAATTGAACTGCAAATGGAATATTGAAATTAATAGAAAATGCTGTCCCATGAAAAGAATTCGTCAATACAAATGCGGCATTATAGAATAAATTAAGCCATTCGTATGGTGTGGTATAGAAACGGTTTATAACCCCTTTTTTTCTAATTAAACGGTCATTGATATAAACAACAGGCATTTTATAACGTTTAGAAATACTCCGTGCCATAGAAATAATGCTTTTAGTTTCTTTTAACAAATACAAAACAATATACGGTTGCTTCATTTGACTTGGAACAGACGATGCAAGTAAGCTCCAATCTCTTTTATCTAATAAGAGTGTAGGGTCAAGAACGGTATAAGCAGTCTTACCAGATAAACGTTCAAATAGTTCACGTCCAGAATTCTCTCGAACTGATACATGTGAATAATCTTGAAACAATTCTTTATACCATTGTTCTTTATCAGGATCGAGTGTTGTCATTCCAAAGCTGGCTGCATAAGAATTCTTTTTTCCAGTTTCAGCAAAACTAAGTAAAAATACCGGATCCCATCCCATACATTCTCCATTCCACACTTGATCACTTCCAACAATAAAACAATCGTATTTCTCATTCGCAATAATAATATTATCAGGATCGTATTCGTCAGCACTAATTATAATGTTTTTTTTGGAAAACTCCATAAAACTCTTTCTATTATCACGAATATATGCATTCTGCAATACTACTTTCGCTAACTGTTTTGGTCGTAAGTAAAATAAAGGGCTTTTTTTTCTATATCTTTCCTCTAAAATAGGTGATCGATAATCAACAACTTCATTTTCAATTCCCATCTTAATCAAACACTGCTGTAAGGCGTATGTTTGAAAAACAGCACCATAATTTGTTGTTCTATGAAATGTAAGCGTTCCGCTTTTCAAAGTAATTCCTCCAAATAATTAACCATATTCGTGTAATATGTATCAATATCAAATTTACTAATTCCCTTTTTACTGTTATTATGCATTTCATCCGATTTTTGAATCTCGTTATACATCTTTTCAATTGCAAGCGCAAGGTTTTCCACAAATTGATTTTTGCTGTATTTTACTAGAATAGTGCCTTTCGGATTCACGTATTCTCTTATCCCACCAATATCCGTTGCGATAACAGGCAATCCAGCACATCTTGCTTCAACTATCACCAAACCAGCAGCTTCATTGCAGATTGAGGGACAAACAAAAAAATCAGCAGCATGATAATAATCGTGTAATTCAGATTGAGTAACAAAACCGGTAAAAACAACATTCAATCTATTAGAATCTACATAAGAATGGATTTCCTTTTCATATTCTGAAACCGGTGCATCAGCAAATCTCGATCCTCCAACTATCATCAACACTAGATTGGGGATTCTTGCTTTTTCAAAAGCAAGAATCAATTCTTTTACACCTTTAATCGGATCAACACGCCCGCAATATATAATAACTTTCTGTTCTGGTTTTATCTTATACTTTTTTCTAATAGCATCTCCATCTCCACTCTCAAAGGATGCAGTATCGATTGCATTAGGAAGAGTTTTAACTTTCGTAGGTTGTCCGCCACCTTCGATAACACGTGATCGAATAAAATCACTATTAGTCCAAACTTGAACGCATTTGTCTACAATAGCTTTACAAGAAGGTTCTTGAACATTCAGAATATCAGTATGAAGATGTAATACAATTGGAATATTCAGTCTTTTTAATTGAGGTACTTGGAGGAAACTACCTTCTGCAATTATTATATCAGGAGAAGCACTTTTAATGTCATGCATTATTCTTAGAATAAAGCTTCTTTTAGCTATAATTCTTCTTTTTGAAAAATGATATAGGGCTCCCCAAATTTTATTATATAGAGAATGAACAAAACTAGTCTTATAGAAGTACAGCTGAGAAAGCTTGTATCTTTTTTGAATCTCTTCTGTTCTCCCACAATACTGAGAAAACACATAAAATTCTATAAATCCATATTCTTCATTTTTATTCAGCCAATGGGTAGCTAAAGTTTCTATTGCGCCGCCTTTTAAGTTTGGTATAGGTAATTTATCAGGGGCAACTATAGCGACTTTGATTCTCGTTTTGCTTTTTTCCACTCAATCTCCTCTTTTCTTGCCTCAAACATAATAATTCCAAGAAATGACATCAACAACATACAGTACTTCAAAACAAATATTAAATGGCTAACCATTGACAATACTAAGAAAACTACAATAGTATAGATCAATGATGGCGCCAATTGGCTCTTTATATTGATTAATTTCAAATAACAAGATATTAATGAAACGATAAATATAGCATATAAGATAAATCCAATGAATCCAAAATCAAATAAGATTTCAATAAAGTCATTATGAGCGGATATTCCAAGTCGATTGAAAACCGCATTCATGCCACCGTGCCCAAAAACAAGTTCTATAAAACTGGATTGTTTTATTAGTGTTAATAGATGTTGATATATCTCTAACCGACCATTTCCACCATCGTCCTCTAGCGATTGAAATCCTCTTAATATGTCAAACTCCATATTAGTACTTACATAATTATAAGCAAAAACCACTATAATTCCCAGTACTACTATCCATATTTTTGATTTCTTACCTAATGAATTATCAAAAACCTTTCTTTCAGACATGTAAAAGCAGATAACCCCAATTACAACTGCTAAAAAAGCCCCTTGTTTTCCAGAAAAGAGTACACATAATCCAACCATTCCAATTAGAAGATATCTCCATCGCGACCTTAAACCAAAAGGCAGAAGCAAAACAATATAATAAATGCTATTGACATATTGAGCATGGTAAATATGCGTAGGCGCTCCTGTAAGTGGCATATTTATCCTAAAATATATAAATACAGGGCACAGGATTAATAACGCAACACATGACAATTTTTCATAATTAACATTGCATTTGCTTTCAGATCCAATCATAAAATATAAATACAGCAACAATGAGAAGATTCCGTTTGAAAGATTATTAAGCAGAGAGGTTTCATTAGATCTTTGAAACACAATCTGAATACATAGATATGAAATCAACATTATTATAGATATTACACTTCGCGAATATTTGTCATTTGGTACTTTCTTAAAAGTATTAAAACCGACCATCATTTTTAGTGTAATATAAAATATAGCCAATAACTGTACTGGAATTCTAATTGTATCAAATATACCAGTAATGTTATATACAAGGCACAAATTGTTAAAGCATAGAAAGATAACAAGGTACATCATTCGACTGGTGTATGTATCTTTACTGTAAACCACACTCGTGCCTCCTTTTTTGTATTATGTCTGTATATAGAGAAATATATTGGCGTGCGCTATACTCTCTTGAGTAAACACTTCTATCAATTGTTTTGCTTTCGGAAGAATTCAAAAGATTAATAGCATCTAATATCGAATCGCTATCTTTTCTTTCTGTGATAAATCCATATTGAATAGATTCAGGGCTTCCCCCCGTCCTAAAAGTAATTACAGGCGTCCCACATGCTTGAGCCTCAACATTTGTTGTTGGATAATTATCCTCTAAAGTTGGATTAATAAAAGCAGTAGCTGCTGAATACCATTGAGCCAATTCTTGTATCGAATCAGTTCGTTTAATTCCAATAATACTATGTGGTAAATCTGCAATTTGCTTTTCGCTTAAACCAATAAGAACTATCCTATACTCTTCTGGCAGCTTATGACTTAACTCTATGAAAAAAGATAATCCTTTTCGTTGACTCCAAGCGCTTGCAACGCCTAGTAATATCTTCTTATTATTAAGATGATATTTATTTAATATCGAGCTTATGTCATTTTGCTTAACAAATGCGTTAGTATCTACGCCATTATGAATAACAGTAATTGGGTACTTACCTAGAAATGATTCCTTAACTTTCGACGCAAGCCAATTAGAGGGCGTAACTATAGTTAGATTGTTAACTCCTTGAAAAGTTGTTTTTTTCCTTTTCCAAAGCATTCTTGAAAAATCGAATAGGTATGTAATAGGATAAACTTTCCTATTTTTGCAGGAAAAGCATCCTTTTTTCCATTTTTCACATTTTGCATAATCAAAATAGGAACATCTCCCAGTAAATGCCCAGCAATCATGTAATGTCCATACCACAGGTATATTGTTTTTTTTCAGGTAGTTAAATAAAACTCCACAATGAATATACTCACCATGGATGTTATGCAGGTGAATAACATCTGGCTTACATTGATCTATCAATTTCATAGCCTTTTTGGTAGCGCTGTATCTACTAAATCCGCTTATTCCCGTAATACGAGGCATCAAAATTTTTCTTTTGACCGTAAACCAACCATAACCAGGGAGTATTTTTATTGCATTTTGATACTCGCTTTTAAAAAAGCCATACATTACATAGGCATCATTTTCTGGTGTCAATGAATTGACTATATCCATTACAATACGACCAGTACTACCATAACCGCAGTAAGCATTAATCTGTAGAATTCTCATTTTATACCCGCCATTATTTTCATAAATTGATCAATATAGCCATGATAATCAAATAAACCAGTATCTACATTGAGTCTATTATCTATTTTATTTAGAGTACAGCTCAGATCGTCAACATCAATATTAGATACAAGCACCCCATTTTCTCTATCATGAATATATAATCTTAAATCGCTCGTCTCGTTTGTGATAACAGGTGTTCCACAAGTTAGAGCTTCCGCTAACTTAGTCGGGAATCCAGCATTGCTAACTCTATCGTTTTCTCTAAAAAAGCAACTATAATTGGCTTTTTTTACATACTCTAAAGCCTTTTGATGAGAGACTCTCCCATGGAACACTATATTATCTATTTTCTTAATTTTATCTTTAAAACTTGGGAAATAATGAAGGAACTGATCTTTTGTTACGCCTACTATATCTAAAACATACGCTCGATCAACTTTCAACAGAGCAGAAATCAATATGTCAAGCCTGTCTTTTAGTCCTGGATTACCTGCATAAACTAAAAATAGTGTTTCTTCTGATCTTTCGTATGTATTACGCCATTTATCTTCAGACTTATCTATGAGCGTTGGAATTTGCACAACAAGGCTTTGATTTTTATAGTATTTCTTTAGATAAGAGCTAATAACAATTAGCGCATCAAGTTTTTTATGCAGAATTTTCATACGATACCAAGTATCGCTATCTTTAAGGATTCTATATACTATTCCTTCACCTTTGGCTGATCTCCATTCAGTCACATCAGCACAGCACTTTATTCCATTACGCTTACAGTAGTTAATCATCTTTCGCATCGCAACAGCTTGAAAGTTATACAGAACCACCATGCAAACCTCATGCTGCTTTTCAATCACTTTAACAAAAGACTTAATATCTGTTAGGTAACATAGCCATGCTTTAGCTCCATCAGGATACGGAACAGAATATGTATCAAATCCGAAATACTCTTTTTTAGTATTCATAATATTTTTTGAGGTGCTTTTATCTTTACTTGCATCGATAAAAACGACATTATATCCAAGATCTCGAAATGCTTTGCCATTGTTAATTACCCTATGTGCTGCTGCATTTTTATCAGGCAGTTCAAAACCGCCGATATACACAATTGTTTTTGACAAGCCTGATTCACCTTATTTCTTCTTTTCTTTTCTGTATAATAACGGAGCCTTCCTTATACTGACCTTTCAGAATACATCCAGCACCTATAACACAGTTATCGCCGATTTCGGTCCCTCTTAGAATTACTGTGTTTGCGCCAATCCAAACATTGTTTCCAATCTTAACCGGCGCTGTTCTGTATTTACCAGCTTTCACGCCACCAGGAACTCTGAAATCATGATCATGATCATATATCTGAACATTTTGGCTCATCTGAACGTCCGCTCCGATTTCGATACGTTCCCGGCAGGCAATCATATTATTGCAATTGATAGCTGTGTTGTTTCCAATAATGCAGATCGCATCTTTACGAACTCGTATTTTAGCTCCATCTCGCATCTTAAAGTTTTTTCCAAGTTTCAGCTTCGCCCCTCTATCCATTGTGATTTCAGTAAGAGGGGATACAAGACTGATTAATGGACCAGAAAATGAAGTTGGATGCCACAGTTTAGTCCATACCATTTTTATCATTCCGCAGGGTACACAAACCGCTGCTCTTACATACTTATTCAAATCTTCTCAACCTCATCAATATACTTATCTATAACGATCTGTCTATCAAACTCGGCCTTAATCTTCTCATGACCAGCAAGTCCCATCGCACTTCTACAATCTGGACCCATGGTAACTACTCTTTCCATAGCAGCTACAAGACCTTCAACATCCTCGCTCTCAAACAGATAGCCAGTCACTCCGTCATCAATGACATTTGCAGTGCCGGGGATATTGCTGCCAATGCAGATTCTTCCCATAGCTGCACTTTCAAGAAGAACATTCGGAACGCCTTCGCCGCCATGAGAAGGCAGGACAGTGCAATTGCACTTCGCGATCCAGTCATTGATATCATCACGGAAACCGATGTAGTTTACAAATCCCTTTTCCTGAGACTCAGCAACGATCTTCTGGTATTCTTCTTCCTCATTCCATCCGGCAATAATGAATTCTGTGTTTGGATACCTAGTCTTAAGAATCTCGGCAGCCTTCAGATACTCATCAATGCCCTTCAGCTTCATCACTCTACCGATGAACAAGAACCGAACCACACCATCATCTGGCATTTCCGTATACGGGTGTTCTTCCAGATTGCATCCAGAGCCGGGTAACATTTCATAATTGAAGCCAATCATTCTATTATCAATAAAGAAATCGCGATCGCCTGTGTTCTGGAAGAAAACTTTATAGGCCTTCTTAACAGACATTCTGTATAGACTTTTGCAGATTCTTGCAACAGGCGTATCTTCTAAGAATGTAGCACCTGTTCCTGTAATATTGCAAACCTGTCTGAATTTTCCGTTTGTGACAAGAGAGCCATAGATATTAGGTTTAATCGTATAGGAGAAGATAATATCAGGGTTAATCTCCGGAATCATCTTCTTATAGAAAGCAATGAGCTTCATATCCTTCACAGGATTTACACCACGACGGTCAATCTCTGTGATAATGATATGACAACCAATGTCTTCAAAGAATTTATTATCAGGATCTTCCGGCAACGAGAGATAGACTTCATGCCCCTCTTCAACCAGACGCTGAATCAGCTCTTTACGGAAGGAGTGCAGGGTGATGAAGTGGTTGGCGAGAAAAAGAACACGCTTCTTCCCTGTGCCAATAGTATCAGCTTTTGCTTTTTCTTTCGCAATTGTACCAGTACCACCTTCTACGATGCCTTTTCTATGTAGTGTTGCAGAAATAGAACCCAAGAACATCTTGAAGTCCATAATAAAGCCAGACCAACTGCTCTTCTTCAAAGCATCTGCATAAACGCCATCATACTTCGCCTTTTTCTCAATCTCCAACTCATCTCTACCGCTGATTTGTGCCAGACCAGTCAGTCCCGGCTTAACATCATTAGCACCGTACTTGTCTCTCTCGGCTGTCAGGTAATCCTGATTCCAGAGAGCTGGTCTCGGACCAATAACGCTCATATTTCCTCTGAAAATATTCCAGAGCTGGGGCAGCTCATCGATAGAGGCTTTTCGGATAAAGGCTCCGACCTTTGTAATACCACCATTCTGAAGCATATGTGTCGGGACATCTTTCGGCGTATTTACAGACATAGAACGGAATTTAAGCAACTCGAAGTAAGACTTATCCGTTCCCACACGCTTCTGCTTAAAGAACACAGGACCGGGATCATCAGCCTTAATAGCAAGAGCTGTAACAGCGTAAACAGGAGCTAAAACTACAAGGCCGCCGAAGGAGAGTACAACATCAAATCCACGCTTGATGTACTTCTCATAGAATGTCGGAATATGTGTGCTGTTTCCAACAGCTTCAAGGTGCCCCTGCTTTCCGTCTGCGTTTACAGGATCATTCGCATTCTCGACAAACACTACTTTTCTACCCTGTACCGGATTCTGCTCTTCCGGCTGATTAGCATACACAGAGTCGGGATACTGTTTCTTAGCAATATGACGCATAACAATATATGTAGCACCCAAAGCTAAACCAGTTACCGTAGCTGCTGTTTTCAGATTTTTCTTAGTCTGCTCTTTCACAATCTCTTACCTCACCTTAATTATTCTATATCTCATAGTTTTGCTATATCAATACTGTGTTCTACACAAATGATTCATCCAGCTTTATCCACTCACACAGCAACAGGCAATTTCTCATGCTGTTTCATATGTTCAACCTTCTCGGTATCACATACTTCATTATAGCCTGTCTGCGTACCGGCCTTGATCTCAGCTCTAGCTTTAACAACAGAGCCGCAGTTAATATGGCAGCCTTCGTGAACAACACTGTTGTGGTTTAAGATCACGCCGGCGGAGAGTATGCATCCTGTTTCAACAGTCACTGCGGTATGAACAACGGCCATTGGCTCAATGAAGCAGCCCATACCAATTTTCGCTGACGGACTAACATACGCTTTCTCATGAATGAGAGTTGGCACTTCATAACCGATCTCGCATAATCCTTTTATCAGATTCAGGCGGAGTTCCGTATTTCCAATCGCAACAACCGCCGAATCGTATTCATGAATCAACTTATCAATATCACAAATCTTTCCGACGGCAGACGGATATACATCATCAACAAAATCGATTTTCTCAAAGCACTTCATCGATTCTGCGATTTCCTTGGCGACCATACCATATTGTCCGGCACCTATGATAAGTAAGTTCTTCATAAACACGCTCCCCTAAAAAGATTATAAAAGTGTCAAGATGGATTAATACTACGACTTTTAGAGCCCGGGTAATACTCCGGTCTCGGAAATACTATATATAATAACCAAGCGTGTGCTCCTAACACACTGTGTTTATCAGCAAGCTCATATCAACCGCTAACATATTTAGCAGCTTATATCAACCCGCCAACTTCAATCTATAACAGCTTCTTATGTACATACTACCAACAATTTACATACCAATGACCTTCTTCAGCTCAAAAGGTTAATTCTCCGCCGATGCGTCGGAAGTGTTCATACCTGATAATGCAATGATATTACCCTGAAAATGTAACGAAACTATGGTGGTTTTTAATGTACATTTCCCTCGATTTTACGCTGTTTTTGCGACTAATCCACCTTTTATAAATAAGAGGTTCGGCGTGTTGACAGACATAGAACGAAATTTGAGCAGCTGGAAATAGCCCTTGTTCTGTGCGACACGCTTCTGTTTGAAGATCACCGGACCGGGATCATCCACTTTGATTGCAAGTGCTGTCACAGCGTAAACTGGCGCCAGAACAACCAGTCCACCGAAAGACAGCACAATATCCATGCCACGTTTGATATATTTCTCATAGACTGTCGGACAATGCTCCGAATTCCCAACTGCTTCAAG
>Ga0310691_10002273_pt1 | contig 26056 bp, 26 predicted proteins | sample 176DNAGHGlowgp2_FD_203887 | JGI IMG/M metagenome (GOLD analysis project Ga0310691, IMG submission 203887) | Sheep rumen microbial communities from Palmerston North, Manawatu-Wanganui, New Zealand - 1766 DNA GHGlow gp2 (v2) (version 2) | ecosystem: Host-associated > Mammals > Digestive system >...
CCGGAAAGCATCAATGCTTCCGCATAAACTGCGGAAGAAAAGCTCAATTACTGCGGATTCCGCAAAAATCAGTGATCTTTCCGCAATTTTTGCGGAAAGATCTTAAATTCTTGCGGAAACCACATCCTCAGCCCGGCTGCTTCATCTGTCGTTCAAGCCACCAATCATCAAGCCTGCAGATTATTATATTCACAGAATCATTCACAGATTCTGCCGGATTTTGTGTACGATTCTGTGAATAAAACGAATCACGCGTTTGTTAAGGATAGCTCAAAGCCATTCCCGTAACTTCTTTGAGCACGAGCGGGCACACATACCGGTCAACCAAGTCGTCCAAGCTGCCACTTACGAAGCCCGCAGCTGCCGGCGGGCGGTTACATCATTCCGTTCTTGACCAGCCTGACAACGCACGCTTCGATAAATCGTGCCACCTCACGTTCGTATGTAGCCGTGGCTTTATCATATCCTTCCATGTGCCCTGCATGCTCCACCATGACCATTCTTTTTTGGCATCTCAGTGCATCGAAGATATTCACCTGCATTCCGGGGGGACATACATTGTCCTCTCCGCACTGGAATATCAGAACCGGTATCTTGATCTTATATGCGTCAGAGACACAGTCACTTTTCATTATGTCAAGATTAAGTCTCTTGAGCGCCAGCTGTCTCACGCGCCTGAGGTATGCGGTGCAGTCGCGCTTGAAATGTTTCCTGCTGCTGACTTCGAGAACGTTGAGAAGCTTGTCTCCGGGGCAGTCGGCGATCAGACCGCACACGTTGGGATCGAGTGTTTTCTGTTGTGCGGCAAGCAGGCATGTTACAGCACCCATTGAACGGCCCATAAGATATATCCTTGCACCGCCACCGGCACGCTGCTTCATAAACTTGATCCAGTACTCGAGATCGACGCTCTCATACAAACCGTAGGTGCAGATCTTACCGCCGCTCATGTGATGGGCTCTCTGGTGAATGATAAGGACATGGCACTGCATCTTGCTCATGAGCATTTTTGCGTAGCATGCCATGTTGGCCGGATGTTCATTGTAACCGTGGACAAGGATCACGCAGTTGCGCGTCGATCTGTCTGCGGACGGCCTGTAGTAGCCGCACAGAGGGGTTCCGTCAAACGACTTTATCCTGACATTTACAAATTCGAGTCTGTTCGTGTAGAACCATGCAAGTCCCCTGCCGAATATCGTTGACTGGTCTATCTTTGTAGGAGATCTGTCAACAGCCGGGATCGGCTTGCGCCTGTCAAATATCTTATGGTAGAGGCGTTCGGTAACATTCAAAAAGATGAAGATATACAGTCCTGCACCAAGAATGATGAATACCACGACTGCTATCACTATCCATGCAGTAAGACTAATCTCGAGTGCCATCAACAGAAAACCACCTCCGGGATATCTCCTTTGTTGCCGCTGCTCAGAAGTTCGCACCCGTCCGCGGTAATCATCACATCATCCTCTATCCTGAAGCCTACTCCCCACTCCGGGATGTAAACACCGGGTTCCACTGCAAGACAATATCCTGCCTCGAAAGGCATATCCCTGTAATCCTTGGGCAGCGAATTGGACAGATCATGTACATCAAGTCCCAGATGATGTGACGTGTTATGCCAGTAGTATTTATGCGCCGCTACGGAAACCTCATCACCATCCTGTATAAGGCCATGCTCCTTGAGGAATTCATAAGTAATATTATGCATCATCTTGTTCAATCCGTTAAAAGTCAATCCCGGCTTGATATTCTCAAAACAAGCCCTCCTCAGGTCGCTTATCAGATCGAGCAGGACGATTCTCTTATCATCTTCATCCGTCCCGTAACCGACAAAAAACACACGTGAGATGTCACCGCAGTATCCGTTAAATCTTGCACCTGCATCTATCTGAACAAAACTGCCGTCTGCTATAACACCGTCCCCATCCTTCTCAGGAGTATCGTGGTGAAGATAAAACGCATTCCTGCCGGAAGAAACTATAGTCGCAAAAGCAAATATCTCAGATCCCCGTCTTCTCATCTCGTACTCAAGCCGGGCATGGATATCGGACTCGGTAATTCCGGGAACGATCATCTCGCGGACCGCCTCAATAGCCTCCTCCGTAATTGATGCCGCATTCCTTATCATGTCAGCCTCGATCGCACTCTTGTGAAGCCTCATTGCTGTCAGGATATCCTTGATATCAAGGATGTCGTCATTCGTTCTGATGCTGCCTGCCTGTTTCCTCATCTTGCGCGGCTGATTCATGATCGATGACCCGTCGAAAGCAGGTCTCAGCGAAGGATCCTTCAGCAATGCATAGGATTCCTCCTCTATCTCGTCGATTGCCTTGATATCCGATATATCTATCCCGCTGATGTCCGACAATTCCCTGAAGTCGGGGCGCTTGCCGTGCCAGCGTTCCTCATGTTCGTCGTGCGGGAAAGCGAAGAGTCTTTGTGAGCATACTCCATCCTTTTTGACAAGGATAAGTGCCAGACCCGGCAGTTCAAGACCTGTGAGATAATAGAAATTCCTGTCAACGAGGAAACGGTAATCGTCGTCCTGACTCATCTGCTTCGGCTCGCCGGCATAGATAAACGCGGCCGTCCCTTCGGGAAGCCTGTCGAGCAATCTGCGCCTGTTGTCCCTAAATAACTCTACCACTGCTTGACACCGTCCGAACGGACATTATATTCGTCGAACAGTATCGTGTTATTGATGTAATTGAGCGTCGCTCCGGGGCTCCTTCTGATGAGTCCGGGATTACCGATGACGATAGAGCCGTCCGGTACGTCAAAATTAACATATGCTCCGGGTGCTATAAGCACGTTATTACCGATATTGATATTGCCGACGATGATGGCGTTGGCGCCGATCCAGACGTAGTTGCCGATCGTGGGCGAGCCCTTGCGCTTGCCTCTGAACTGTGTACCGATGACTACTCCCGTTGATACGTTAACGTTGTGTCCGATAACGCTCTTGGGATGGATGATCACGCGTCCGAAATGCGCCAGATAGAATCCCTTGCCGATATTCGTGTCATAAGGGATCTGGATGTGGTACTTCCTCGACAGTCTGTCAAGCCAGAAATTATTGATCTTGAACAGGACCTGATAATACTTGTGACGCCACCCGTCATAACGCGAGATCTGGTCATAGTAGTAGCGCGTGCGCCTGAATGCGCTGATATAACTGAACTCAGGACTCGATCGAAGTTCATCGATATAAGTCCTGTATATATTCTTGAATCTGCGGGCATTACCCGTATATCTGAACAGATCGGAATAAACAATGTCTTTTAATTCGTCGTTCATCCGTAACCTCCAACAATTCTAAAACCATTGTATAACTCTTATCAAAATAACTCAATACGGCAAAACAACTATTTAACATTGTTAAATCAGCCATTTTTGCCATATAATGGTCATATCATAAAGATTGCAGGAGTATGACATGAACACCATTTCCGTATTGACAGATAAACTGTCAGGACACAACCTGGACAGCCGTCTTCTTGATATTTGCAGGGACGCAGAGCGTTTGGATCACGAACGTTCCAGATATATAGGAGCTCTGAAGATATTTGCGGATACTTTCGGGGACAAAGAAGCAGTAGTCTTCAGCGCGCCGGGCAGGTCGGAGATATCCGGTAATCACACGGATCACCAGCACGGCAGAGTGCTCGCCTGCTCCATTAACCGCGATGCGATTGCCGTTGCCTCCTACAGGGACGACAGATTCGTACAGGTGATGTCGGGAGACTCCGGTATCATCAGGATCGACACGGATGACCTTGAGATCGACACCGGTGACTACGGCACCACAAAATCACTGATAAGGGGTGTTCTCAGAGGTATTGCCGACAGAGGATACAAAACAGGCGGCTTTGACTGCTACATAACGAGCGAGGTGCTCATCGGCGCGGGACTGTCGTCTTCTGCAGCTTTTGAGACTGTAATAGGAGCTGTCGTTAACGGACTATATAACGACTCACGGATTACTGATGTGGAGATCGCGCAGGTGGGGCAATTTGCGGAGAATGTTTTTTTCGGGAAGCCGTGCGGACTGATGGATCAGATGGCGTGCTCGGTGGGAAGTCTTGTGTATATTGATTTCGAGGATCCTAAGGCTCCGGTGGTTGAGAGGGTCGAACTGGATCTGGACAAGTTCGGGATGAGCCTGTGTATAACCGATACGAAGGGATCGCACTCGGATCTGACGGCGGATTATGCAGCGGTACCGGAGGAGATGTGCCGTGTGGCGGAGTTATTCGGCAAATCATATCTGAGGGAGGTCAGCGAGGATGAGCTGATCGCAAAGATCGCTGATGTGCGCGGCGTCTGCGGCGACCGGGCGGTGCTGAGGGCTCTTCATTTCTTCGAGGAGAACAAGCGCGTTGTTCAGATTGCGGAAGCCATAAGGAAAGAAGACAGGAACGCTTTTATGGCAGGTATCAAAGCTTCTGGTGATTCATCCTATAAATACCTGCAGAATGTCTATACGACACATGATACCCGGCATCAGAATATTTCAGTGGCGCTTCTTATGAGCGACCTGGCACTGGGCGGCAGCGGCAAAAGCGGCGTAAGCCGTGTTCACGGCGGCGGATTTGCCGGAACAATACAGGCTTTCGTTGACAACGGTGCCGTAATTGGTTATAAAGAGAGTATGGACCACGTATTCGGCGTAGGTTCATGCAGTGTACTCAAGATACGCAGGTATGGTGGAATAAGGGTTGTTTGAGTCTTACACTGGAGGTCTCTTATGATCGATTCGTACATTACTGAGCTTGTTAACTATGCCATAGATTCCGGACTCATCTGCGAAGATGACCGCATTTATTCTGTCAACAGATTACTTGAATTATTCGGACTTAATGATTACACGGCGCCTGATGATGCGGCCGCACTCCCCGCACGGCCTGTCGCGGAGATCTTAAAGGACATGACCGACTACGCGGCAGAGAAGGGGCTTCTGGAGTCAGATACGATAACTAACCGCGACCTGTTCGATACGAAGATAATGGGTCTTGTCACAGCACCGCCGTCAGAAGTAAGGCGAAGATTCTCAGAGCTTTATAATACTTCACCGGAAGCTGCAACCTCCTGGTATTACAGTTTTGCATCAAGTTCCAATTACATCCGTACGGACCGCACGGCCAGAGACGAGAAATGGCAGACTGATACAGAATACGGAACACTTGATATCACCATTAATCTCAGCAAGCCGGAGAAGGATCCGCGCGATATTGCGGCTGCCGGCAAAGCAAAGAGATCCGGCTATCCGGCATGCCTTCTATGCTGTGAGAATGAGGGGTACGCAGGTTCGATCAACCACCCTGCAAGACAGAATCACAGGATCATCCCGATCACTCTGGACGGCACAGATTATTTCCTTCAGTATTCGCCTTACATCTACTACAACGAGCACTGTATCGTCTTCAACAGGAAGCATACGCCGATGGTGATCGACAGGGCCGTATTCGGCAAACTCCTTGACTTTGTCAGACAATTCCCGCATTACATAATCGGGTCTAATGCGGACCTCCCTATCGTGGGCGGATCGATATTGAGCCACGACCATTTCCAGGGGGGAAGATATGAATTTCCGATGGCAAGGGCACCCATCGAGAAGAAGATAGAATTCGAAGGCTATCCGCAGGTATCAGCCGGCATTGTCAGGTGGCCTCTGTCTGTCATCAGGCTTAACAGCGCCGACAAGGACGCGGTCGTTGACCTGTCTGATAAGATTCTTAAGAAATGGCGTTCCTATACTGATGAATCCGCCTTCATCCTCGCGGAGACTGACGGCATTCCACATAATACGATCACGCCTATCGCCAGAATGCGGGATGGTCATTATGAACTGGATCTCGTGCTTCGCAATAACATCACAACAGAGGAGTGTCCGCTCGGATATTATCACCCTCATTCGCAGTACCATCACATCAAGAAAGAGAACATCGGCCTGATCGAAGTCATGGGTCTTGCAGTCCTCCCTTCACGCCTCAAGAGCGAACTGTCGATGCTGTCAGATGCAATACTCGAAGGCAGGGATCTCCGTGCTGAAGAGCCCCTCGCCAAGCATGCTGACTGGGCATACGGATGGATCGGGAATTACGACATAAACGCCGGCAATATCGGTGATATTATCCGGCGTGAGGTTGGAGTTGTTTTCGCGCATGTCCTTGAAGACGCAGGTGTGTACAAATGCGATGACAAGGGGCGCGCGGACTTCATGAGATTTATCGATTCCGTGTGATTATCTCATCGATCGTCCGGGGGGTGAATCCGAGGAGATCCGCTCCGACGTTGTACGCCTTCTCCAGCCCCTCCATGAACATGCAGGCCTCGTTCCTTGTTTTGTGGATATGTCCGAAAAAGTGGTAGAACCCGTCATAATAACCGGGCCATTCCGCCACGGGATAATGGCACAGGAATATTGTGTGTCCGTGATCCCTTACGACCTCCATCTGCGATATGCTCACGAAGTATGACGATGCCTCCGGATCAGCAGTTATTATCTTGTCGTGGTTCCCGGCGATGAGGTGCTTGCGCCCCTTGAGCTGCTTCAGATAACCGGTGACCGGCTTCTCTGATTTGTGACTGAAATCCCCGACGATATACACGTCGTCATTGTCATTAACAACGCTGTTCCAGTTCTCTATGATCACCCTGTCCATCTCCTCCGCATCCGCGAAAGGACGGCCGCACAATTTGATTATATTCTCATGCCCGAAATGCGTATCAGCTATATAGTACTTCATCTCACCAATTTGATCTCCCTCTCATAATAATCAGCTCCGCCTGCGCCTGTTATCTCGCCGATAAAACTTATATCCCCGTTGGCGTCATAGTACGGTATCGCGGCCTTGACGGCCTCATCCCTGAGGTTATATTCATAAGGTTTGAACCCGGCCATATCTGTCTGGTAATACTGCTTGCCTTCCGAGTCCATATACTGCTTGACCGAGTCATATACAGCCTTATCGAATCCGTCTTTGCTCATGCCGTTTACTTCAATGAACTCATCCTTGGTCAGGATGTGGCCGTCCTCCAGCGAGATATTGTAAACAGCATAAGAATCACCATCAATATCATCGAGATAGACTACCACCAGACTCACGATGCGGCCGCCTATGTAATACCTGTAATCCGTTCCTCCCAGGTACTGTGCCTCCTCGTTATACGACGCGGCACACCCGCTGATATCCTTGCGGATCTCCGAATTGAATCCCGACATATCGACGCCGTCGATCACCACCTCAGGGATCTTGTATTCGCATCCGCCCGCCTTTACCGTCTCTGCAAGCCTTACCTCTGCCGCCTTCTCCTCTGCAGCGGGTCCGGAGCCAACGACAACATATTCCTTGCTGTCCCTGGATAGGATAAAGCTTGGCTCATCGCTCGTAACCGTTACAGTCACAACATCACCCTCACTGAGGAGTGAACACTTATCAAGTTTGTATGTAACACTTCCGCCGGGATTATACGGAAGTCCCAGCGATTCGACTCTCGCCGTGATCTTAGGCGACTGCCCCTCAAAAACAACCCTTACATAATCGAAAGGATCGATCACCTCTTTATCCTTCAGCCCGTCAACCTTGTACACGATATCATTCAGTTCAAACTCGACATTATTCTCTTCCTCGACAGCCTTGATCGCCTCAGCTTTATACCACTTAAAGACTATCTCTTCGCCGTTCGCAAGCAGCTCACGCTTGTTCCAGCTGCCGCCAATCATCTTCTGCAGCTCCGCACGGCTCACACTGCCAAGCTCAGGATAATCATGCAGAAGCCTGTCGTAATCCAGCGAATAATCAAGTATACCGCGCGGACTGTATCCGTTAACAGAATAAGTAACATAATCGCTGACCGGTATCACCTTAGGCTCAGTTTTCTTGTCGCTTCCGAAGACCAGCAATCCGCCGACGATCGCCGTGCCCGTCAAAGTCAATGCCAGAGCGCCCGTTATCACCTTGCCGGATGTCGTCGACAGGAACCCTGACTTGGCAGGCTTCATCCTGCCGGCGGATTTGGCGGTTTTGGAGGCTGTGTTTGCTGTGCCTGCAGCGGCGCCGCCTGCTGCAGCATTAGTTACGGCATTTGCGGCACCCTGAGCGGCGCCGGCCGTGAGATCGATCCCCGCTTTCAAAGCGGGAACAGCCAGCATCGGCTGCGGTATACTGATCTTTGCCATCTGCGAATTAAAGAGCCTCGTGAAGAAAGGTGCCGCCGCAAGCACGAGCTTGTTCTCATCGACATACGAACTGAGCTCACTCTTGAACTTATTTCGAGCCGACATGAGCCTCGTCTTCACCGTTCCCACGGAACAGTCCATCGCCCTTGCGATCTCGGGGATCTTCATGTCGTCATAATAATGCATGAACAGCGTCTGATACTGAACCGCCGACAGCGACTCACGCAAAACCTTATTGATAATGTCCGCCTTCTCCTTCTCCTCGATGAAAGAGTCCGGCAGCATGTCAACTTCCTCCCAATCCTCTGCCAGCGCATCCAGCTCGGCATCACTGTCGCTGAACACAACATTTCTTCTCTTCCTGTAGAAATCGATCGACTTCAGCGAAGCAATCCTCACCATCCACGCCGAATACGCCTCAGGCGACTCCAGCTTATCCAGAGACTGATACACCGCCAGATACACTTCCTGCGTCACATCCTCGGCATCCTCCGCCGAGTTCAGATGCCCGTAGCAAGTCGAGTAGACCAGCCTGTATGTCTCCTTATAAAACTCATCGAAAACATCCCTCTCCCCGGCCTGGAACTTCCTGATCAATCCGATAACGTATCCTTTGTCTGCCATGTTCTTATCCTCCATCAGCAATTTGTATTATACCAATTAGTCGCAGACAGAATTGATTTGGTTCATTGTTGAAGGATATTTTTTGAGAATGTCGAAAAAGTGGTCATATAGTATCTTTTGAACACGTCCAGATGGGGTGAACGCAGCGTTTTGGTACCGGTTATCTGAATATCCATAATCCCCCATATAATCATGATTCTGTGAGTGGCATTAACCTCAGTTGACAGTATGGAATAGACGCAGCAATCTGAATTCGCATGACCCACACCGTTTCCGCAGAAAAACGGGTTCTTCACGGAATTCGTGGGAATAACTATTATCCTGTAATTAGAAGTTTAGCACACACGTTGATGACTGAAGAACCGTCCCTGTGTTACCGATACTTTGTTTCCGGGTAAAGTTACCGTTAACTGTTACCGTCATCGGTAACTTTTTGCGATTATCAGGTAAATTCAAAGGAAATTACCTATAAGTGTTACCGTCATCGGTAACAAATCCTTGGTTAACAGGTAAAAAAATAGGGGCTGTGAAAAAACCTAGATTTAAGAATCGAGGTTACACAGCTCCTTTTATATGCAATTAAAGGCATCTCTTCCGCAGAAAATGCGGAAAAAATCTTAAATCTCGCGGATTCCGCAAGAATCAGAAATCTTTCCGCGAATCCTGCGGAAAAACCTTGAAAATCTCGCGGAAAGCAGGATTCTGTGCCTCTCACGAATTCATCAGAGCGATCATCTTCTCGGTATCATACTCGCGGATGACGGTAACTCCCTCGGGGACGTCGATATTCTTATCGGTGACGACCACATCCGCCGAAGCGATATCGTCGCAGACTTCTGTTGCCAGAAGCTCGAAGAACCACTTGACGTTCAGCAGATCGGTCACGTTGATGATGTCGGTCAGGAACCACAGATAAGTCTCGCCTGCTACATGCGACATAGATGCCCGTGCGCAGTTGAGCCACACAAATTCGCTTCGCTCCAGATCGACGGCGAACAGATAACAGAATGTGCTTTTACTATTGACAACAAACGACGACTGAACAGTCTTTGGCTCGAACACCTGACCGGAGTCGTCCTTATCACGGAGCATGTAGCCTGCACGGCAGATACACTTGTCGAATGTCAGACACGAGTACACATTGTCGCAGAAAACTATATATCTGATGTCAGGGTATTCTTCCCTGAACTTGTCGATGTCGATGTCGTAATACTCGGAACCTCCGTTGTAACCGCTTGTCTCATCGCCCGAGTAGGTGATGGCGGGAGACTGCTGTTCAACCATTGTCCTCCACGAGAACTCACGCTGTCTGCCATCGCCGGTCAGGCCGATAACAGTCAGGTCGATGTCGTCCACACGCTCCCAATAAGTAAAGCCCCTCAGCTTGTGGAGATTGCCGATTGGAAGACGGGAGCCTTTCGGGAGGACGCCGAAGCCCGTCTGTGCAGTGCTCTCTTGGAGCGGGAGCGCGTACCTGGCCATATCGGGATCGATGTAGACCTTGCCGAGCTTTCCTCCGAGGTTAGCAGTGAGCTTCTTCAAGACTTCTTCTTTCAGGAACTCTACCGTCGCGCGCGGCAGATGCGTCTTGCGGCGGGCCGTCTCTTCCGCACTCTCATAGTGCTGCTTAAGCAGCCCGAACTTGGCAAAGCTGAACGACCTCGGAGTCCGCTCGTCTTTATATCTCAGGTACTGCAGATATAACTGCATCAGCAGCAGCGAATTGCGCGAGTCGATATTGTCGAGAACATATCTGATGTTGTCCTCGGTCCTGCAGCGGCTGATGATGTAATTCAGATTGCGCAGCACCGCGCCGGAGCCCTTGCTCTTCTTGAGCACTGAGACCGCATTGCGGATGATCCTGCCGTTCATCTCTTTCTCGAATTCAGCATATGCGGACCTGTTGATCCCGCTCCTCATGAGCGACGCAAAAACCTTCCCGTCAACACTCTTCGGCTTATAGTGAATATGGTGCAGGAGCCCCGCCCAATTCTTCTGCTTCTCATAGCAGTCTGTCACGTTCGCCCTGCCCTCGCCGATCAGCTTATCGATCACGGCGGCAATGAACTTGCGGTCATGATTCTTCAGGTTGAGCTTCCTGATGTTGGTCGAATTATACAGACGGTAATTCATCTCTTCCACGAGCTTTATCACGTCCGACAGCTCGATGAACCTCACGCAATACATCTCACGCGTCTCGAGCAGAATTCGGATCGCGGTATTTTTGGATGCGATGTTCGCAGGCTTCGTCCCCGTCTCTTTGATATACTTGACGATGACTTCGATCTGCTTGTCACTGAGCGGTCTCGTTCCTGCCAGAAGGTCAGCAACGGCATCGCCCACTCTCGTCATCGCTTCACGGGCATCTACGATCACGAAGTCCTTTATGCTCCCAACCTCACGAAAAGCTTCCCTCTCCAGCTCCTTCTCCATCACCGAATGGCGCGGGACAGACATATCACCGAGATCGTAAGTGATGAAGTAATTGATCAGCTGATCGTACAAAAGCTGCGTTGACGTGAGTTCTCTTACTCCCCGCGGGAAAGACTTATAGAACGGCTCCGGAACATTCGCCCCTAGCATCTCAGAAGCAAACACTATCATGTCGGGATGAACAAGTCCTGCGCCCTTGGTGATCCTGATATTAAGGAGCTTACTCAGCGACAGCAGCGTCTCAGCCTGATCAGAAGAGACCTCAGTATAATCATTCACCAGCACATGCTTCTCAAAAAGCAATTCCTTGTATGTCTTGTCAATGCTCACAATCCGCACCTCATAAAACCTGCGATATTGCCGAATTATAATGACCGATAGAAGTAAACCCGGCTAGCTGCAGACAGATAAAGTATACATCATGATGACAAGGTGGGCAAATGAGAAAAGAACGAACAGAACGGGAGCCTCCGTCTGCCAATAGGTTGTGGACGGTCGGCAGCAAGTCAATTGGCGATAATACTATTCCGAACTCAAAAATCTCTGATCACTTCTGCCGGAGAGAAAGGAATAATATCTCCCTGTCTAGTATCAAGGTACGCCCGTTCTTCATGCATGTACTCAACTATATCCCGCGTCTTAAAGCCTTTAAATTTATCAATTACAGTATCAAGAACACTGATATCATCATCACTCAACACACTATAATCCATGCCTGCCGTAGGATATATGTGGAATATTGAGTCGAAGTTATAACTCTCCTCTTCCTGAATATTCAATCTATGAAGATTCATCAGACTATAGTGACCAACAGGCAATGCTCCCATATCATTATGCTTGTAGACAAGACCCGTTATCGCGTGTCCTGTGTTCTTATATGACAATGCATCTGAATACCAGAGCATCTTCATTAATTTGACCTTGTAAAGATTGGATACACGAGCTGCAATATATGATATTGCAGCTTCTGTTTTATCAACATTAAGTACTACAAATCCATTCGATTCAGACGGTTCAACAAAATATACATATTCGCTCTCAAATACCTGGCGCGACAAGTACTCCTTACCATATGTCTCAATCATCTCAACGATCCTGTCTCTAACCCTGTCTCTCTTACCCTCAGCCAGATCAAAACTATTTCTCCTGTACAATTCCAACAAATACAAAGGATTATCCTTGATAAGGCGGAGCATCATATCATACGAATCATCTTGAATTGCTTTGCTCTCATATCGTGAGATCGTCGCTTCACCCCATCCGAGAAGTTTGGCCAGATCAACCTGTGATAATCCGTAACGCTCTCTGATCGACACAATATCATCAGAAGTCAATAACCCTCGCTTGATCCGGTATGCATTACGTGCATTAAGAAGATTCTCATCCATCATGGAACCGGTTACGAATTCGTTCTCATCGTCCTTAGAATTGGAACAAACAAAGTACTTCTCGGTATACGCTATATCTATACCCTTCATATTGGTTGTTGTCGTTCTTGTCCTCTCTTCCACCTCATGAGACATATCACATAAAGGGCAGGACATGTGAACTCTTCGAATCAATGTACTCTTTGTCATATCAGGCCTCCTTGTCAAATTGTCACGAATAAGGAAAAGTCATAGGATACTTTGCATAATGAAAGGATACACAAATTATCCGTCTCTTATCGCAACCTTTAATCTTCAATTTTATATACACTTCTCTGCCACCTATTACCTTACCAAAAACATATAGAAGAAGTGGATCTGTGTCATCTGTGTCAAGCTTTGTCTCCGAATACTCGGCAACTGTTAACTCCCTCAACCGATCTGCCACATCTGAAGCAGTATAATTCAAATCCAGAAGTGCAAAATACGTTGAGTGTTCTTCATCATCAGCCTTGTTCTTAATAATTAGTGTCAAGTCAGAATCAACATCAAATCTCTCATTCTCCAACAAACTCCTTAAATCTTCAAGAAATGCTGCAACATCTCTCTTCTTCGATTGAATACCAAGGAAAATAACAATCACCCCCCTCGACAATTCACTATCAATTGATAGTATACCATCAACTGATAGCAAGTCAACAGGTGATCAACTGATTATGACTGAACGTATATAAAGAGCTTCATTAACCGTTGGACAAACGGCATACCTTCCTTCTCACCCGTCAAAGACAATGATCTTCGAACTGTCCTTCCCCTTCAGATATTCTTCGACTCCGTTGTCCACAATGAATTTCTGATCTTTGCGCGTAATCGGGACAAGCCAGAGGAGATTGACTTTCTCGCCCATGAAGTCGTCGTAATGAGGGGCATCGGTATTACCAAGGCGCCTGTCGTTGAGAAACAGGAGGAAGTCGTAGCCCTTGATCGAATCGAAAGGGATGGTGTGTCCGTGTCCGAGGAATGTGATCTCGCTCCACGGGAAGGCGGAAAGGCCGGACATGGCGGGGATGAGTCTCGACAGGAGTTCCTCAGAACGTGCGCTGCAGGCGAACCCCAGCTCCATGCGCCGGAAGTCCTTGTAGTCGTCCTCATACGACATCTCGACCTTCGGCATGGGGATCATGCTCACGCCGAGAGTGATCGCGTAGAGGGTGTCCCCACGGCGCCCCTGCGCCAGAGCCTTGGGCGGGAATTCGCCGCCGTCGATCGCATAGTATTTCTCTTCCTTGCCCCAGAACCTGTTCAGCGTGTTGATGTGGAAGTCCTGTACCTTCCCCCAGAAGTTCTCATCATCGAAGAACGCCCAGAATTCACGGCTGTCGTCCACTTCCTTGGCGAATCTGGGATATGCTCCCTTCAGCTCCCACGCGAAAGGTCCGGTCCCCCTGGCATACGCGGAATACCCGTAGAACCCGTCGTAACCGCTGAAGCACGGGATTACCGCAATGATCTTGCCGTCTGACAGAACGGCTGCCGAATCGCCTTCCGCAAACCACTCAATGGACAGCGAGTCATCATCCAGCTCGATTCCGCCGGGATCGTGAGCGACGAACTCCGCCGGCATGCACGGTGCCTCTCCCTCCTGCGCGAAAGCCTCTTCAATATCCCGCGGCGCCGCCACCCTGTTGCATATCCAGCAGGTGCGCATCTCCGGCTCCTCACTCATGGCGTTGACCCACAGATAGAAATAATAGTTCTTGTCACTCTTCTCCACGATCGCCTGTATGTCAGCCACCGGCGACCAATCATCGATTACAACTTCAGGTTCCATATCGTCCTCCTGTTTTTACTATCTTCAGATAATGCCATTTATATTATCCATAGTCAGCGCCTTGAAATCCACATTGATTCTGCTGGCGTTCCCCACCAGATTATCCAGGAATTCATCGTACTCCGACTGACTGTAAGACTTCTCAGGGTCATATCCCTCAGCATCGATAAAGTAGACTACGCCCGCATTCTCCTTGTCCGTCTCAACGAACCAGTCCGGCAACGGATCACCGCTATTGTCGTAATACTCTTTATCATAGCAATACACAAAATTGTACGGCTTCTCATTCCGCTCCAAATACTCATCCGCAGAGGCATCGTAAAAGTAAAAATTATACGGGTACACCCTGTTCCCATACCCCTGATTATGCGATATCGGCACAAACATCACGCCATTGCTGTAGAACTCCGAGCCATACGGAGCATAACACCCTTCAGTCTCCCATCTCCGGATCATAAGATCGAACTCCAGGATCTCGGATCGGTATGCCATCCCTGAATACTTATTCCAATTGATCAGCAGCTCCTCGACGCCGTCACCGTCAACGTCAACTATGGCAAACTCATTCTCAGAAATGTCTTCTCCCGGGAAATCACATTCATCTTCAGTTCCCGGCCAGATCTTCTTCTCATACAGATCCGTCAGCGCCTTCTGATAGATCTTGCGCAGTTCGTCGTTAACGGTGGAAGCCGTACCTGCGACAGAAATGTCAGATACTTCGGTCGTTCCGGATCCCCCGGTCCCTGAAGTCTCCGGTAAATCAGAATTATCAACGTCCTTATCAGCCGGCTTCCCCGAGCATGAACACAACGTCACAAATACCATTGTAACTATCAGCGCGAAAGCGGCAAATCTTCTTATCCTTCTCATAGCAGTGTGCTCCTTGGACGGGCAATTTGGGATTATAGCCTAATTATACAACAAGAAGATCAAAGACGTTTTTCTAATGAAGAACACGGTGATTCTTTACACATTCTTAAGTGTTAGGGATTTGTAATCAACATGAATCTCATTGCCGAAAGTATTAGCTACAAACATGCCATAATCATTACCTTCAACGAACACAACAAAGCCAATCGACATACATCATAATTATCCGATAAATGAATCCAACATTTATATACAAACATCTGTTCTATTGTGTTATAATCTCATTGGCGCAGGCTGCTAATGGGCGGTTGCCTTTCTTTTTATTTGCCCCTGTTTGCAGGGAGTAACAGAAAGGAGGGCTGCGGAGATGACAGACATTGAGATTATTTCGATCGTAATAGGCATTATTACCCTTGTTATAGCTTCAATGACACTGTTGTTGAAGCTATTGGCGTTCCTGATCGAGCTCTTTGACGCTCGGTACAGACGCAAATAAAAACTCACCCATTTGGACCGGAACTCCTTTTGGGTGAGTTAAAAAACAAACCTGAAAGGCAACCGTCCTTGCGGACTGCGCTTTCTTTACGCATATTTTATCATTCGACAAGCATTTATTCAATCGGCAGGTACTATAATCCAATCTCTCTACAATCTAAACTCCAGTGCGGTTACCTTCTCTTTCTAATCCGGATACCTGTCACAATCAATGCTGATCCCTCGCATTGTGTTGATCCAATTCTTCAAGAACTGCATGTTCTCCCGCTGGTCGTCCATATAGATTTCCAGAGTTGCACCCGCATCCTCAAGACTCTTCAGGAACTTAAGGTACCTCTTGTGCCACTTATACTCGGTCATTTTCTCCATGTACATCCAGTCGCTCGCGTCCAGATCAAATTCATGAACAAAGTCACCCTCTTCGATCCTCCTATTGATTTCAACAATAGGAATCGTTTTGTCGAATTCATGTATGATCTTGATAAACTTAACCGGCTTTTCTGTTGTGTGAAGTTTTATTCGAACAATAGACATTTCTTATCTCCTCATCTCATCGCAAAAAACCAAATAGTCATCAACCGCAGCATGAAATTCTTCGATTATCTTCTCTTCATCACTGCTCTCAAAAGTGACCAGATCATCTATACCTTCAATCCTGCAGTGGTATATCTTCTCATCTTCACTGTATTGAACCTTAGCGATATAGCCTTTGTATTCTTCAACATTCATCTTTGTTATTCCTCCCTTTTTATTCAGTACTAATTTAGTTACAACCATCTCTATACTTCCAAAAAGACGTTACCGGATTTGCATTCCCATATTTGAAAAGACCCGCTACTGACTTGCCGACGTAACGCCGGCGGACATGAGCGTCAGCGACCTTGCCCTCAAATGCCACGTGTGCAATCGTATAAAGCTTCAGAAGATATCTCCTCATAATACGATCTGTTGATCTTAATGACGACTATGTTTTCTGTTATATCTTCAAGCGATATAAAGTCCATTCCTAACTCCTGTATTCTGATTGATCCCTGCTGCTCTCAATTCTCTTCACTCAAATACATCCTCACAACCCCACCATCCCAACAGGACAATAGTAGGATGACCTGTTGAGGGGCATGAGCGAATCTCCGGTGTCGATGATAAGGCCGGGGGCAATCGGCATTTTGTATTGTTTGAGGATGTCAAAATTCTTGTCTGCGTTGTCTTTGCCGATGCCCTTTTTTATCTCGATCGGATAGATGGTCTGATTTGCGATGTAGATGATGTCCACTTCCTTCTGATCACGGTCTCTGTAGTAATAGAGGGTGTACTCGATTCTTTGACCGGCATTGCGTATGCTCTTTACGATCTCGCTTACGACATATGTCTCAAAGAACGCGCCTGCCATAGGAGATGCCTCCAGGATTCGTGAATCAGACCAGCCGCAAAGGTAAGCGCATAGTCCCGTGTCCATGAAATACAGTTTGGGCGACTTTGTGATGCGCTTGGACAGGTTGGTAGCATACGGCTGCAGCAGCATTATTATTCCCGACGCTTCCAGAATGGAGATCCAGCTCTTTGCAGTTCGGGAGTCGATGCCGACAGCCCTGCCGATCTCGGCAAAATCAACTTGCTGACCCGTTCTCAGTGAGACGATCATCAGGAACCGCCTGAAATCATCCAGCTTGCCGACGTTGATCAACCTGCTGACATCTTTCTCCAGATATGTCGTTATGTAGCTGTCAAAGAACGTCGTTCTGTCGATGTTATTGATCCAATACTCCGGCATACCGCCCTTGTATATCTCCTCGAAAACATCAAATCTGTTCTTGTATACAAACCGCGATTTCTTCTCTCTCAGCAGGTTGATGTCAGGAACAAACATGTCACCTTCGATCTGTTGTTTCTCACATGCGCTCAAAGAGCCGACTTCAATAATAGCAGTTCTTCCTGCCAGGGACTCAGATGCTTTCTGTCTGATCTCATGAGTGTTGGAACCGGTTAGGATGTACATCAGGTCAACACTCCCGCCGGTCTTCACAGATTGCAGTTTTGCCTCGTCTATCCTGAGCTTGATGGCCTCCATCAGCGCGTCCGCTTTCTGAATCTCGTCAACGATCAAGGGAACACCGTGAGACTCGAGAAAAAGCCCCGGGTCACGGACTGCAAGTTCTCTTTCCCTGCTGTTATCCAGACTCACATACTCGACGCCGTCAAACAGGTTCCTAACCATGGTGGATTTGCCCGTCTGTCTGGCACCGTAAAGCGTAATGCATGCAAATTCCTCTGCCGCCTTAAGAATCGTCTTCTCTAATTGCCTGTGATAATACACGGAATCACCCTCCTGCCTTATCTTACGCTGATTATAACCCAGTCTTTCGGCAAAAACAACAATGCGTTGTCATTTTTGCCAAAAGACCGAAGAAAGAATCTAATCTCCAGTCAATGCATTCGGTGATACAAAAAAAACAATCACTTCCCTCTTACCTTCAACGAACACAACAAAGCAAATCGACACACATCATCATTATCCGATAAATAAACCCAACATTTATATACAAACATCCGTTCTATTATGCTATAATCTTATTGGCGCAGGCTGCTAATGGGCGGTTGCCTTTCTTTTTATTTGCCCCTGCTTGCAGGGAGTAACAGAAAGGAGGGCTGCGGAGATGACAGACATTGAGATTATTTCGATCGTAATAGGCATTATTACCCTTGTTATAGCTTCAATGACACTGTTGTTGAAGCTATTGGCGTTCCTGATCGAGTTCTTTGACGCTCGGTACAGACGCAAATAAAAACTCACCCATTTGGACCGTATTCCTTTGGGGTGAGTTAATCTAACCTATTCGAAAGGCAACCGTCCTTGCGGACTGCGCTTTCTTATGCATATTTTATCATTCGACGAACATTTATTCAACAACCGTGATAAAGACGCAAATAAAAACTCACCCATTTGGACTGGAACTCCTTTTGGGTGAGTTAAAAAACAAACCTGAAAGGCAACCGTCCTTGCGGACTGCGCTTTCTTTACGCATATTTTATCATTCGACAAGCATTTATTCAACAACCGTGGTACAGACGCAAATAAAAAACTCACCCATTTGGACCGTATTCCTTTTGGGTGAGTTAATATAACCTATTCGAAAGGCAACCGTCCTTGCGGACTGCGCTTTCCTTATGTTTATTCTATCATTCGACAAGTATTTATTCAATAACTCACCCGATCACCCACGCTATTCCTTTCGCGGTTCTGAGCGCAGGATCGTTGAAATGTCCGCCATGATTCAGTTCAAATAGCACATCGTAGCCCTTTGACGAATATAACTCTGATATATCTCTCGTATTGTCTTCGACAGCAGCCATTACCGGATTCTTTGTCTTCGATTCGCGGTCGCCCAGCGAGAGGTAGACCCTCGAGGGCGCTGCAGCAAATTCATGTTCACGGACGTATTCGGAGAATCCGGGAAACCACAGCGAGCCCGAGCAAGCCGCGCAGCCTGCGAACATGTCGGTCTTATACATAGAATAGAGCGCGAACAGTCCGGCCATCGAATATCCTGCGATGTATATCGCGCGCGGCTGGAGACCGTATTCAGAACACACGGAAGGCACGATTGCGCTCACGAGCTCAGCAATATATTCATCCGCGCCGCACCCGAAATCAGGCTCGCCCTTGAACACTGCCGGTGCCTTCCAGGGAGAGAGCGCCGTGTTCCAATCCGTGACAGTTACAGCCAGAAGCGAGTACGGAGCACAAGCCAGCTTATCAAATTCGAGCGCGACTGCCACACCCTCATCGCCAAAGCAGTTCAGCACGACCAAAGGCGCTTCACACGAAGATGCGCGGCGGACAAGCTTTATTTCCCTGTTCATATGACTCTCCTGAGCGTCTTCTCATCACACTCAAAATGCTTGCCGATCTGCGTAGCGATCTTGCTGTAAGACTCCGACGGCTTCTCGTTGTAGCGCGATGTCACGTGCTTATAGCCCCACTTGTATTCCGGAGGCGTCATCACCGCGACGGCCCAGCCGTACTCTTCGCCGCGCTTATTCAACCGCGGCTTGAAGTCCTTTACTATCAGGTATGTCTGCATCTGAAGCTTTGTGAGCGTACCCTCGAAATTCTTCTCGCCGCCCTTGCCAAAGCCGCCTCTGTCCTTCATCTCGTGTGTATAAAGAGACGATGCCACGCCCAGGTCCTCAAGCTTCTCGGTCTTCACTTCCCACATATCAACACCTGCGGGTACAAAAAGATCCATCAGGAGCTTCTCGCGGTATCCCGCCTTTCCATCCTCATAACGCGCATCGAAATCGTAGCCGTCCCGCCTGTAATTTGCAAAATACGGAAACCACTTCTTCGATATGAACCCGGCACGTCCTCCAAAGAACTTGCCGTAAGCAACCTTGTCCGTCCTCGCGAGTACGGCTCTCCACTCCCACGGATCAACGTCCTCATCACCGCTCCACCAGTCCGATACTGAGGTCATCTCCTCAACAGAGAACCCGGCAACATTGTTGCTGAACAGCGGAAGGAACCCGACCGACTCAATGACGGACAGCAGTTCTCCGCTGCTGCGGATACAGCCCTCATCGTCCCGGTCAAGGCCTTGCATATACCACTGTCCGTCGAGCACATACATCAGGATCACCCTCCCAAAAGATTATCTGTTTATATTGTAGCGCATTTCAATCGGAGAAATGACGAGATCATCGATTTTTTTGCTCTTCAAGGAAGCTGTGGGACTATATGACGACACATTATTGCCTGTGGTAACGCACCTGTATCCGACCCTGAAGCAAAAAAATCCCGGCACAAACTCCCGTGCCGGAACCATTCTAAGCTTATGAACCTGCCGCTTACAGCTGAGCCTTAATCTCATCATCGACACTCTTAATCAATGATGATTCTGCAGCTCCTTTGATATCACCTGCATCATCGCGGTACAGATTTGAGGAGAATCCTAGCTTATCCACGCCGTCGAATCTGGATAGATGGATTACTTTGCCGTCTTCCTCTATCGTGGCTGTGATGCGTTCGATTCCGCCTGCATCGTACAAGTAGAGATTGCTACCATCGATCTTGTATGTTAATTCGACTGTTGTCTTATCTCTTGTATCGGTATCAACCAGGATCAATGTTGCTGAATCACCTGCAAACGAGATTTTTATTGAATCCCTGTAAGAAGAGAAAACATGATCCTTCAACTCATTTTTAGCGCATCCGCAGAGACATGCAATAATACCGATGATAAGCACAGCTACAAAACCGTTCCTTTTCATTTCCTATAATCTCCTTTTCACAGAATATTCACTGACCGGGTCCTCACGGGAACTTGGTCGTCTGATATAAAAATGATAACAAATCTCAAGAACGATTTGGTTAGCCGTCGGCTAACAAGGAGATATACACTCAGATCCATTCTCCCGCTTGAAGTGCTTCACTATGATCCCGGTACTCCGGATAATCCGCGGTATTCCTGTTTAATCTGTTCGGTATGTTGTCATCTCTCCAAACCACACGCGTTTATTACGACATTTATTACGACATCCACCCTTCATCCATAACTCTTCTAACCCCTCTCACTACCTCCATTATCCTCTCGGGCAAATACTCTTCCTCTACTTTGGACGCCAGCTTTCCGGGAACACCCCAGAATGCTTCGGCGATGGCGCCGGAGATAGCTCCTAATGTGTCTGTATCACCGCCGATGTACATGACGTTGCGGATAGTATTCTCGTAGGAGTCTGCCTCAAGGAAACACTCGAAAGCTTCCGGCATCGTTCTCATGCAATCCTCGACATGATGGTATCCCGGGCGTATCTCGTCCAAAGTCCTCGACAGATCGTATGAGAACTCGTGCTCGATATACTCCTTAATCTCCTGCTGCGTTGCTCCATGGCGCGCCATAAATATGGCGGATGCGACCGACTCTGCGCCCTTCACTCCCTCGGGGTGATTGTGCGTGACTTCTGCAGTCCATCTGGCGACTTCCCTCGTCCTCTCGATGGTGTCGTAGAGCCAGCCTGCTGCTGACACCCTCATACCCGAACCGTTGCCGTAGCTGCCGTAGGGCTCGGGGTCGTCAGAGAGTACCCAGTTGATGAACCTGGCGCCGTAGCCGGCGTAGGGATACAGCTTGCCCCACCTTTTCATTGAGGTGATGAGGCATTCCTTGACGCGCTTCTCACCGGCATCACGGCCCGCGTTCAGGAGCGCGTCGGCGACTGCAACGGTCATGACCGTGTCATCCGTGAATCTGCACTCCGGGGTGAGCAGCTCGAAGTCGCGGCTCTTGTTGCCGGAGTCGAATTCGAACCTGCTCCCGATGATGTCACCTGTTATTGCGCCCAGCATTTTGCGCACATTTCCAGCGGGAGTAACCCTGACGCCTGCGCCTGTTGCCGTAAACCTCATTGCTGCCTTCTCTTCGTGATTCATGTTGTCTCTCATATCGGATACCTCCCTTGCTTATTATGGCTGTATTATAGCCGCGTCCGGCGGCGTTCAGGTCAACCGCAGATTGACATTTGTCTCAGCACGAGAAAGGGAGCTTATCTAATATCACTTGATCAGCCTGAGCTCGGGGCAGCCGTTCTCTTCCAGCTTCTCGTTGATGGAGTAGACGTCGCGGATGCCCCCGGCGATGCAGGCCCTGACGACGACGTCGGCCTTGCGTGAGCGGCTGAGGGTGTAGCCTGCACTCTCGAGCATCTCGAGGGTCTCGTCAAGGTCGAGACGGAGGACAAGGCAGATGACTATACAGACGTATTTGGCGGGGTGGTAATCGAAGTCCTTGCGCATGTTGGTCAGCACCTGCTTGGAGAAAAACAATTCGTATTTGCCGCCGTAGAGCTCGGAGTCCTTGATACCGCGCTGCTCCGTATACTCAAAGACTCTCTCGGCGAAAGACTTGTACACGTCATCGATCATCGCCATGGAGATCGAGTCGTTCATGTCCACGGGGCTGCCGTGGTATTTCCTGTAGGCCTGCTCGCGCCGTCCCCTCAGCGCGGACATCTCGCGCAGATCCTCCTGCGTGCAACCGTACTCGTCGACAGACGCATTCTCGACGTAGTTGTCGTCAATATACTCACGGATCTTACCGGAGACCGCGGCTCCTGACTGCACCGACTCCTGATCGAAAAGGACCATCACCACCTTCATATCGTTCCCTGTCTCACGCAGAAAACTCCTGATGATGTCTTTGGCGACGCCGATGGCAGTATCATGCGGAAACCCGTACGCCCCGGTCCCGATCAGCGGAAAAGCAACCGACCTGCAGTTCAGCTCGGCAGCCAGCCTGAGCGAATTCATGTAGCAGTCCGCCAGCACATCTACCTCTCCTGCTCCGCCGCCTTCCCAGGCGACGCACACCGTGTGAATGATGTATTTGGCATCCAGGTTATACCCAGACGTCTCAATGGCCTGCCCGGGCCTGATATCACCGATCAGCTTCCGCACGGCAAGGAGCTTGTCCTCCCCCGCCGCCTTATAAACGGCGCTGTCAGTTCCCGCCCCAACCTCCGGCCTGGGATTGGCCGTATTCACGATGGCATCTGCCTTAACCTTGGTTATGTCGTTACGGATGATCTGAAGTGGCATGTGTGAGGTCCTGTCTTTTTATTGGATTATAACACAGATCTCTCAGCTCATTCATCACGCTTGCCTTGATCATCCCCTCCCTCTGCATCCTGCCGACAACGATCCCGGGGGCGATACCAAGTTCTTTGGCAAGACGGATCACATTACGTTCGTCATAATCTCCATCTCTTTTGAACTGCTCGAAGACTTCAGCTTTAATAAGAGAATCGGCCGACCACCTGTCAGCGGCAGCTTCTTCATCATCAGATGTACCACCGGATCTGCCTACATGACCAAGAGCGATATGAGCCAATTCATGAAACAAATAATTCCATAGTCTGTCAGTGTACTGCACATCGTTAGTAATGCTCACGACTATCCTGTTGCCGTCTGCGAATGTAACACCGTCTACAGATGAACCTCTCAGCCGGGGAAGCATAACAAGTGCTATACCACACTCTGCAAGATGCTCTGACAATACAGGACATGCTCCCTTACCCATTACCGTCATCTTCCTTAATTCGGGTATGATATTGATCATCCCCTGTACATTAACAGGAGCCGTACGAACATCTCTGGCCTTAATCTTCGCTTCTTGAGCCCACGCCATAACAGCAAGATCACTCTTCTCCGTGATGACCAAACGTCTGCATGCGATCCGTGTGATCTGTTCGTTGCCCAACAGAGCCAGCCTGACCACCTCGAAATACTGTCTCAGGTTAACTACCTTCTCCTTCGGTTCTCTTGTCGCAGGAACCCAGCCCAGCTTAGCCATATCACTATACGGAATCCGCCTGGCAATCTCTACATCAGCATCCATTGAATTCTCAGCCTCTGTCTTGATGAGATCCTCTCTGTACATTGCCTCAAGTCTGTTCCAGAATGCTGCCGGAACTCCAAGCACCATCTCCAGCCTTACTGCCGTCTCAACAGTAAGCTGAACTTCACCGTTGATGAGCTTGCTGATGTGCTTCTCAGACATATCCATTCTGGCAGCGAACTCCTTCTGGCTCATCCCTCTGTCACCCAATTGCTCCCTGATCGTCGCTCCCGGAGGTACTGCTATATAATTACGACTTCTAACCATAGTATTGTCCCCTTTTGTAACCCAAAATATCAATGGTAGTCTACTATCTCCAAAATGACCGCAATTTGCACGATATCTCCAACCTTCTCGAACACAAGCCTGTAAGGATGGATCAGATCTACTGCATATTGTCCTCTTCTGTTCTGCGTGAGACGATGGCATCTCCCTATATGAAACTGTACCATCATCTCTACACAATCTGCTGCACGGATCTCGTTTATACGCTGATATATCTTCCCCGTCATCTCCTTACCATATATTCTGTCAGCAGTTTTGGGATCCGTACAGATCTTCCTTATCTTATTGTTCTTGTATGTAATATCCACGTCACCACCTCTTACAGGATTAACCTCTGAGGTAAATTGATAATAGCACATCGAGGAAAGATTATCAATATGCAAATTAACCTCTGAGGTAAATTGAACATCGATTGGTGATTAAGCCACTTCGCATAATGTTCCATCTTTATCACGCAAATAAAAATTGAATTGGACAGTCGTAGGATCTATATTAACCCTTTCCGAATAATAAAGAGATTGTGGAACAGGATCTTCTGCTGCATCAATTAACGTATTCTTATGGTATTCTTCAAATCTAAATGTCCAAATAATCTCCCTCATCTCGTTTGACATCGCATCGAAACGCCTATACAATATAGACATAACCATAAAGAGTGCGTGAGGGACAAGCCCTGTGACCGCACAGCAACCTGCAACTGCAAGGTGCTAATGCTTGACCGATGGGTGATTCTTTCATTTCCTTGATTTTAAGTCCCGTCGGATACGATGGGGCTTATTCGTTTTGTACTCTCCTGGCAATAAATCTTACTCATGGAGGCAGAAACAAATGGATGACAGATTGATTATTAGCAATATTCACGGAGAGGCGTTCCTTATAAAAGACAGCTCCCTGTCAGATATCGATGCACCTTTCCTTTGTTGGCTTAGGGAAAACGGCTTCAAACACGCTTGGTATAAGGGTCATTATAATTGTTGTGACTGGGTTTATGTGAACATTACTCATAAACTATTTGCTTACGGTATGCCGGGAGTCCAGATAACTACACCTGTAGGCAATCATGCAATAACTGTGTCTGAGTTTTTCACTATCTACAATATCTACGATAATTACCGCGATCTTAAACCTCTGGAAACGGAAAAAGCAAAAGGTAAGCTTTCTCAATAGCATTCACACAGAAAGAGTGAATTGTGTCCCTCTTATCCCCCGGCAATCTCTCTCAGACGCGCAATCCACCTTGCCACAGCACCACTCTTGCAAGCGCCAAGGATAAGACCGTCACAGAACCGCTCGCCCCTGACCAGCCACATGAACAATGCCATCAGGCACTTATCATCCATGGCAGATACATCGATCGTCTCATAATCGTAAACGGTAAACCATCGGTACCTCGAATAAAAGCCGGTCGAGTGTGAAAATCGTAATAAATGGAAAAAGTTGGTCAACTGATTACACTTTTTCAACTTTACACACTTGGAGGCAGCTATGAATACAAGAGATGAAGTTCGCCAGATGAGGATCCGTGAATGGAAGAAAGTCTTTGAAGATAAGGCAGCAAGTGGCTTATCAGCCAAAGAGT
>Ga0310691_10002274_pt1 | contig 26043 bp, 27 predicted proteins | sample 176DNAGHGlowgp2_FD_203887 | JGI IMG/M metagenome (GOLD analysis project Ga0310691, IMG submission 203887) | Sheep rumen microbial communities from Palmerston North, Manawatu-Wanganui, New Zealand - 1766 DNA GHGlow gp2 (v2) (version 2) | ecosystem: Host-associated > Mammals > Digestive system >...
CTCAGGGAAGGACACCGTTGTAAGCGCAGTACAACCATTGAAGGCAGACTCACCGATTGTTTCCGCCATAGGGAATGATACCGTTGTGAGCGCAGTACAATCGCGGAAGGCATCACTAATAATTGTTATTGCCGCAGGGAATGAAACCGTTGTGAGCGCAGTACAACCACTGAAGGCAGCCAAGCCAATTGATGTTACCGCAGGGAAGGATACTGACGGGAGAGAAGTGCATCTCAAGAACGCGTACCCGTCAATTGTTGTTGCCACAGGGAAGGACACCGTTGTAAGCGCAGTACAACCATGGAAGGCGTAATAACCAATTGCTGTTAGCGCGGGGAATGATACTGATGTAAGTGCAGTACAACCATGGAACGCATTACTACCAATTGTTATTGCCGCAGGGAATGATATTGATGTAAGAGAACGACATCCATCGAAGGCGGAATAACCAATTGTTTCTACCGCAGGGAAGGATGCTGTTGTGAGAGAATAACATTCATCGAAGGCGTAACCACCTATTGACCTTGCCATTTGAAAGAGCACTGATGTAATTGCAGTACATGCATTGAAGGCAAAACTTCCAATCGTTGTTACCATGGGGAACGATACTGATGTAAGAGAATAGCAAGTACGAAAAGCTGACTCTCCTATTGAGGTTACAGAACGGAACGATGCTACTGTGAGTGCTGGGCAACCGTAGAACACAAAGCTTCCAATACTCGATACAACCCCTTTTGAGTCGATTGCCTCTGTAATCGTCTTATCTAAAACATGTACCCAAGGACTGTCCTCACCGCCTCCACCACTTTTCCCACATAGAATTGCGTTACCACGAATAATACTCATATTCAACTCCTCCTCAAGATATTTCTGTAACAGTACACTGTACCGTCATCGCAACAGAAGGAGAACCACCAATCGCATATGCTGTGAGGACGCCGTTGTTATTTTCAATCCACAGAGCAGTAACACCATCAGTAGTAAGTTGCTCCATAACAGAAGAGTCCGGTTGTAAATCAACCTTGCTGTTGGCTGTTATTGTAGTACCCGTTACTGTTACCGATTGAGTGTAGGGATCGTTTCCGCCCCAGCTTGTCCCAAGATTGATTGTTCCCATACGCACAGAAGACCCGCCGCCAGATTGCGAAACGAAATCATAGACTGCTTTTGCTGAGGGATACTGATAATCCGTTGAAGAAGGACTTATTGTCGTAACTTTACGGGATTGTAATTCAGCTGTATCGTTAATATAAGAAACAACAGCCTTAGCGGAAGGGTATTGGTCGTTTGTGCTGTTCGGGGCAATAGTATTAACCTTGTTAGCCCTTTTTTCTCTCGAAGACAAATCTATAAACTTCATTGGGAGTTGAACTAAGGAACCGGAATAATGATATAGCATACACACGTGTTGCTTAGAATCCGCATGAGGTATCCCTATATAATAATAATAACTTCCGCTTTGATACCTCTGGAAAAACGCAAAAACGCCGGGCTTGAAGATAAGATACCCCTGATATGTTCTACCACCAATTGTAACATCAACGACTCCGGGGGAAGGAAAATCGTAATACTCCCCGTCTATCACCATTCTACTTCGACTGCTGGCGAAGTGGTTAATGGTAGATGAATTGAGGAGATAAGCTAAAAATTCACAATTATCGCCATCGGCTATAAATTTCATAGCGTACATCTTGCTTGGGTCTGCGACAAAGGAGCAATTATAGCTGTCGCTGGTTGAGCTGGCATCGTAAAATTGCCTGTTCTGTATATAATCCTTAGCGCTTGAGCTATTCTGTGTGTAGTTAGCTTGACTGACTGAAGCATTGATTTGGTTTGCTACATATGCCGGAATTCCACCAGAAGCTGCAACAGTTCCTGTCCCATCATATGTTGTTGTATTCATTTTCCCAGAAACAGAATCATCGACATATGACTCTATTCTTCTTTCGGAGTCAGAAACGGCGTTTCCTACATATCTCGGTATTCCGCCTGAATTTTCAACTGCTCCTGAAGGGTCATAAACCGTTGCCTCCATAGCGTCAGGGGTTCCAACAGCAACCCAGCCGTACTCATCTGCGCCTGTCTGGACGCAGACATACTGTTTTTCGCCCTCTCCATCATCATAAAGATACACCAAACCCCTTTTGGACTTGCTCGGAGAGGGAAGCTCGTCCACTGCGGGAATCTTGCGAAGGTCGTTCTTTGTGACCTCATATAAGGTTCTTACGTTATCGACGTCTTTCAGCGCAAGGATTTTAGAACCTTCAGCATAAGCCATATTTAAGTTCCCCCCTTGTAAGAGTATTCTTGTTCCATGAATATTTTCAATCTATTTTTTTGTTCAGTATCGTTCCAATCACTGGCACGGGAGACATTTTCAATCGCTCCGCAAGTCTCAAATCCGCCTCTCCGGAAGGTCTGTCTGGGTCTTTTATAAGTACGATCCCATCGCTGAACTCTGCAATTTCGAGCGCGTCATCGAACACACCAAGAGGGGACGTGTCTATCAGAACATAGTCGTATTTCTGCCGTGCATCCTGAATCAAAGAAGCAAACCTGTTCTTGCTGTCTTTTATACGGAACAATCGGTCAAGAGGTCGCGATGGAAAACCAGCATAGATAACCGGAAACTGCCTCGGAGGCATAATAACTGTTTCCATTCTCCTGCCGCCATATAAATACCCGAACATCCCCCGAAGGGGTTCCGAATAACCGGAACCCCTCAGGTCGCAGTCTATCAAGAGAACCGTCTTGCCAATGTTACATAAATCCTCCCCGATAGATGATACTTTTGTGCTTTTCCCTTCGCCCTTACAAGCGCTGGTAAAAACAAAAACACCGTTGCTCGCAAAATAATCTGAAACAATCATTAACTATTAGTATTCAAAATATGGGAAATGGTATTCCACAAAATTAACGCCCATTTTAGAAGCAGTGGCAATTTGATTCAGTGCTTCAACGATTGTAATCGGCGTTGATGAAGCGGAGTTGGCGTTAATCAATAAGGGAGCATATTCCATCGGAAGCACATTGTGTGTAATATGCTTTGCAGACCAAGTAGCCACAGTATTCGCTGTTGAAAGATACAAATACATAGACAGGTTCCAGAATCCGCCATAAGTACTTATATCTACTAAAAACGACGGTTCTGATCCATTTTCAATAGCCATCTTGTCAAAAAGAACATACCCCCCTCCGCCTTGCCGACATAGCGCTTCATGTTCCACTCCATTGATAGTGACAAGATAAGTATCGCCGAGAACGGGTATTCCCCTACCAGTTGGATATATATTATTCTCATAATTCTCGACGCGATACATATTGAATGGCGTACCAGAAACAGGAATTTCTGATGTAGAAGAACTTGATGTTCCTGTCGCTTGAGTAATCCACTGCTCCGCGTGAGCGTCCATATTCAAATAGTACGGAAGGTACTTAGAGGATAAACGCGTAATGAACTTATGTGTGATACTAAAGCTATGCTTGTTTCCGCCTTCATAAGTGGAAACGGCATTCAGACTATATACTCCAGGATTAGGCGTTGATCCACACGTGATTATAAATGGATAATCGTGTATGATATTACCCTTGTAAAAGTACTTATCGCCAATACTATATGTACTACCAGTATCAGCCAAGAAGCACTCTGTTTCATACTCGACCCCATCCCAGTTCACAACATAAGTTTCACCAAAGATAAGCTGATTCAAAGTGGGTATAGAATTCACAATATAATAATAGCCAACGCTTCCACTATCATCGTATTCAAACTCTACATCTGTCTGCATTGGAAGAAAAACTTCCGTTGCTTCTCCTCCAAACTGCGGAGGACGATTTACAAGACTATTATAATCAATCTTATACTCTTCTCCGTTTACCGAAAAGCCCTTAGCTGTTTCTGCCATAATAGTACCTCCTGTTTATTGAAATGTAATGATTCCGTCGTCAACAACGACATTTCCATCGTCTATCGTAATATTGTTGCCATCAAAGGCTATACCGTTGCCTTCCATGAAAATCCATCCGTCCTCGTAGTAGGCATGATTCGTAATTTTTTCAACCGCTTCCCAAGGGATAAGTCTCCTTATAAGCATTGACGAAACCCACGCATAAGACCCGTCCGCAGTTTTAACGCAGATATACTCGCACTCTCCTTCTCCATCGTCATAAAGAACTGTAAGTCCCTCTCTGGATTCAGTAGCAAGAGGAAGCGCATGTACAGCCGGAATTCTTCGTATATCATCTCTGTTCGCCTTGAAAAGAGTACTGGTTCCGTTTACGTTCTTAACGGAGAGCACTCTGGAATCTGATGTAAACGCCATTGAATCACCTCATTTTTTTCAAGGTTGGTGGGAAATTGATTAAATTCCCCCCTAATGGAAACGCTATTCAATTAGATAAATTCAGCACTCATCATATCACTGTCGAAGGAAAAAGCGGCAAAATCTCCATCATCATCTCCACATCTGAAATAATTATAAGAACCCTCTTCAATAACGACTCCCCATCCCGGACCCGGATTCGCGGAACCTAAAATCTGATAATTTTCCGTCCCCCACGATTGCGTTACGTTGACTCTAAATAAAAATTGGCAAGGATTAGAAGCAGTCAATTCTTTGCAAGCACTCGCAAACGTTTTCCAACTGTTTACGCCGGGAATATCGGTATGAACAGTTTTAGTAGTCGCGGAAGAAGTAGAAGTAATTTCAACATTCACGTTGTAAATCTTCATACCTGAATCCTGCCCTGCTTCCTCAATAGCATCATGCACCGCTTTTGCACTGGGGTATTGCTCATCTGTGGACTCATCGGTGATCTCCGTTACCTTGTTTGCAACGCTCTCCTTTGCCGCCAGTGCGGTCTTAACATTTTCAATCTCTCCGGACTGAGATGCGACGGATTCCGCGTTAGCGTAAATCCCGTCCTCCATGTGGTTCATCAGATCAGCGGTAATCGTATCACCGGTTTGCCAAGTGTTTTTCGTGTAAGCCATAATCATATCTCCTTTCTTTCGTTCAACCAATAATAGCCGTTCCGACTTCAGCACTGCCAATTTCGTTTGTGGGTTCTTCCGCAACGTCCCATGGAGTCTTCTGTTCGAGAACCTCAACCCTGCCAATCAGTTCAGACAGATCAACGGAAGCCTCCCATTCCCCATTGTCATTAACAATGACTGTTTTCCCTGCATCATCCGTTGTAACTTCGGGCAAAGAAGAAATGTCCTCTACCGTATCTCTGAGTTCCGTCAACGCATTCGATTTCACCCACGAGCCGTCTTCGACAAGAACAATCTTTCCGTCGTCATCCGTCGTTACCTCTGGAAGTCCGGAGGCATTTTCAATCGCCTCGTAAACTCCCCCGGAAGTAACCGGGTTCGTACTGCCTTCTGTCGGTTCCGGATCAAACGTGAGTACGTCCTGCTTATCTGCGAGCACGTCCTTGACTGCCCACTCTCCGTTTTCAACGACGAGTATTTTCCCGTCGTCTGCAGGTTTCACGGACGGAAGTCCTGAACCATCTTCCCCGAGAGGGAGCCACTCATAAGTACCGTCCGTGTTCCCGACGCATACATAGAGCAAATCCCCCGCTCCGTCGTCATAGAGGACGATCTGTCCACGCATGTCCTCCGTTGCCACAGGTAGATACTTAACAACCGGAGCTCTCGTTTTCAGCATTTCCAGAAACAGGGAAAGCGGAGCACGAAAGACCCTCTCTTTTCCGCCGCACGGCTGTGTAATCACAACGGAAGCACATTTGTTTACCGCAGACGCAGATTTCAGCTCCGTAATCTTGATAGTCTCAAAATCCGCCACGTATCACACCCCCTTTATAAGTTTTTTATATGCCGAATCCAATCCGGGAAAGAAAAGCGCTCCATAACAAGGCCGTCACTCTCCGCCTGAACCCTCATGCTCTTAATCACAAACTCTCTGTCTGGTTCTGAAATGGAGGCAATCAAAGCAATGTATTTATTATAGAACTGCTTGATTCTGACCTCCGTCTCATATCTGTGTTTCACGCACTCCAAATCCTGCCAGATACTGCCGTTCAGATTATAGTACGCGGCATACAGTGACGCGTTGGCGTAAAGGATCGCGTTCCGTCTGTCGTTTCTCGCCAGAAAGTCTCTGACAAGCATATCGTTTGAATCGATCAGGTCCTTATATGTTTTCGGAATATGATACGGATCGGCTCTGCAGATAGACCCCTCTCTCCATCGCCAAAGATAAAACGGTGTTTTACAGTACACGAAGTTTTTCGTGGATTTCTGTGCGAGAATGTTGAAGCAGCTGTCCTGATGACATTTCAGCTCCGGGTGCCAGACGATGTTATTTTCAATCAGGTATTGCCGTCTATACACCTTCCCGTGGACGAAAATGCAGTCGTTTCTCCGAACGTTGTATACCGTCTTCCCGTCCCTGCAGAGCTCCTCGTAGAATTCAGAGGCAAAGGCGTCAAACCCTCTGTCGATATACCTCATAATGGTATGAAGTCCAAGGTGGCTGAAGAATTCATCATCCGCGTCACAGAACATAACGTAGTCAGCGGTGGAGGCGTCGAAAAGTTTCGCCCGGCAGCCCGGAAGACCGCTGTGCTCGCACAACAGGTACTTAATCGGAAAAGAAAAGCTGTCCAGAAACTCTTTGGATAACTTTACGTCCGACCCATCGTTGGCTATGATGACCTCAACGTCTTTCTTTAAGTCCACTCCACGCTGAAGGGATATGCTCGTAAGCATACCCCTTATAATATCTTCGGTTTCGTTATACTGCGTAATCAGTATCTGTAGTTTCATCAGTTACTCCTTACGTCGGTAGGTATTGCTGTATCGCGTTGTACACAAGCTGGCCGAAGTCCTGAACGGAGATAAGCTCGTTGAGAATATCTTCGTAAGTTGTTTTTGTCGCGTTGCCGGAAGCATTGAGTCCGATCAATGAAGCTGCCTGATTGCTCTCAAGCCCGGAGAATGCACCGGTCAGAAAGTTGTTGGTTTTCACAATGTGTCCGGAGCTGTTCAAGAAAAGAATATAGTCCCCGGAGTTGTATGAATCGGCCTCCACAGAAGTCAGGGAATCCTGTTTTTCGGTTGAGTACGCCCTGAACAATTCCCCGTTGCTGTCCATAGCTATGAAATAGTCGCCGGACGTCAGCGCTTGTTCGTTTAGCGAAGACAGAGACAGACTGTCCTGCTTATCCTCAAGAGCTGTGAGAATCCCATCGCTTGTAACCGGATTATCACTTCCGCTCGTCGGCTCATTATCAAAGGTCAAGGCGTCTTGCTTGCTGGAGATGGCTGAATACACTCCACCGGATGTGATCAGGCTTTCGCTTCCGCTTGTCGGCTGACTGTCCAACGGAAGATTGGATTTGTATGCGATTCCGGAAGAGCTCAGACGGACAAAGTAATCCGATAGCGTGGGGCTGGGCACTTCCTCGACATTTCTCAAAACATCCTGCTTATAACCGAGGGCCTCATAAATCCCGCCAGACGTCACGGGATTCTCGCTTCCAACGGTTGGAGAGGAGTCAAACGAAAGAACGTCCTGTTTGTTTTGAAGCGCGGAGAAAATGCCACCGGACCGAACGGGGTTGGTACTTTCCTGTTTCGGCTCGGAATCGAACACAAGAGTGTCTTGCTTTCCGGAAAGAGCGTCTGACTTTACCCACGCGCCATGTTCAATCGCCAGAATCATTCCGTTGTCCGACGCAGAAGCATCCGGCAAAGAATGGATATTTTCAATCGCTTCAAATACGCCACCGGACGTCACAGGATTAGCGCTTCCCTCTCGCGGGGAGTTGTCAAACGTCAAAGAATCCTGCTTTTCCGAAAGAGCAGAATACACGCCACCGGACACCACCGGGTTTGAGCTGCCTTCCGTTGGCGTGGAATCGAACACGAGCTTGTCTTGCTTGTTGGAGAGTACGGAGTAAACGCCTCCGGATGTAACGGGGTTGGAGCTGCCTTCCACCGGAGAATCATCAAACGTGAGAAGATTCTGCTTTTTGGAAAGAATATCCGATTTTTCCCAAGCGCCGTTTTCTACAACAAGTGTCTTGCCGTCGTCTTCAGGTGTTACCGAAGGAATTGTTTCAACAGCGGAGATCGCGTCATAAACGCCGCCCGATGTTACCGGATTCTCGCTGCCCTGCGTGGGAACATTATCAAACGTTAAGACATCCTGCTTCTCGGAAAGAACATCCGCGACAATCCACTCGCCGTCCTTTACGATGAGCATTTTTTCATTATCATCCGGAGTTACGGACGGCAGTCCGGAGCCGCCGCCTACGGGAACCCACTCATAGGATTCCGTCGCGCGAACGTTCCTCAACAGCGTTTTTCTCGTACCGGGCTCTGCGGACTTTGCGCAGACGTACAATTTTTCTCCATCGCCACTGTCGCACAGAACGATGTCCCCGTGGGTCTCTGCGGAGGCAGCAGGCAGAGAAGCAACAGACGGGGCTGTCGATTTAAGGTCTTCTTCAAGCAGAGACAGCGGTGCGCGGAACACAGCATCCCCAGAGCACCCTGTCTGTGTCACGATAACATAAGCGGACTGTTCAAGTACAGATGCCTCCTGAATCTCTGTTATCTTGACGGTTTCAAAGTCTTGCGCCATGATGTATCACCCCCAGTAGTTATGTTTTTCAGCATTTTTCCTGCGAGAACGCCTCTCCACCGATAGCCGCGTAGCCAGCTATATCCACAAAGGAATCCTCCGCCTCGTGTCCGTTTGCAATCCGGGCTAATTTCAAGGCGATCATGGCAGACGCAACCATAGAGGGAGTTACTTCTATACCAAACAGAGCAGACCACATTTTGGCTATGAGAGGGAGTGTGTTTTCGCTCCCGCCCCTGTCTACCGTTGCTTTTCTTGCAGCTTCAAGGAAGTCCTCACGCTTTTCAAGTCTTGCTTCGGTAGTTCCGCACTTTTTCAATCGTTTTCCACCGGTTTCGTTACACTTTTCCGTGGAAACGCCGCCTTCAGAGGTTTTTTCAATCAGTTTATCGACAGGTTTCAGAGTGAACTTGTCTCCGTAAGACAGACTTTTCGTGTCCGCCATATAGTTGTGGGCACAAACCTTACAAGGGCACGTGTTCGCACAATCGTTGCAGTCTGTACCGGCGCAATCCGAGTTGTCTTCCATCAGACAGAATTCGCACGGCACTCCGGTTCCTTTAACTATGATTTCGCGGAGGTCATCTGCTGTATAAGTTCTTTCTGCCATATTCTGCTCTCCAGTATGTTTTTTGAATTTTATGGTTTTTGCGCGGTGTTTTCCAGATGTAATACGACAAAGTGAAAAAACAAATATTCAGGTGGAAACCCAGCTCATAATCCCGTCAAGAAGAATCGATCCGTCCTTAACCTGAAGTATCTTATAAGTACGCCCTATCAATCTGGAAGGAACTGCTTTTCCGTTCGTATAGGTATCACCGGCTTTCATCGTATACGATTCACCGACCCTGTATACCCGCTGAAGATCCCTATTTTCAAAATACCCGACGTCCAAATCTACGAGGCCCTTGATGCCGTCCACGTAGCCGACGCCGTATTGCCACATTTGCAAGTACGGGACCTGTAACGGACGCGAGACTCCCCAGTGCGCCAGCCAGATGTCGTGATCGTTCTGGAAGGACGCCGGCAGCTTGTACACGAGAAAGTCCGGGTTCGTGTAGATCAAAGGCTGAAAGCCTCGCTGGTATACGCGCTGCACGAACGCCTCTACCGCCGCTGCAAGCCGCGCAGGCGTGAGTCCGGACAGATATGTCTTGCTCTCGACGTCAACCGCGGCATACCCGGAAATTTTATCGTGGTACGGCTCGAGCGTGTCGAGAAAATAGTCCGCCTCTGAGATTGCGCGCTCCGTCGTGTCCCCGGTGAAATAGTGGTATACGCTCACGTCCAGACCGGCCGCCGCCGCTCCGAGTACGTTTTGCTTGAACGTTGACACCGTGAACCGTGGGAGCAGGCGCGTCAGCGCGCCCTCTCCGCGGCCCTGCGTTGCCTTGACGACCGCAAAATCCACGCCGTCAGCGCGAACCTTCTCCCAGTCAATCCTGCCCTGATCGACAGAAACGTCAATACCTTGCATGCGTTCACTTCCTTCCCTATATTGTTTTCTTGTTTCATTGGAAAAGACAAGATTATTCTGTTTTCTGCGCCGGTTCCTCGGTGGGAAGTTCGAGTACGTCCTTTTTCAAATCTGTCACAACGTCATTTCCTCCCAAACCAGCATAAGCGGCGTACATCTTGATGAATGATTCCCTTGCGTAGATCGGACAGTAGCCTTTTCTTTTGTATTCCTTGTGCATCCTGATGAGTTCCGCTCTTAAAAGACATTGAATCCCTGCCTCCAACGCTTTGTCTCTCTTGCGGGCATTTTTGATAAGCGTCACTCCTGCTCCAAAGACAGCTCCGCAAATTACAGGAACAAACCACTTCACGATCAGTCCTATGATTTCAGAGATGATTTCCGATAGGTTCATTTATCAGTCATCTCCCATCAGAAACACTGTACTCATTCAGCATCGCGATTACCGCGTCCCGCCATCTCGCGGGGACTTCCGCTTCCGCCAGTACGACGGCCTCCGCAACGGTGATCTCTCCGGCGTCAATGCGCTCCTTGTAGCGCCTGAAATAGATTCGTGCCATGCTCACACCTCCCCGACGATCATTCCGGCAAGCTCCGCGAGCGCGTCGTATACGTCGTCAAGCGCGCTCTGGTGCTCCATCTGCTGCTTCAAAAGCCCGATGACTTCCTTCGGTAGCTTCATTTCCTGCCACTTGTAGTGTGCGTGGATAACCTCGCCCTCTCCGTCCTGCGATTCCGGGACGAGCGTGATGTTCCTCCGGACGTACACGTAAACACGGCTCGACGTTGTGTCGATCTCCGCGGGCCTTACGGCGTCGCCGTTTTCGTTGTCATACCACATGTTTATCCCTCCGTTTCAGATTCTGACTGTTGTGCAAGCGGTTTACAAGACAAAGCAGCACCGATGTTCCAGTACGAGTTCTCTAACATGTAATTCAGGTTGACGCGGAACGGACCGCATCCGCCGACAGCGCCGTTGGTGGCCCCGCCGCGGTAAGGATATCTGTTGCCAGAGTCCACGTAATACGAGTCACACCAGTTCGTTTCTTGCGTTCCGGAAGCCGTCGCTTCCGCGACGAAGAAGGCGTCGCCGTTAAATTGCATGTCCACAATGTACATCCCAGTCTCCGTCGGTGAAATACCGCCGGCTTTATAGCCAGTACCGGAGCTGTTATATCCGACCGCACTCGAGCCGTCTTCAGTCCCCCACGTCATCTTGAAATAATGATTGAACTCTTTCAGAACGTGACCTCCGTAGCGGCGGTTCTGATTGCCCCACCAGTTCTCCATTCCGAAGACCTTCACACCGTGCGTATTGTCGTTGGACCCCCAGAACAATCCCTTAGCGTTCATCATTCCTGTACCGATCATATTGATCTGTTCACCTCCCTGTACGCCGTTCCCGAACGTCTTCTGCCCGTTCCGGGACTTGCCCATGAGGATCAGCAGCAGATTGATGAGGTTAATGTCTGCGAAGACCTCGGTGTACCACATCATCCCGTCGCCCGGGTTGTTCATCTTCGCCGCGTCGATCTCCTGCCGACCGGTCTTACCTTGACAGATGTTTGCGGCGGCAACGCCGCTCAGGGAGCGCAGACGGCCGTCCGCGTCAATGGAGCCATTGTACGCTGGCGTGTAGAAGTGATCCACCATCACGCCCTGATTGTTCACAAAAGACCACGCGCGATAGTTCTCGTCTGCCTGATAGTCAGCGATATACACGCTCGCGCTCGTCGGGTCCGAATCCGGGACGATCTTGTACCAGATTTTCTTGCCATCTCGTCCCCACTCGACCATAGCGTTCCCGCCGTAGGCAAAGTTCGCCACGTCAGACGGCGTTCCGTCTTCCTTTTTGGAATAGTCGTTGGGATCGAGGTAATAATCTACCGTCCCGTCGTATTTCAGCATACACGGGCGGGGAATGAAGAACGCATTTTTCCATGATCCCCAGTCGAATCTGTCGTTTGCGAAATCCATGTGCGCAGGGGTCATACCTATGGAGTCCGCAAGGTAGGTGACGCAGGCGGAAGGGTCGGCCTCGTTGCTGTCGATGTGAAAGCCGTAACGCGTTTTCTCCACAGACGTCACTTTTTCAAGCTCACCACCGAGAGTAACGGGCGTCCAGTGAGAGAGGGTAAATACTTCGCTGGCCGGTATATCCACAGAAGCCATATACAAAGTATTATTATAAGTACAGTAATCTCCCGAACTATAAGGAGGACTGTATGCACCAGCAACCATTCCCGTCTGGTTCAGATAATCCGCAGACGCATAAGACAGCCCGCCACTGTCTTTTTTCAATACGTAATCGCCGTTCGTTTCCGGGAGAGAGGGCAGAGACTCCACCAAAGAAGCGGATATACCGGAATCCTGCGCATTTCCTTCCAAATCAAGAGAGATAAGATTTCCTTGTGTTCCTCCGTCAACCTTATCCATCTTTCCGTTCACATCGTCTACCGATACGCCGGAATCCGTAAGGTTTCCAGAAGCACTCAAACTGGCAAGATCACCTGCCGTCGCGTTCTGCACCTTATCCGCTTTCCCTGTTGCGCCCCCACCGGAACCATTCGACAGCAACGCCTGTATCAAAAGATCAGTTGAATCCATATTCTTTCCTCCTGATTAGCTCATCGGTTTGCACGACAGCGACGCGCCGGACGCCCATCCGATATAGGACGACGTAAGGTGAATGCTTTCGCAGAAAGCGCCAGCAGCCTCGTCCTGCGCGCAGGAACCGCCGTACCGGGCGTACCGTGTGTTCGGATTTTGCTGGTATTGATCGCAAAAGTATGTCCCAGCCGTACCTCCGACCTCTTTTTCAAGCATGCAGTCGCTGTTGAAGTGCATCTGCGTCAGGAAGCCGTTGGCAGTCGGCCCTTTGATCCCGGCAATGTACCCGTCGCCGGTAAGGTTGTAATCCGCGGCGGATGAACCGTCTTCCGGCCCGCGCGTCAACTTGTATCGGTGGGCGTTGGAGACGAGGATGTGTCCAGCGTAGCGGATATACTGATTCCCCCAGCGGTTCTCCATACCAAAAACTTTCACTCCATAAGCGTCGTTCGTGCTACCCCAGAACAAGCCTTTACTGTCCATTGTTCCGGTACCAAGCATAGAGGACGCCTGCGATTCCTGACGAATATGCCCGTTTCCATACACGGCCTGTGTATTCAGACTTTTTCCCATCAGTACAAGAAGCAGGTTGATAAGCGTTATGTCTGCAAAAGTCTCTATATACCAAAGCTTTCCAAAAGACGGGTTATTCAACTCCGCGGAGTCAATCTGCTCCTGCGCCGTGGTGTTCTGGCTCAGTTTTGAGTACGCCTGCCCGCTGATGGATCTCAAGCGACCGTTCTCATCAATTGTGCCGTTATAGATTGGTGTGTAAAAATGGCTTACCATTCTTCCCTGATTGTTAATGAACGACCACGCCTTGAAGGTGTTATCAATCTTCGCGTCAGCAATATAAACGCTTGCATAGGTTGGGTCTTCATCCGGAACAATCTTATACCAAATCAGTTTTCCGTTCTGTCCCCATTCCATCATAGCGTTGCCTTGATAAGAGACATCTGCTATATCTGAAGCCGTACCGTCCAATTTCAGAGCGTAATTATCCGGATTCAGATAGTAGTCAACGGTTCCGTCAGACTTCAGCATACAGGGCTTCGGAATAAAAAAAGCGTTCTTCCAAGAACCCCATACAAACTTATCATTTGCAAAGTCCATATATGCCGGAGACATCCCTTTGGCGTCCTTGAGGTACGTTACACACGCCGATGGATCGCTCTCTGAACTGTTGATATGAAACCCGTACACCGTAGCTGCCTTCGCCAAGGCATTTTCAATCTGGTTGGCTACAGTCGTCGGTTTCCACTTCTCCAATGAAAACGCCTCCCCTGCCGATACAGCGTCAAGAGAGACGTAAAGAACATTGTTATAAGTGCAATATTCTCCCTTTCCATACGGAGGATTATAAGTACCGGCAAACATAGCGGACTGATTCAGAAAATCGCTTGATGCGTAGGATTTCCCGGAATCACTCACATTCAAAACGAAATTCCCTTCTGTTTCCGGTGGAGAGGGAGGGATATTGTCTTCGGAGACGCCGGTATCTTCCGCGTTCCCGTTGCTGTCGAGCTTCACAAAGTCTCCCGGAGCGGAGACCTTATCCATTTTCAACTCAACAGTAGCCGGACTGATACCGGAATCCTCGATATTCCCATCAGCCGTCAGGGATGCAAAGTCGCCCTCTGTTGCGCCGGAAACCAAATCCGCTTTTCCGTCCGCAGAACCACCGGAACCTCCAAAAAGAAGCCCTCTCACGAGAGCATCCGTGGAATAGGATTGTTTCACAACAAGCCTCCCGTCAATTCGTCATGTTCTTCCATTCATGCTGCGTGTTAAGAACGTACAAAGACTTGGGGTCGGCCACAATGGCAATGCTCCCCGGAAGAGCGAGCACCGTACCAGCGTCCGTGGGGAGTCCCGTGGGGAGCGAGCTCACATCTGCTTCGTAATCACAGAGATACGTGATGATCCCGCCCACCCTGTCATAGGAATTCTCCGTTCTGTCCACCTTGATTGGCTTGAAACCCATAAAACACCCTCCTTGATTTGTGATCGTAAAAACGAAAAAGAAGCTTGCGCTTCTTTCTTGTCATTCTATACATTGAGACATGAGAGAGCCAACCGTTTTCCACGAAATGATTCTCGCCAGTTTGTGCTTTACCTGCATAGCAAGTCATTCGTTGGCACTCACACGTTCTTTTCTGGAGGCATCAATCTCGGCGTTGATCCTCCAATGTCATACCGGACAGCCCATCCACTCCTCCATTATACCTCAAGAGAGTAGGGCAACAGGCGGCATTGCGCTCTACACTCATAATGTAAAAAGAAGAATATGAATCTAAACATTATCTTACAAACACCCAAATGGTGCAACTCCAAAATTCGCTCCTTGGACTCCGTTTGCGGTATCGGGTGTTCCACTTTTTGAAATCAATGTAAAACATGCTGCTGTAGCTGTTCGGAGCCACCATGCACAAGTTGATGTTCCCTCTCTTGCGCAGAGCTTTTCTTTGAGCGAAGGACTCTCACGATAAAGCTGAACCCAAGAACCCTCTGCGCTCCCTCCGAAATTAGGCCCAAGAACCTCCGTGGAAGAACGCAAAGCTAATTTATTATTTGGGACATTTTCAACTCCAGCCTGCGAACTTGTTGCTACAACTGTAAATGTCAACAGTCGAGATTTCAGCCAAGAAGGGAGCGCGTTGACTAACGCAGGCATGGTATATTGATACATGCCGCTTTCTCCATATTTTACATTGAAGGGTTCCTCAGAAGCAGGATACATCATATCCTCTTCTATGTTTTCGTAAAAGTCAAATTGGAATAAAGAACCGCTTGAGTTGTAATCGCCAAACTCTGTAATCACAATGTCGATGTCATGTGCCTGCCATGTCACTCGGTTTCCGTCTTCCCGGTAATATGTGAATCCGTCGATGTGAATCTTCCTTGTGTCTCCAACTCTCCAACCGGCATCTCGTTGTAGATCAATCGAACCCCTTCTTGCTGCGTCTATAAGTGAGGAAACATCGGAATCCGTACCATAAGTGAAACTTGATCTTCTGTCTTCCAAAGCATAAATCAGCACATATGGACGATTAAGTAAGTTGAAATCATAAGTTGACTCAGAAGAAGTTCCGCCCGGAGCGCAAGTGTTTGCGACTTCAAGCAGTCCGTATGCGGACTCTTCCCCGGGCGCCAAACGAAGATACGGCGAAGTACCTACGAGATGTGTATGCGACGGGGACACAATACTAAATAGACCTGTCGAAATAATCGATGCAGAACCTTGTACAAAAGATGGCAACACCGCAGCAAAAATAGGAGCGGATGTAAACTCTTTCGCGGTTCGCCATATTATAGTTTCTCTATTACTATTATCGTTTCCAATGTAGTATTCAACAGAGACTTTCCCGCCTCCTCCTGCCACTAAAGCCTGCAATTCTGCCAATGTGGTTACACCAGTCCCGCCCCTCGATATAGGGATTGTTCCGGAAACGATTGCGCTGGCATCGTGTGTGTGCGAAGCGGCTGCAGCTCCTGTCTGTATATACGTAACATTATGAGGGTTATTCCTGTTGGCGATATGATTCGCCACCGTAGTACGGAGATAGCGGATAGCCCTTGCGATTTTACCGAACAGCGTGGAGATCGTGTCACCAGACGTGATGTCCTGAAGGTTTTCCGCAATCGTAAAGCTCGGCTTCATATTGTTTACGACAACAGTACCGGCGTCACCAGTTATGCCGATCTGCTCCGCCGTGACCTCGTGCGGGTTATTCTTGTCGTTCACGTGATTTTCAAACTCTGCCGAAGTAACGTATGAGTTCGTCGTGTCGAGCTTGATAACGATAGAGGCGTTATCGTCTATAGAGAACACCTCTTCGATCTCATAAACCTGCGCCACGGAGGATTCATCCGTGTGCCGTACTTCTTTGGCGTTCTCATCATAGCCGTAGGCGAACAGCTTCTTGTCCGTCATATCCGGGAAGTATACTTTTATCGTGCTCCCGGACGCAGGTGCCGTATCGAAAACAACGGAGTTTGTCGCCGTATCAAAGGTATAATCCTCTTCAGGAACAACAGAAGTGCTACCGCTTTCGGTCATCTCGATATAGTACACCATATAGGTGGTGTTTGTTATCGCAAACGTAGCCGTGGTTCCGTCACCGGTAAAGGACTGGTTGCCCTGTCCGCAGGCGTAGATACCAAGCTCGCTCCACCCGAAGGTAATAAACTCATCCTGCGAGGAAAACTCCCCTCTCAGTCGAACATACGCGTTCTGCTCCGTTCCGCTCGTGATGGATATATCGGGGATCACAGGCGACACAAGCGCCGTCATCGCTTTTATATCCGCTTCCGTGGGATTTTCAATCACGCCGTTGCCGACAGCAAAGTTTGTAAAAGCAATAGTCTGTCCGCTTAACGCGTTCAGCATCATGGTTTTGCCTGTGTTTGTAAGATATACCGGCTTTTCCATTTGAGCACACTCCTCCGATAGTGTTTATTCGAGAGGGCAAGCCTCTCAATATGGACAAAAATTCAACTTGTCTCGTGTTTTCTCGGGAAAACACTTCATTTTTATGGATGTTTCTGCTGAATCGTGTGGAAATCACGTTTTCGCGGAAAACTCGCAATGATATGTTCTTTTCAGGACGCTCCCGACTCCGGCATTCAGATTCATGTTGTCCTTCCGCTCCCTCTCGACGATAAAACCGACGCCAGCCGGTGCAACTGGAGGAAAGTCTATATCCCAATTCTCCGGCTTCACGTAAATCGTAGCTGGGTGTGCGGGGTCTTCCCTGTACTCAATCGTACCGTCTGAGATGGTGGACAGCATCGTGATCAAGTCATAATACGTACACTCGCTGCTGTTTTTATACGCTTTATATTTGATATATCTGCGGTAATCCCCGTTGTTCATTATATCCGTGAGCGTCTTATCCATATTCGGGGAGGAAATGACACCCGCTTCTGCCCGCGAAATGACAACGTTGTCTCCGGCAAGATCAAGCTGCCTGTCGGAGAAGGAAGAATCGTAATCCTCTGCGTCCGGATAGCCGCCCTCATAGGTTCTGTACTTATGAAGGTCTTTCAGAACAGCCAGAACGATATTCAACTGCTCGTCAAGCGCCGCGGCAAGCTTCCCTATATTGATCCTTCCCTTGAATTCCTCCGGAAAGTCCGCTTCGATCCCGGAGAGGGAAAAAGTCAGAATTCTCTCATCAAGCTCCATAACGCCTCCGTCACGAAGGGTCTATGATAGAAATGTTTTCTTCCGCGATAGCCGGTACGTTTGCAACCCCCAGCTGATAAACGTCGTTCCAAGTGGAACCATCGTCGCTGACCTTGATACTCAGATAGCTGATACCGGAGCAGGCGGACTTGATTGCCGTGATCCAGTCCTGCGGAACAATCGTATCGCCTGCTTTCAGGTCTTTGGACATAGAAACAATCGTATCCTTGATAAGCGTCTGGTAGTTCGCAGGAAGCGCGGAAGAACTTCTCGTATATTCAACCTTGAAATAAATCGTTGTGTCTGTCGGCTTATAGAAGCGTATTTCAATCGGCTCGGAATACAACCCGGCAACCTGCTTGACAGTCGTGCCGTTCGTGCCGATACCCGCCGCCTTCTTTTTCAATATCATAGCCGCAACTTCCTCGTCGCGTGAATCCGGACAGTCTACAATGACAAGAACGGAATGGGGAGCAATGGGAAGATTGCCAATCATATCTGGAGCGTCTGTGTTGTTCTCATAAGCCATACAGGATACGATGTCCTTTACCCCTGTAAGTATACCAGATATAATGCTGTCGAGCATTGTGGACGATCTGGACGCGATTTTCTTGATATAGGACTGACGGAACTCAATATCTGTCTCCGTGAGTCTGCCGAGAACCGGTTCTCCGATGTTCGTGACGCTTGTGAGATTCACAGGAGTCGTTATCTTCTCCGTAATCTTCCCCTCGGGTACGTAGACCTCTCCGTATTCACTCGCATAGAACGTCAGAACAGATGTAACACTGTTTGCGTTCAGCGTATCGCTCATGGACACAACCCTGTTGGCGGTATTCTCCGTAGACGTCAGCGTCATCGTTACGGCTTCCGTGTCTACTGTAGCCGTCATAAAGGTATTCATGGAACTCCCGAGAGCCGCCGCAAGCCCCTGTAATATCGAGAGGGCAGTAGCGGAAGCTCCGCTCGTGTACGGAAACGCAATGTCGTTTATGGTAATTGAGTACGGGGAATTGTCCGCCACAACCCCAACGGAGATCGTGATCGAAGTGCAGTTCCCTCTCGTGATAAAATAATCTTCAAGATTTTCAACATAGATTTTCGGGTCCGTTCTTGTGGCAAGCCTCTGCCCTGCTGAAAGTCTCGTCCCGTCAACGCCGGTACAGGCAATAGAAAAACGGCTCCTTGCGGCAAGTTCTCTTTTCACTCCACCGTAAGCAGCCGCATTATCAAGGTTCACGCCCTCTGCCGTGGAGATGTACTGCGAGTAATATACCTGCTCCGCAAGCTGCCACAATTCAGACACCTTACCGGCAAAAGAGGCGAGAAACACATTCAGAAGAGACTGCGGATTCTGGGACACGTCAAAGCCGAACCCTGTTTCGTTATCCGACAGTCTGCTCTGCATTTCAAGAAAAATCGTATCATAGCGCTTTCTGACAAAACCGCTTTGCGTCACGCCGTATTCAACGTCAGCCAAGAACGATCACCTCCCCGCTTTCTCTCTGCCCTTTTACAATCGCTGAAAAACGAACCTTCAGGTGCCTGTCGTCCATATTCAGATCAACAGACTCGACGCTATCAACTTCAGAAACGTTCAAGATTGCCTCCGAAATATCCTTCCTGACCTGATTCATGTTCGGGTTCTTTATAAACACGTCTTCGTAATACGGAACACCGAAATTTTCATTGTACTTGAATTCTCCGAGAAACCACCTGAGGCGTATGGTGATCGCCTGAACTATACTGTCGGTTATCGAAATATCACCGTTCTCGAACACCAAATCCGAATAGTTCTCTTTTGACAGGTCTATTTTTATGTCCTTCATACAGAGCGATTCGCCTTTCTTTTTATTGATGGCATATTTTCTCGCAAGGCACTTGACAAGAATGTGATTGTATGGTATAATACACATGCCCATGAATCTTTCGGTCATTGATTCAGTGGTGCTCCTTTCGGAGGACGTCGTGATGAGCGGCGTCTTTCTTTTTATGCGTCGTGCAGGTTACACGATCCTGTGGTTATGACCTGCGTTGTGATCGCGCCTGTGTTGATGTTACCGACGACGGTCAGATCGCCCTCCACTCTCACATTGCCACCAAGAGTGATTCCGGACGAATCCACTTTTATGCGGGTACTTCCTACCCCTACTACAACAGCGTTGCTCTGCGTGGCTTCTGCGATCAAATCAGAGGGTCTTGCGAACATACCCGGGATTGCAACAGCGTTTGTGAGGGAGAATTTCACCTGAGAATCCAGTGTGCCGCTCCCTCTCCACCTGTCCAAGGCATTCTCGCAGAACACCAGCAGGCAAGTATCTCCCTCTTTAACCGGGAAGGCGATACACACCCCGTCGCTTTGTGGAAAAACAAAGGGGACTTCAAATATCTGCGGGTACTCAATTTCCGTACCGTCAGACAAGATCATCTTTGTGAGAGGGAGCACCGTACCGCAAGCCGTGGACGGATCAAACTCCAGCACGCGCGCGGGAATCGCTGTGTGGATGTGGTTGATTCTACGCTGTATTGCCCCGTCAACAGCCACAGCAAATTCGCTCATTGTTTCTGAACCCCATTTCCGTACCCTCCCCCGTTTCCGGAGGAATCTTTATTCCCAAGCACTGTTGTTCCATTGTCTTCCGGGAGTTTTCCGTCTTCAACTATATGTGCGGTACAATTCCAGTCTCCGGAAAGGTTGTCGCCACTCACGGATATTTTATAAATGTGAAAATAACCATCCAAATAGTCTGTCTTCAGATGAATTCTGTCCCCAAGCCCGAGAACGCCATCCATAAGGTATTTTATTTTATACCCGTACACCTCGTGCGCATGCGTGTTCTGGTTGTTTTCGTAGGAGGTTGACTCGCTTTTATATTCCCTCTCGGGTATACCAATGAGACCTTTCGCGTTGCTCATTTCCGTCGCGTATGTTTTCATTGCTTCGCCCTCTTTGAACACATTGAGAGAGCCGTTGTCTACATAATATCCGAGGCCGCATGTGTTTACTATAGACTCAATTACATATGAGCAATCCCCGGAAAAAGAAGCACTGTGCGCAAAGGAAGCGTTGCGTAGACTTTTTTCCGCACTCGGAGAATACAACACAGGTACGTCCATTCGTTTGGCTATGTCTTCAAGAACTGCCTTCGCGTTCTGGTTTCCTCTATAAGCGATGGATACATAGGCGTTCTTTGTGTTGGAGTTTCCCCAAGTGTCCGCCACCTCAATGGTGGTCTGCCTGTCTCCACCGGAGATTGTAGTTTTCATCTCGAGAACTACGCCTTGATATAACTGAGCAAGTTCGTCGTCATATCCTGCGTACAGCTTTACATTACATTCCCTGTGATCGAGAACCGCTATATGCTCTGGGCAGAGATTCCACAGGTTAATCGAGCACCTGTTAAATGTGTAGTCTTTCGATTTCTCAAAAGAAAAACTGATATGAATCGTTGTTCCGTCAACAGCTTTATTTGGACCTATAACAAAACCCGTCCCATCTGAAGTTGTTGCTTCAAACCTGTATTGCCGGTTCCAGTTCCTATTCCTCATAGATTTGCACCTCTGCAGGAAGTTCATCAAAGGGAATATAGTAAATGTGTACTTCCCCCTCGGCTATTTCCTCTTTCGACAAACCATCTTCGCCGATTTCCCCGCGATCTTTCACCGCAGTGAAAATACCGTTCGGCATACCGTCTTTCTTTATGTAATGATTCATCGGGTAGTTCGGAACTATTTTGATGCCGTTACATATAGGTTCTCTGTCTTGCGTATAAACACCGAGCGTCCAATAATCAAAAACGGTGTTATATGTGAATCTCAGGATGTAGATGGTTCTGTCAAGAACGGTACTTATAAAGCTGTCGTTATACTGATACGGAATATCTATGACAACCATATTTTTCACCTGTAGTTGAACAAAGAGGATAGTTGATCGAAGCCGCCTGTACCAGCGAAATACGATTTGTATATAGGTCCGCCGACTCCTCCACTTACTGATTCCACTCCGTTGAAGCTCCTTCCGCCGCCTCCGTGGCCGAAGCCCCTTCCACCGCCACCATGAATTATTGTGCCCGCATCAATCCCGCTCTCCCCTTCGTAAACATATCCATCAAGCTCGTAGTTCCCTGTTATCCTGACCTGCTTCAGAGTTATAGAAACCTCGACGGCGTTCACCATCTCCGTGGTTTCAGGAAAGGTCATAGATTGAATTACAAGATTATCGTATGTTCCGGAGTTTGTATATAGCGAAACCGGTTCCGCTATATAGTACATTTCCTGCAGTTCTTCAAGGACTCTTGATACATGCCTTGTGTTTGCATAGGCACCATAGCCTTCCTGTCGAAACGTGAGGGGCATTTCCGTGATTACAGCTTTCAGCGTGATTTCGAGAGGGTTTTTGAGTACAGCATCGGAAATCTTGAATCCTTTTTCCACAGGATATGTCGGAACATCAGAACTATAAGACCTGCTTCTCTCCATTGTGGCATCAAACCATACGCCACCGAGACGCATCGGTTGTCTGTAAGGGGTGTTATAGCTGTATCTGTCTATCATTTATCAGCCCCCCTAATTCGAGCGTATCAATGCACTTGCAAGTTGATCAGCGTTATACATCTGGGCGTTCCTCTGACCTTCTTCCGCCTTTTTCGCGACGTCCTTCGACTCAACATTATAAGTGTTTTCAATTTTATTGTTCTGAACCACCGTCGCTGTGCTTTTGTATGCGTTGGAAACTGTTTTTGGAGATGGAGTATACGTTCCGTTAAAATACGATTGCATATCGCTCCACTCAACATTCCCGCCGAGCCACTGCCTTATAACGGTTTCGTCGTTAAGAAATCCCCTCTTTTTCAAAAGAGCATTATCTTTACCGATTTCACTTAACTTAAGATCGCCGCTTGCCACCTTAGAAACCTCGTCCCAAGTGGCATCACCGGATACCCATTTGAAGAATGCTGAAATCACATCTCCGGCATGCGTGGCAGCGTCAGCCATCCCTTCTATGGCATCGCTGATAGCGTTCGCACCCATAATCAACCCGTCGCCCCAGCCATCATCGACATCAACCTCTTTGGTCAAACCAAAGAAATCACCAATGGCGGAAACCACATTCAATAATGGACGCAGGAGTGCTTCGATAAGATCAAATATAACCTTTATTCCAGCACCAAGAATTTTCAGGTCTGCTTTCAACGCAGAAAAGAACACGCCAGAGAGGGCATCAAGAATAGGTTTCAGTATAGCAAATCCGTTCTTCAGCGAGTTCAGGACGCTCTCGAGTAATTCGCCGATGGATGTCAGAACAGGGCCCGCAATACTACTGACAGTATTTATAGCTCCGCCAATGACTTCCGAGACAACCTCTCCGATGGTTCCGAGCGTACTCAAAAGGTCAGCAAACACAGGAGATAGGAAGCCGAAAAACGCTTTTGCCGTTTCAAACAGAGAGGAAAAAATACCCTTGAGCGGCTCCCATACAGTGGAAAACAGCCCCTTGATGCTCGCCATAAGGCCACCAACTGCATTTTGCGCCCTCTCTCGGGCATCCTCGATGTCCATGCCAAGTTTCTCCATAACAGTGCCTATAACACTGCCGTCTCCTTTGAGAAACTTTGCGAAATCGACAATCGCGGCTATCGCGGCTACAACAGCAGCGGCTATGCCTGCTACAGTACCGAGCGACATTCCGCCAACAGCAGCGGCACCGCCGCCTCCGAACATCTGACCGGCCGCTTCAAGAGCCTGCATGTTCCCGCCCATAGCACCGACAGCAAAATTCTTCACTGTCATTTTCCCAAACCCGCCAGCAAAGGCAGCTTCAGTGCGAAGGTGTTTGATGATCCCACCAAGAGAACCGAAACCGGTCTTCAAGCCACCAAAAATAGAACCGATGTTATTAAAGGTGTTACCCAACACATCCGGTATTTTCGATATTCCGCCGATTATACCTGTAACTATATTCACGGCTTTTATGGCAATCATCACGCCGAGTATGGTTTTGAGTACGGGAACTATGCCGCCGAGCTTATCTATCAGCTGAGTGACCTTCTCAGCTGCAGGTGCGAGAATATTCTTCCCTGCGTTGTATAACTCAACAAGCCATCTGGAAATATTTTCGAGAATTTTCGAACCGTCATCAGTCTCATTGAGGAAGTAGCCGAAGTCGTTCTTGATATAGGTGAGCGCGTCTGTAATGGTGAATTTAACCTTTGAGTACCGCGCATCAATATCGTCCGCGTTGGACATAATGATGTCATAGAACTCGTGGAAGTTTATGACTTCTCCGCCCTGCTGAATCTTGCGAAGCGAGACCTCGCTCCATCCCGGATATGCGGCTCTGAAGTAATCCTCGACTTGTGGTGCTTCCGAGAAAATCTTTTGAAATGTGCTGCCGGAAATTGTGCGCAGATTTATCAAGTCCGACGTTACAGAATCAACAATAGAATTTGATTCAGCAGAGGTCATCCCACTTGCTTTCAGAGCCCTCGTTAGGGTTCCAATGAAGTCGGTTGCACCAGAAGAACTCTGAACCTCTCCGAATGTTGAGTTCATCAACCTCGTTGTCTGATTCGCAAGAGTTCTGTAGTCCGTTCTCATTCCCTGTGCGGCGTCAAGAACGGTCTTTTGCGCTCTGGAAGCGTCTTCTCCGTGCCACTCTGCCGTAGAGCCGAGTTTCAGATTCACCTGCGTGAAGTCTTCTACGATAGAAGCCGCCTGCTTCAAAGCACCGAGCGAGAGAATCCTTCTGAGAATCCCCTCTATGTCAATCATATTTGCTCTGAAATTCAGCGAAGTAAGGTGAATGGAATCGAACTCATTCCGCAGAGAAGACATGGAGTCGTTGAGTCTGTCTCCGATGTCCTCAATATGGGATTCCGTCTGCTCGAAGAAACTCTTTAATTCCTCAGAGGTAAATGGTGCGTTCTCGTTGGACTGCCCTGTGATATTCTGGAAGATATTCGGTGTGTCCTTGAAAGCGGCCATTACTCTTTCAGCAGCTTTTGTTGCCGCCTCCGCATAATCCTCCATAATAGAGCCAGCAAGAGCCACCTTCTCCGAGAGGGAGTCTACGGCTTCTCCTGCCTGTCTGAACAATTCAACGTAATTAGAACCGGAAGAGTGGGTATCAGAGATCGAAGCTAATTTCTTCTTGATATTGTCGATGTGATCGTTTACTCGTTTTTCAGAAGCGGTATCAACCTTGAATCCTATACTAACGAATAGGTCACGGATAGTCACGACCTACGATCCCCCCTTTCCTGTTCAATATCTTCGAGCTGGATTCTCTTGATGTCCTCTGACATCTGGAACAAAGCGTAGAGTTTGAGAGCTTCATCAAGGGTGTAATATTCTTTCAGTTCCTGCATAGAAGCAAGTTTGTTCTGAATGAGAACATACATTCGCAAATCCAGCTCTGAAAAAGAATCCTTGTTTAATATCCCATAATAGTCGAGTTCATTATCAGAGCTTATTGGTCTCCTGCATTGCCATATTGGAGACCGAGCTTCTCGAAAAAACCGCCGTAGTTCACCTTAATCACTTCGATGGCGAGAGCATAGAGGTCTTCGATGGAAGCGCAGAAGACCTCGTTGATGATGCTTTCGGTGAGGGGGACGGCATTACCGTTCTGCTCAATGGAGACATTTCTATCTCTGATAAGGAGCTTGGTGAGAAGGTTTTCGAGCTTGTCACCGTCGATAGTTTGCAGAGCGGAGACAACGGAGGAAGCGTCAGAAGAAAGAATGTTCTCTTTTCCGCCCATGATGGTTGCGATAACGGGGACAATAGGCGCGAGCGTCTTCATAAGTTCGGCGGAGAGATTGGCGGCTCTCATTGCCGGGAAGGGGAAGATGTGGAACTGGTTCTCTCCGATGGTTACGTCGTGAACGTCAAACTGTTTCATAAGTACCTCAATATTTTAGTACGCCTCAGTAGGCGGATGTTTCTTGTTAATTAGCGTAAACGGTGTTCTGGTTGTTGTAGCCTTCTCCGCTTGTATAGTTGCTGTACTGATCGAAGCTCATACGAGCGGGACCGGTTTCAAGAGTCCACTCGCGGTTGATTGTATCCTTGCCATAGGTGCGCGTGGGCTGCTTGGAGACCCATGCAGCTTTGGCGAAGAACACCTCTCCGCCGCGCATATCGTTGAT
>Ga0310691_10002275_pt1 | contig 26041 bp, 35 predicted proteins | sample 176DNAGHGlowgp2_FD_203887 | JGI IMG/M metagenome (GOLD analysis project Ga0310691, IMG submission 203887) | Sheep rumen microbial communities from Palmerston North, Manawatu-Wanganui, New Zealand - 1766 DNA GHGlow gp2 (v2) (version 2) | ecosystem: Host-associated > Mammals > Digestive system >...
TCTTTAAATAATATTTATGAAATTGAATATAAATATCTTAAAATAGAGTTATTCTATAATTCTAAGCATATTGTTCGTAATAGATTTTATTTATTAATTGACTATATGGTAGAATATATAGAACAGGGTTATAGTTTTGAGTTTGTTGATGAAACACATATTAGAATGTACAAAGATGATGAATCCTATGATATTGAATTAATTAAGTTATCACCAAAGTATTTGTATAAAAATGCGGATGATAGTTACATTCCAAACCAAAACCCTGCATATTATTGGTATAATGTTGACAATAATTCTATTACTTCTTTATCATCGTATTTAAATGAATTGGAACGATATATATATAATGATAAAGAACAGACATTAGATAGTATGATATCACAATTAGATATGTATGTAGAAAAATTTGAACATAATAAGAATATTGATAACGTAGATGATTACGTAGATGATTCAATTGAAGCAAGATATCATTATTATAATTATCTTTCAAAGGACTTTACAGGTAAAAAGGGAACGTATAGATTAAAGTTAGATTCTAATTTTATCACTGATTTTACTGTAAGATTAAAACTTGATGTTATTGATGCAAATGGTTATAAAACTACATACACTAATTTGGATGAAGAATTTACTTTAATAGGAAATGAGCAAAGCGTTATATTATATATTCAGTTATCAGATTTAGAAGATATTGAAAATATAGACAATTGGATTGTACCTCAATTATTGGAGATAACAACTATTGATAAGCAATTAGAATATAATTATGAAGAATCTGGTGATGACTATATTTTAGCACATATATTAAATAAAAACTATTATTACGGAAATAATAAAAGTGAAAACGTATATAATTTATATAATGATTTCTTTGATTTAAAGTTTAATATATATGATGCATATGTAGAAAATGATAATTTTTTAATATGTACTTTATTAAATAGCGTATATGATGTTAATGATGAATTAAAATTACATATGTATTTAGATTATGATTTCTATTTAATGCATGATGATAAGTATTGGTATGGATTATATATATCACGTGAAACTTGCGATAAAGTTCAAAAACATTCTGACTTAATATTGCCAGAAGAAAACAAAATAATGTCATTAAATAGTAAAACATCAGATACTATATATAAGTTAAAATATCAAGCAAGTTCAAAGGAATATTTAATTAATAGACTAGAATTTATATCATCAAATGGATTTAATCATTTTAAAGATGACGACATAATTGCTTGCTATATTAACAATAATGATAGATTACCATTTAATCCTTATATAAGTTCAAAATGGTCAATATCTCCAATGTCATTAGGTATGTCAGATGATTCTAAATTTGAATCTAATGCAGAAATGACAATATTATCAATGCCTAAAAACAATAATAAATATCAAAAGGGATATTATAAAGCAACTGTTAAATATTCATTAGATAGAGATATTCAACATCAGTTTAAGAATACATCAACATTTTTAATTTCATGAAAACACTGAGAGAACACATAGCAGAAGGTCTTAAGATAGGTGCTAATACAAAAGTAAACACACATAGTTATAGCTATCGTCCTAAGACAGGTAATGAATTAAGAAAGCTTATTAAAGAGCTTATTACAGAACGTGGTAATGATGCTGATTTGAATGACATCGATACTTCGGAGATAACGGATATGACAAATATGTTCTATCAATCCAAGTTCAATGGAGATATTTCAGAATGGGATGTTAGTAACGTTACGAATATGTCATATATGTTTGAATATTCTGAGTTTAACGGAGACATATCTAAATGGGATGTGAGCAATGTAAAATATATGAGAGGTATATTTTATGACTCTCCATTATGAAAGAATCCTCCTAAATGGTATAAAGAAAGGATGAAATAGAATAATGAAAAATATTTATATTAAATTATGAAAGAAATTTCTTACTGGTTATTTGAGCACATAGATACACCTAAAACCACTAAAGCATTTGTAATTATCAAACCAGGTTTTTTAGATTATACTCAAGAAATTTATGATTATATTAAGGACCGAGGTTTTGAAATGTATGATCATACTAATAAACAACAACTTAGTGATTCCCAAATAAAAGAACTTTATAAGATGCATGAAGGTAAAGAATTCTATGAAGATCTTTGTGAATATATGAAAGGATATATTGAAGCATCTATATGGGGTTATAAAGGTTCAGAGGATCCAATAAAAGAAATGAAAAAAATTAAAGATCATTTTAGAGATAAATATGGTAAAGATGAAATGAAAAATGTAATGCATAGTTCAGATTCAAAATCAAATGTAATAAGAGAAGCAAAAATAATATTTAATTAAAACAATGGATTCATGTGGAGATTGTAATTTTTTTAATGAAAAGAAACAAATGGTGAATGGTAGTTACGAATGTATCCATAATCATTTCACCGTAAAACGTAATCAAATGGCTTGTCACCAAATACAATTTAATAAACGAGATGCCAATGAAATGATATAGAAATAATATAACATCATTTTTATATTTAGTATGACAAGAAAATTAACACAACTTCAGTGTGTTAAATGAATTATCATTTAATAAAAACAAATCAAGAAAAATTTTACATCTTTAGTGTAAAATATGAATTGACTTAACTATTTTTACTATTTTAATTAATAATAATATGTTATTTTAATACAAATGCTTAGTAAAGAACAAATATTAGAACGAAATAAGCTAATAGGAGAAAATGGGCTTAAGACTCGTATGAAGAGAGCTAAGCAAATATGTAAGACATTTAAGTTTAAAGTAGATTATATTAATTGTAGTAAAGAACAAAAAGAATATATTAAAATGCTATTTGTAGAAGCTAAATGGATTTATAATTATCTTATAAGTCAAGACGACATATATTCTTTTAACTATAAAAATTTAAAACAAATTATACATAAAGGCAAAGATAAAAACGATATCATATCGGATATCAAATATGTTAAGTCAAGTGTAAAACAAGAATTAATAGCACAAATAGTAAATCAAATAAAAGGATTATCTAAACTAAAGAAAAAAGGACATAAAGTAGGCAAGTTAAAATTCAAGTCAGAATTTAATTCAATCAAATTAAAACAATATAATATAACTCATTCTCTTAGAGGAAATAAGTTTAAGATACAAGGAATTAAAAAACCTATACGTATATTAGGATTGAGACAGCTAAATAAGTATGACAATATAGACTATACTACGGCTAATCTAATTTATGATGGGTTAGACTATTATGTTTGCCTTACATGTTTTATAGATAAAGACAATATAGAAAAACAATATGAGAATGATATAGTAGGTATAGATATGGGGGTATCTACTAGTTTGACTCTATCTAATGGAACTAAATATGACATATCTATTGGAGAAAGTGATCGTCTTAAGAAACTACAAACTAAGCTAGTTTCTAAACAAAAAGGATCAAACAATAGATATAAGCTTATTAAGAAAATTAGAAAGGAGTATATCCATATAAATAATAAAAAGAATGACATATCAAATAAAATAGTACATTCAATTCTAAGTAACAACAAGACAATTGTAATACAAGACGAACAGATAGGTAAATGGAAACAAGATGGTTTGTCTAGTACTAAGATACAGCATTCTATATTAGGCAGAATAAAAAATAAGCTTAGTATGAATGATAGAGTTGTAATATTAGACAAATGGTTTCCTACAACTAAATATTGTTCTAATTGTGGTAATAAAGTGGAATTAGAATTGAAAGATAGAATATTTGAATGTCCTAATTGCAAGACAAAAGAAGACAGAGATATACATGCAGCAAATAACATGATATATTTCTATCTTCAATACATAAATGCGCCAGGAACTGACGTTAATATGCTTGTGGACTATAAAATTTCTTATAAGGAATTTGTTGCGAAGCAAGAAAGTGACACAACTTTAGTGTGTCGCTAGTTCATCAAAGTTCAGAAAAATTAACAAATATTTTATATATTATTTGAATTTTTCTGGACTTTTACTATTTTATAAAAAAATAAATAATGTTTTAACAATGTTAACTATTAAATAACTACAGATCATAAATGAGAAAGTTAATTTTATTATTGTTTTTAATTAGTTCAATTCAAGTATTTAGTTATTCAATTTCTAAAAATGGCAAAAAATTCATTAAAGATCATGAGACATGCGTATTAACTGCATATTGGGATTCTAATGGTTATTCAATTGGTTGGGGCCATCATGGTTCAGATGTAAAAAAGAACATGAAGATTACTAAAGCACAGGCTAATAAATTTTTTAACGAGGATATTAAAATAATTGAGGCCGCGGCTAATCGTTTAATTAAAGATCTCCCATATTCATATAAATTTTCACAAAACTTTTTTGATGGCTTGTGTTCATTGATATATAACTGTGGAGAAGGCGGAGTTAAAAAATCTGAATTTTATAAAAGACTTAAGAATTGTAGAATTAAAAATAAGAAAATAAATCAAGGTGATCTTAATTATTCAATAGCAGGTGTAAAGACAAGTAGAATCTCTGCACCAGGACATAAATCACGAAGATATGATGAACACAAACTAATGTTAAGCTAATATGAAAGACTGGATTAAGAAACATTCATTTGGTATTATAATACCAATTCTGATTTCAGTTATACCTATATGGATAATTGCTGAAGTAATACATTATAATTGTGAGAAAGATAGTAAGGTATATGTAGAATGGACTGTTTATGATGGCATATCTACAAGACATTATTCTGATACTTACGATATGAAAGGTACAGAATTTAGTGTACGTAACTATTGGCGGTCTGCTGGAAAATATCATGGTTCTTATAGGGATGTAAGTATTATTGATAATGATGCTTGGGGTTTTTATATTAACAAACAGTCAGTATGTATTTATACAGGAATGAATGATGTGGAAGTTAATACAATTAAAGTTTTGGAAACGAAATGATATAATAAAATAATAAATTTATAAATAGAAAAATATGGATAAGATAAAGTGGTATTTACAATATGCATGGGTTAAGTTAAACATTTGGATTTTGACACCAATTGTTTGGATTCAAAGTAAATATGACGAATATAAGGAATGGCGTTTGCGTACTTATGTTCAGTATCAAATTACTATGATGGAGATGAGTAAGAGAATGAATACAAAGTAATTTTATAGTTGTTTGTTTTTTCTGACAGTTCTAAGTAATTAGGGCTGTCTTTTTTATTTTTATATAATAGTAAAAATAGTAAAAATATGTAGTTAAGTTATTTAATGAAATCATTCCCAAGTACTGCAAACGAATCAGAAGCAATGTATGGCAGTGGTAAAGCAGCTCAGTATAGTCAGACATTTGATATTGAACGTATTAAAGCATTAAATTTAAATACTTCATTGCCAGTTATTAAAGAGCAATTGAAACAAAATAATATTAATGCTAGTAACTTTCAACGATATCCTACAATGACACGATTGCTTTATAATAATAATGCGGTTGATTCATCTTCATCAGGTAATAACGATGATGTTGGTAGTAGTTTTTATGATAAGATGGTATTTTATGAAAATCCTTTGTCGTTCCCAGCTAATGCAATTGCTTTAGCTAAAGATTATGATTGGGTTTATAAATATAAAGTAAATTCAATTATTTCAACCTCAAAGGATAAAGACGGTAAAGCTCAGCACATTGTGTCTCATACAACTGTAGTACCATCGATGTTTAATCCTATGTATGGCGTTAGTGCAATGGGATTAATTCGTAATACGCCATTATTGAATGATTTTGAGCCAAGTGAATATGATAGGAACATTGATGATTGTTCAATTCGTACATTATGTGCATTATCAAAAAATCCAAATTCACCAATAGGCGCGCATAGATATAAATATGCTGATTTTATGTATTGTAAAGATTTGGGTAGAGTTTCAAATAACCATTTGATTACATTACGAAAGTTTGCCCACCCAATACCAGATCATATTGGAAGGGGAACAACACCAAAATATTTAACAGATGACGGTACATGGCAATGGAAAATCGAAGGTGATGTTGGACGTTTAGTTACTTGGTTTGGAACTGATGACAATAAGCTTGAAGACATAGCTAAATTTAGTTATCACGCTTCATGGAAGGAACTTAATGCAGAGATTCAAGAACTGGAGACGAAGGCAGATGACCCAAATACTGGTATATTAGGAATGATTTCTAATACTAAAGGAGCATTATATAACGAAGGTGTTAACGCAGGTACAATAGGTAATCATAGCATTTTAACATGGTTAGGCTCTCAGATATCACCAAGAGTAAGAGTAACACAAGGAATAGGATCTAATAATACTGTGCTATTATCTAATTATGATAAAAATAAAGTATATACGCCTAAGGATACTATTCAATCAAATCATATATATGAAGGTAAATTAGAGTTTTCACATGAGTTTACATTAGTGTTTTCATATGAATTAAGAGCATATGATAATATTAATCCTCGTTCAGCGTTTTTGGATTTAATTGGTAATATACTAGAAGTAACATATAGACGTGGACGATTCTGGGGAGGCTCACGTCATATAATTGGTCCTGCTCAAGATACTTCATTATTTGATAAAGTTCATGGATTTATTGATGGAACTATTGATAAACTTCCAGGATTTATTGGAGCTATAACATCTAATGGCGCTAGTTTAAAAACTGTATTAGGAACAATATCTTCATCATGTCAGGAAATTATTGGAAAAGCATGGGAAGGCGCTAAGGACGCCTTTAATAGTGGTGGTGCTAGTATAGCAAATAAATTAGGAGAATTTTTTTCAAAAATGAGCAAAGAAGCAGGTGATGCAAATGTTATGGATGCTGTAAAAGGTATGATTAAAAACTCATTAGGACGCCCACAATTATATGCATGGCATTCATTAGTATCTGGTGATGATGTTGGCTTATGGCATGTTACTGTAGGCAATCCTAAAAACCCAATATTATCAATTGGTAATTTAATTTTAACTAATGCAGAAATTCAACAATCAGGTCCATTAGGTGTAGATGATTTCCCAACACAATTAAAGGTTATTGTTACATTAAAACACCCAAGACCACGTGATATAACAGATATAGGTCGTATGTATACAGGTGGTACAAATGCATTATATCATACTTTTGCATATCATAATATTGAAGATTTTTATTCTGATAAGCCAGCAACTCAAACAAATAACAATACTGCTAATGATAAAAAAGCTGAATTAATACCCGCAAAAGAGGCTTTTACAGGAGTTGCTGTAACAAATAGCACAGTAAATACAGTAGAAGGTATGCAAAAGCTAGCAAATACTGCAGGCGGTATATTAAATTCAGACAATAAAGGTTCTAATTTATTTATTCCAACTACATCAAATGGTTTACCAGATCCTTCAATATATACAAAAACTGATATTGATATGATGCGTAAAAATACTTGGAATGATACTGTATTTACTATGATGATGCAAGAAACTGCATAATTTTTTTAATATTTTTAAAATTACATTGAATACATGCATATATTTAATCTATTTTAATATATAGAAGAAACAAATAGAAACAAATATATGCATGTATTAATTTAAATGAATAAACCTTTATATATAGGGCTTAATGGTTTAGCTGGTTCTGGAAAAGATACTGTGGCTAAAATGCTTAAGACTATTTTATCAAAAGATTGGGTGTCTTTAGAAGAATGTAAGAAATATTATTTTTCAAGATATACTAACCCAACACAATCAGCAACATTCCCAATATCTGATGAAGATAAAGATTCTCCTGTTATGTGTATTGCATATGCAGATCAATTAAAAGAAATATGTTCATCAATATTTGGAATTCCTGTGCAACGTTTTTATCAGAATAAATCAAATGCTTGGATATGCATTAATGATAAGTTTCAATATACAGAAATAAAACCAGAAGATGATTCAATAGTTACTGCAGAAGAATATTATTATAATGCTTCAGGATATATAGAATCTGATAATTCTGATAATAAATATTGGATGTCATTACGAGAAGTACTTGTATATGTAGGTACTTATGTATTGCAACAAAATATTAATAAACAGGTTTTTGTTAATATAGTTCGTAATAAAATACGGGAAGAACGTTATCATAATCATAATCTTAAATATGTTATTGTGACAGATCATAGATTTGTACATGAGCTTGAATATATTCATGAGAATAATGGAATAACAATAACGATTAATCGTAATTCTGTACAACAATTGGATAATATCGCAGAGCACGATTTGGATGATGAAGAAGATTATGATTATATAATTGACAATTCTGGTTCATATGATCAATTATTTAGAACAATCTGGGATATTGTTCATGAGGATGTAATTTTTAAGAATAAGACAATTGATTTGTATACCCGTGATAATATTGATAATTATCTTAGATTAGTTGAAGAAAATGATCATAGATATATTTATCAATTGTGTTTACCTTATAAGATACAGAAATTATATAGAAATGAAGGTCAAATAACAATGATAGATCCTATAGGTGGTCCAACAATATGTTTAGGACAGACAATTGAAGGAACATATATAACTCCAGATTTGATTACTATTGATGAACATGAAAATCGGAATGAGTTTTTAATATGGGTAAATAAAGAAGAAATCTAATAATATCTAATAATATAAATTTAAGGAGCGTTATATAACGTTCCTTTTATTGTTTTTTAAATTGGTTTTTAAAATAACAGGTTATTTTTATATATAATGATATTATCGATTAAAATTGTTAGATTCATCTGAAATATATGTAAAAACCCTATTAAGAACTATAGTTAATACTTATAAGTTGTGTTTTGAAGAAATGGGTTATGATTTAGGGGAAACAAAAAATTTGCCCGAATATAGAAATTATTTAGCAGATAAACCGATTTATTTTTATGGTCCAGATGCTGCAGGTGCTGAAAATACAGATGGTTATTCACCAAGTGGATTTGCTGGTGGAGATCCTGGTGATACTGGATTGAGCAATGGTATGATATCATTTATATGTTTTCATGAGACTAGTAAAAACTTTGGATATAGGATGCCACCACGAGATTTGATTGGTTATGATTTAGGTGATGCCCAAGGTCATAAGACATATGGATATGGATTATTGGTTCATCCAAATGGTAGATATATGGACACACTTAAAAATGTATGGTCACAACAAGAACTAGAAAATATATATAAATTGACTGCTAAGAAGAAATCTCAAAAGATAGACACATGGGCCAAGAAAAATAATATTACATTAAATCAAAATCAAAAGGATGCAATCGCAAGTGCATGTTATAATTTTGGTGATGGATTTTTAACTAATAGCGGAAAAGTATATTCTAATACCGTTAGTATGATAAAGAAAAACCCAAATGATCCAAATATTAAAAATGCATGGTCTCATATGTCAGATATTCAAGGTAAGAGATTCCCAGGACTTATTAAAAGACGTCAAGCAGAAGCAAATTGGTATTTTGGAATTTATTAAAATACATACAAATTAAAATACAAAAAATATTTTCATATATGAGTACTAATAAAAAAACTAATAATCAAACCAAATCACAAAAAACAAATAATAAAAATTTATCTAATAAGAAACAGGATAAATTTGATTTAATGAAAGATGAAGAAGGTAGATTATATTCAAATGAAAGTATATTAAGAGGTATATTACGACATACATTTTTAAATGCTGTTCAATCTCCATCAGGAGATCCAAATGATCCAAATGCCCAACGATATGTTGATAATTTAGATCCAGGTTTATTTACAAAAAATGTAAATGGTTGGGATATACAAAAAGCATGTAATTGGATTCATACACATGCAGCCAATAGTTCAATGCATGAATGTGCTCGTTATGTTAGAATGGGAATTGAAGCAGGAGGTATTTCAACAGAGGGACGTCCACGTTATGCGTGGAAATATATTTATTATTTACCAAAGATAGGTTTTAAGTTTATAGATAAAGTAGACAATTCATATAAAGGTGAACATGGCCCATATAAACCAGAACCTGGGGATATTGCTGTGTATACTAAAGGTGGAGATAAATCAGTTCCTGGTCATATATGTATGTGGACAGGTTCAGAATGGGCATCGGATTTTAGACAACGAACAATGATTGTTTATAATAATACACCGCAAGCATATGTATTTAGATTTGAATCATAATTATATTATGTATAAAAATATCAAAAAACAATAAAATTTTTTATGACTGATTTTTTAGGAGCAAATTGTTTGGGAAGTTGTAATCCCCCACAAATATTAAGTTTAAACTATGCAATATCTGATATGTCATCATTAAAGATATATGGAAATTGTAATGAATATGATCATTCAGAAATTCTATATAGTTATAGTATTGATAATGTATGTTGGTCATGTTTTATGACGTATGATGAATGCTTGTCAAATACTGTAGGACTTAATTCAGATTTTTATTTACGGGTAAAAATATCAGGAACTATCTGTAAAGTTGAACTAAATGAGGAACAGATATATGAATATACAACGCAATTAGCTCCAGATTTTAATTTTGCTTCTGAAGAGTCATCTAATTTATATAATCCTTATGCAAATTTAGATTCTGCTATTGAATTACAACAGCAATTAGCAGAAAATGTTTCAAGTATAGTTGGCATACCTATTTATTATTTCAAGTTAGCCCCTAATGCTGGAAGTAAAGATATTACATTTAAAGAATATACATTAATGGATGTTGAAGCAGTTAAGCAAATTAAGTTAGTTATAGCAGACGGGCAAATGCCTTCATCTAAACCTGAATTTGCCGAATGGGGATTAGAGTTTCAAACAGATTGGGAAACTGAAATTACAAAGCAATCATTTGCAACTGCTTTCGGAAATACTGCTCAACCAATGGAAGGTGATTTGATTTATATCCCAATGATGAAACGTATGTGGATGGTTAACGGGGCATATGAGGAAAAGAATGGTTCATTAATGTGGCAAGCTACTACATTTAAAGTAATGCTTGTAAAATATCAAGAAAAGGGATCTGTTGATTTAGGTGAGACTGAAGAATTAGTTAATTCGTTCGTTAAAAATAAATATGATGATTTATTTGGCAGCGATGAACGTAATACTATAGATTCTGGAGAAGTATCAACAACAGCTCCTATGTATGCAGCAAATACATTATATCCAATTTTTGAATCAGATGCAACCCGTAAATTTATGACATGTGACAGTATTGAAATAGAAAGTAATGATCTATATTATAAAGGAACATTAATATCAGATTCAAAATATGTATTCTTAAGAAATGATGTAGAATCACAAGTAGTCTATCAAAAACAATTCTGTGGCGGAGAATGTACAATATCATTTATCATCAATCCTAATGTGGGTTTTTATGAAGGCACATTAATTAATATTGGTGGAATTGAAATTAAAGTTAGTCAATCAGAATTAGAAAATAAAGTTTACTTATTTGTTAATATTGATGAATCATGTAAAATAGATGTTGAAACTGATAATATATATTTATGTGTATTTAGATTTAGTAAATGTATGAATTTGGTTGATTTTAATGCATACAAATATGTTCATAACGAGCAAATACCAGTTTATAAATTACAGAAGCAACATTATTGGTTTGATATGAATAATCCTGTATCTTCATATAATGGAAAATTTAATATTGAATATTTTGTTAAAGATAAAGCTGATGTTTATATTTCAAACTATTATGGGTCACTAACGAACTTTAAATTATTTGATGTATATAATGATAATCTTATGGATGTATTACAAATGTATCCAACGCATCAACACTTGTTAATTAATGACACCGCTCGTAAAGTAATTGGACGTCCTGGTGTAGCTATAAGATAAATTAAAGATAAATTAATTATTTTTATTTAACTAAACACAAAATATATGTTCTTGTGCTGTATGGAATATAAAGGTATAAAAGCATCAGAGCTTATAAAACAATTAAAAATTTATATGAATAAATTTGGAGATTTATATGTATGTAAAGAAAAGAATGGAGATATAAGCCCAATATTTTTTATAAATCATTATCCAAATACAGATTACTTTGAATTGACATAAAAATAAAAATATAAATAAAATATGAAAAACTTAAGTAATTATATTTTAGAATCATATAATGCTGAAAAATGGAGTGGATATAATCCCGCATTTAATTTATTTAATGAAGATCCTATTGATTCTTTTAATTATAATGATATTATTACATATTTAAAAAAATTTCTTAATGATAATATTTATTATGAACAAACATTTATAATAAAAGATAGAAATTTATCTGGATTTTGTGATATAACTGATAAACAAAGTAAAGAATGGTTAGATACTAAAAACGATGATCATAAACGTAAGTTTTCATTAGAAGATATTTTAAGTGTTAAATTATCAGAAAAAATATTTTTTGGCAAAGTTACTCAAACAGGAAAAATAACAAAAAATGTTTATGGTTATTTAAAAATTGATAAATCTAATAATGAAGTATTAATATTAAATTATACAGAAAATAAAGATGAAGCAATTTTATTTGATACTGTTAAAGATTTATTAGATGAAATTAAAAAATATAAAGAAGTAAAAATAGAATTACCAAAAGGTTATGCCGCAAGTAAACAAAACTATGCAAATAGTGTTGAATTATATGCAGATTTTTCTATAATTAATAAAAAATTTAAACCTAAACATGATACATGTGAATTAGGTATATTTATATATAAATGATATCTTTAAGACAATTTTTGACAGAAGAACTCCATGATGTAATCGTTAAAGTTGGAGATTATTGGAGAATAAAAGGTCATGCAGGAAAAGGAACCAATACTCCTAAAAGAGGTTATTGGAAAGCTAAATATGAAACAAAAGAAAAAGCTGAAAATGCATTAAAAGCGTATTTTGCTAATAAACATTAAATAATATGAAATCTTTAATTGTATATATAAATGAAAAGATAAAGGATCTTCCTGATTCTGTTAAAGGATTAATTGTATTTGATATTGATGATACAATATTAAAAGTTGATCCTTCATTAATGGGTGTTTATAAAAAGGAACCAGGTAAACAAGAAATAAGATTGACAACAGATGAGTTTGCTAAAGATCCTGATGCAGAAGATCCAAATAAGAGAGATTGGTTTGATTATAGGGATTTTAAAGATCCTATGAAAGTATATAATTCTATTATAACAGGTACTCCACTTATTAAGAACTTAAAAATAATGGATAATTATATTCAAGCTGGATATGATTTTTGTTTTTTGACGGCTCGTTCTTGTGAAGATGTTGTTAAGAAGGCACTTACAGATTTTTTAAAGTTTAGGGATGAGGATGGAGCATTAAAGGAACTTGGTGATTCCTTTAAGAAAATTTTCTCACATGCGGTTAATGATGACATACGAAATTATCCAGGTAAGACAGATGCTGAAAAGAAAGCAAATGTTCTTATAAAGCTTTGTAAGGAATATGATAAAGTAGTATTTGTTGATGATGACAAAAAGAATGTTAGTGCCGCACGCGACTTAAACATAAAAAACCTTAAAGTAATAAAAGCTTGGGATGACTGACTAGAATGAATGACTATAAATATAAAAATATAAATAAATTAAAATATATGAAAGACATTAAAGAATACATTAATGAATCATTACATAATAGTGATTGGCTAAGTAATGCAAAAAATAATGAAGAACCATTTGTTAAAGCTGCCTTTGAAGATGAAGGTTGGAAAGTAACATTAGGATCACAAGATGAAGATTTTAGAGGTATAGACTTAAAGATTGAAAAGAACAATTCTGATGATGAATTTGGTGGAAAATTTAATGTAGATGTTAAGGGAAGTTCACCAAAGAATAAACAGTCAAAAAATTTCTTATTTACTTGTAAGAGTGCATCAGGAAAAGAATATCCTTATGCTGATAAACACTTTATTGCATTTATTGACTATATTGATAAGACAATTGTTATTGCTTCAGATAAAGATGTCAAAGAATTGGCTGGCAAATATCAAGAACGTGACAGTAAGTTCGGAGATAATTCTAAATATGTATTACTCCCAAAGAAAGAAGTACAAAAACTTGGTAGAACAATTAATCCATCTGATGAAATAAAATCATTACTAAAATAAAGAAAACTATGCAATGGGTAGATAATTTAAGAGCAAAAATAGGAGATGATAAATTATTGCATTTCTTTGGTGGTGGATGGTTTTTATCAGCATTTACACCATTTAGTTGGATTGGCTTATTAATTGGTGCGGTGATATTATTTAGTGTTAGCTTTATAAAGGAATTTTTTGATGGCGAATTTGATTGGAAAGATATATTAGCCACAGGATTAGGGGCTTCGGTATCAACTTTAATTTATCTAATTATTTTCTTATCCATTTGATATTTAAAATATATGATATAAAAACATAAAAGATATAGTAACTTTTATTAATGAATATATTATTGAAAATAAAGATTTTCAACAATCTTTTAATGAATCTAAAACACCTAAACGTGAATTTTTTGAATATGTTGATGTTTGGATTGATGAAATGTATCAAGAAGGTTTAGTTAACTATGATGATGATCATATTAAGGAATATGCAAAAGGTAAATCAGAACCTAATTATGATGAAATAGTTAAAGGCGTAATGGAGGAATTTAAATCAGAGATGTCGTTACAACTTAAATCTATGCTTGAAAAATTCCTTAAAGAAGAAAAACACCAAGAAAGAAATAAGTCAGAAGTTATTGATACAATTCTTACCGCTATTGAACAATTTACAAGTAGTATTTGATATCGAATAATGAAAGGTTAGAAAGGTTAGAAAGGTTATAATAAAGGTTAATCATTTTTTGGTTAACCTTTTTTTTTCTTTATTTTTAAAAAATACATTTATGAATTTTATTTTTATATATAACATTGAATTATAACAAAATGTATGCATAAGTAATGAAAAGTTTACGAGAATATTTTTTTGAATCATTATCAAAAGAAAACATTAAAAAAATTGAAGATTATGTTAATAATGAAAATATTGAAATAATATTGCCAAAAATTAAACAGGCATGCAAAGAAGCTGAATTAATTGGTGATCATTTCAAACAATATTTTAAGAATAAAGGATTAGATAATAAGTCTTTTGATAATGATCCTGAATTAGGATTTAGAATAGGCTCTATTTTTGCAAAAAATGAACAAAATACAATATTAAAAGATATTGTAAAAAATAATGGTGTTATAACATTTGATGAATTAATAAAAGGATCCAATATATTTGATTTTTGTAAAGATTTCTTAGAAAGTGCAAAAACTATAAGTAAAATTATAAATGTTACTTCTCATAATGCTAATGTAGGTAAATTTGAAATTTTACTTAAATTTATGTTAAAAGAAAACGGAGTTTCCCATAGTCACGGAGATGTCGCAATTGATTATAAAGGTGGATTTGGATTAGAAATCAAAGGTGGTGATAAACCAGAAACATCAGCAAGAATATGTGGTCAAACTGTTTTGAGTACAAAAGAAATGTGTAAATATTTATTAGAATTATTTGATATAAAATCAGAAGATGTATCATTTCTAGGAAGTAGTTCAGCAAATACAAGATTTGCTAAAGTATTAAATGATAACGATATAAAAGATATAGATAAAATTATTGAAAATTATGTTAAATCATTTGCGTATCAATATCAAATAAAAGAAAATGATAAATGTATTGATGAAATGATTGATGCTTTACAAAAATATAATAAATATCAAAATATATTTAAGTTAGAAGATAATAAAATTGTTATTGAACGTCTAACAAATATAAATGGTGTTGTTCAATTGTATTTTTATAGTAATAAAGATAAATGGGATGGTATATTTATTGTTAACCAATTAAATGGGGATTATCAAATTATTAAAGCAGATGAAATAATTGATTTTGAAAAAACAATTAATAAAATTATATTTAAAGATTTGGAAGGAAATTCACAAGCAACCGGTCGTAGATGTGTATCAAGAGTATTTCCTAAAAAATAATAAATAATAATTAAACAATAATTATGAAAAAGATAAATATGACTATAGGTAGATTCATGCCATTCACCCAAGGACATTTGAATATGGTTAATGAAGGCGATGGACCATGTATAGTATATAGAATTAATTCATCAAATAAGAAAATTGAACGAAAGAGAAAAGGAATTAAGATAGCTAGTAAGTCTTATACGGATGAATCTGTAAATAATGTTATATCATATATAGATAACCCAACTGGTGACTTGACTGAACAAGAAAAAGAACTTCTTAAACGCCCTTTTACCAATGAATTAATTGATAAAGAACTTGAAATAGTTAAGAAATCTAATAAGAATATAATAGATGTTATTCCAGTTGTAAATATGTTTGAAGCATTAGCACGTTTCAATAAATTTATATTAGATCATCAAGATGAATATGAACCACAATATTGGATGTGTGGGGATGACCGTGTAGATAATTATTCTGAACTTATTGACAAATATGATAAACTTGCTATTGAACGTGGTGGTGAAGAATATGATAATGTTGTTAAAGGAAAACTAAAGACATCAACAGGCAAAGGTCGTACTGAAGGTGTTTCTGGTACAGCTGTTCGTAAAGCAATATTAACTAAAGACAAGACAGCATTTGAAAAGATTATGCCAAAAGGAACTGGTTCAATGTTCAATGATTTCATTAAAGCTTTTGATGATTTTAAAATTCAATTGCAAAATATAATTAAAGAACATAAAATGATATCACTTAAAGAATATATTACTGAAAGTATTATTAAACAATAAATAAATTTAAATAAATATTATGAAATCATTAAATCAATATATTATTGAAAATAAAGATTTTCAACAATCTTTTAATGAATCACAAGATAAGTATTTTACAAAACAAGAAATTGAAAAAATCAAGAAAGATATAGATGCTAAAGATGGTCAATTCATTAAATTTGTAGATGATAAAGTTGATAAGAAACTTGGTTGGAAAGCAGCTTATTATGATTATTTTGACCAATGTTTAGATGATGATAGATGTGCTGCTGAAATGGCTTCATATATTGAAATGATTATTGACCGTAATAATTTCAATTTAGAACAAGTTCAGAAATTTATTAAAGATGAATTATAATATGAAAAATCTTAAACAATACATTAATGAATCACAAGATAAGTATTTTACTGAACAAGAAAAAGGTAAAATATTAAAAGATATGTGGGATAAGAATGGTCAATTTTATAAGTTTGTAAAAGACAAAGTTGATTCATTATCAGCTGGAGATATTAATAATTATATTGACCAATGTTTAGATGATGATAGATGTACAGCTGAATTTGCTGCATATATTGAAATGGTTATTGGTCGTCATAATTTCAGTTTAGAACAAGTACATAAATTTATAAATATAAATGATTTAAAAGGATGAAAAACATTAATGAATATATAATGGAATCTTCTTCATCAACAATAGTAAATAGAATTAAAAAAGAATTTGAAAAAGAATTTGGAAAGACAGTTACTATTGGTTCAGGAAAGGCAAATTATAGACAATTATATGATGTATATATCTATGATGATAAATTGGAGACTTTACAAAAGGTAAATGAAATACTTAAGAAGCATATTCCTATTTGGAAAGGATTTACTGATGAAGAAATGAAAAATAAAATTAAAGAAAAAGAAGAATTCTTTAAGAAACATAAAGATGATAAATCAGTAACATTAGACAGATATCCTATTGAATTCTTTAGATTTACATCAAGAGATTTACAAAAAATAAAATAATAAAAATAATATAGAATATGAAATCATTAAATAATTATATAAATGAATCAGAATATAATTCATCTGATTTAGAAGATCTTAAAAAGCAACTTCTTAAATTAAATAAAGACGATAAATTATATTGTCTTTGGGGAGTAAGACAAAAAATTACTGATGCTTCAGGTAAAGATAGAATGGTAGATTCTGCATGTTCTATTATAAAGATATCTGATAAGAAATATGTTATTTGTTCTGATATGTTCTTTAAGGGACATGAATTATTAAAAATGGCATGTAAAGATGCAGGTATTAGTACATGGTGGTCAGCATTAAGTGGATTTGCAATTCGTCTTGATTATGAAGATATGTTAAAAGCTTTAGAATCAATGCCAAAATTTTTCAATAAAGTAGCAGGCAAAGGAACTTTTTGGACATATCTTTCATTTAATAAAAAAGAATGTGAAGATGAATGTAAAAGACAAATTAGACCATTTATGATTACTTCTTTAGAAAATGAAATAAAAGGTATAGAACAAGGTATTAAAGAACTTGAAGAAAAGAAAAAGAAATTTCAAGAACTTAAAGCTGCACAAAATAGCGAAAGCGATTGGAAAGAAGAATCAAAATAGAATTGAAATAAAAACAAATAAAATTATGTTAAATTTGCAAAGATATATCTATCTTTTTGAAGGCGGTCAAGCAGGTCACATGGCTCACCCATTTGATTATACAGATTTTTCTGCCAATGATTTGATTGATTTAGTAGATTCGTTATTCAAAGGTAAAATTGAAAACCTTAAAGAAAAACTTGATGGATTTAATATTATGGCTACAATGAACAACAAAGGAGAAGTTGTGTTTGTTCGTAATAGCGGTAATTTAAATTCAGAAAATGGTGGTATGTCTATTGATGACATGGTTGAAAAGTGGGCTGAACGTGAACACCAGAAGAAAGTATTTGTTCAATCAGGTGAAATCATTACTAAGATATTTAATAAACTTGGCATAAAATTCTTTAATCCTGATTCAACCCATCGTAAATTGATCAATTGTGAATGTATTGTTGCGGGTAAGACAAACATCATGCCTTATGCAAGTGATAAAGTAGCATTTCATGGGTATAAATTATATGAATTAGTTGATGGAAAATATAAAGAAGTAGAAGATGTTGAAGGACATGTTGATGATATATATAAAGCCGCAGAAGGTATTGATGCAGCAAAACCACGTCCCAATCTTGTGATTAAATCAGTTGAAGAAGGAATGAAATTTGCTGAGCAATTCACAAAGTCAATATCTAAACTTTGGGAAGATGAAGGTTTAAAACCTGATGTTTCAATTGAAGAATGGAAGAAAATAAGATTTAAGAAATTTGCTCCTGATTGGTGTAAAGATGACAACGATATATTCAATAGAATGTGTAATGATGATAAATCAGTTAAAGCAACAGAATTGAAGAAACGTTATCCTGAACATAAAGATGAAATACCTAAACTTGATAAAGAATTAAGAAAAGAAGTTGTTGGTAAAATCATGGAACCTATGGATAATCTTTTCTTATCAATTGGTAATGAATTGATTGACCAATTAGATGGATTTATTAATTCGGGAGCAAAAGATAAAATTATACAAAGTCTTAAAGCAGATTTAGAAGCAACTGTTAATGAAGTAGAAAAATCAGATTCTGTTAAAGCCAAAGATAAAGTAGAAAAAGCTTTATCTAGACTTAAGGCATTAGGAGATAAATATAATGCTGCTGAAGGTATTGTAATTATATATAAAGGTAGAAGAATGAAATTCACAGGATCTTTCGCCCCACTAAATCAAGCTTTAGGAGCAAGATTTGATTTAGAAAAATAACAATAACAAATAAAATAATAAATAAGTAAATATGAAATCATTAAATACATATCTTAACGAAGAAAAGAAAACAACTGGTTGCGGTTGTGTTGATATGGTTAAGACTATATTAGATCAACTAACAAAAGAACACTCAGATTGTACATATGATAAAGAAAAGGATGCATGGACTGGTAAAGATGCTGATTTATGGAAAGGTGCTGCAAGATTCTTATATGATTATTTACAAGAATTAAATCAATCAGACTATAAGAAAATTGCTATTGCTTTTGGATGGAATAAATGGATTCCTGATGTTAATGATATTAATCCATCAGAGTTATCAATGTGCATGGCAATGGAACTTTCGAAATATAAAAAGTAATAACTTTTAAGATTTTAAAAAAGTAATAACTTTTAAGATTTTAAAAAAAGTAACATATGAAATCATTAATAACTTATATATTTGAAAAACAAAATCCATTTAATGTTTGGGTAATGTGTGGACTTCCAGGCTCAGGTAAATCTACATATATAAAAGAAGAATTACCTAAGAATATTGAAGTTATAAATCAAGATTCAATAAGAGTTGAACTTGGTATAATGGATAATGTTGAAGAAAAGAAATTAGGAAACAAAGAACAGGAAAATGAAGTAACAAGAATTTGTTTAGAAAGAATTGATAAAGCAATTAAAGAACGTAAAGATTTTGTCATAGATAATACAAATATTAAAATATGTAGAGTTCAAAATTATTATGATAAGTTAAAGAAAGCTAATGCTAATATACAAATAATAATTATTGATACACCAAAAGAAATTTGTAAAGAACGTCGTAAAGAACATATACCAGAAAAAGTTATTGATGATATGCAAATAGGTCTTGATGAAGTAAAAGAAAAATTTAAAAACAATAAAGATACTAAGATAATTTCCGATAGATATTAATAATAAAATACAAAAATATAAAAATAAAATAAAGAAATGATAGTAGCAATTTTACTCTTTTTTATTGGTTTATTACTTGGAATAGTTGGTTATAATTATTTTAATAAAATAAAAGCAAGTAAAATCAATTGGGAAGGTCTTCAAATTGAAAATAATGAAGATAATACTAAAAAAATTGAAATTAACACAACTGAAGATTTAACTAATTTGTTAAACAATATTCAAAAAGATTTATATGTTTTGAGTGCTGCGATTATTGCAGTTGGTCAAAAGAAATAAAAAAGAAATAAAAAAGAAATAAAACAGAAACTAAAAAAGAAACATTATATATATGGGTAACGTTTTTAAAAATGTTACCCATGTACTATTTTATAATATATTTATGAATTCTAATTATGAAAAAAACAATAGGCATATTATATGATGTGAAATTTAATGAAATTTCTTTTGAAACTGGTTGTGGTGGTTCAGAAACGTGGGTAATTCAAATTTCAAAAGAATTTATTAGACATGGATATCACGTAATGATATTTTCACAATATGGTGATTGGTATATATATGATAGTGGTGTTGAATATGTTCCAATGCGATTATACAAATCAAGAATACAATATCAACACTTTTATGCATTTATATTTGTTCGTTCACTTGATAATTATTATGATACTTTTATAAAATATAATGATTGTGAAAATATTTATTTGCAATCTCATGACATGTTTATTTGGGAAGGCGCACTATATAAACAAAAATTTAATTATAAAATACATACCAAATATAATAAAGTTAAGAAATTTATTGCACTAACAGATTTTCATAAATGGGAATTAATGACATATAATAATATTCCTGAAAATAAAATTGAAGTAATTGGCAATGGATTAGATTCTGATATATTCACAAAAGTTGATAATGAAAAAATAGAAAAGGATCATTCAATATTATGGACATCTGCATTTGGACGTGGTGGTGATATATTAGTTAATGATATTATGCCATTAGTAATAAAAGAAATACCAGATTTTAAAGTTCACATATGCGGATATGGAGATGGAGTTCCACAAGAGATAAAACTTAATCCTAATGTAAAGTTTTTAGGTACATTACCAAAAGAAGAATATTATAGAGAGTTTAAGAAACATTGTTGTTGGTTCTTACCATGTGTTGTTGTTGAAGATTTTGGTATTTGTGCTGGAGAAGCTGCTATGTGTGATTGCGATATTATATCTCCGTTTAAACATGGTATGAAAGATGTATGTTGGGCGTTTAAATCATTAAAAATGAAGTCAGAATTTAAAGTTGTAGAATCAAGTGATTATCATTATAGCAAATATAAATTAAATATGTCCAAAGAAGAATATTATAATGTATGTCAGGAAGCTGCTAAAAAAATAATTGATTCTATTAATAATTATGATAATTATTATCGAAAGCAAATTCGTCAAATATGTAAAGATTTTATAATAAAAGAACATACATGGAATAATGTTGTAAATAAATGGGAAAATATGTTTAGAAAAAATGATTGAAATTTTTGAATTTTTTAAATATTATTCTATTTTTAAATTGTAAAACATAGATAATATTAACAAACTAAAAATTAAGAATTATGGCTACAAACAAAACCCCACGTTATTTTAATCTTGATGAGTTTAAGAATGGTAAGACTGCAACCACAATGCTTGGTAATCCAGTTAAGTTTATTTGTATGCAAGATGATAAAATTGTAATTAAAGTATATCATCGTACCAGAGTAGTCGGATTTTCTACAAAATATATTGCTAAAGAGATAGATGGAACAATGGAGAAATATAATTTGGATGGCAAGAAGTATCGAGGAACTGATACATGGTATGATTTGACTATGGAAGCCCCCAAAAACAACTCGTCCACGTGATTCTAAAGGTCGTTTTGTTAAAGTTGTACATTAAAAATCAATAAATTAGATATCACATGAATAATCGCATGAATATAGTTGAAATTAAAACTGGTAATAATTATGATCCAGAATATTCAGAATATATTTTTAAAACGAATCGTCCACGAAGAGATATATATGATGGGAATAATAAATTAACTCATAATTTCTTGGATTGGCTTCGCAGGAATCACCCAATAATATATAATGACTATTTTTATGATCGCGAGAGTTTTGAAGTTAATTATATAAATGGGGATGATATTGAATTCATAGAATTTTGAAATTTAGGTTATGACAGAAAATTTTAGAAATAAGCAATGGTTTAAGAAAATGTCTCAGGAATGTAAAGATGAGATATGTAAAAAATTTGATATAGATGAAAAGACATTACGTAAATGTGGTCGTGAAACTGAAGACGGACATATTGTAATTAATCTTTTAAAAATTGATCATCTATTACATACACCAGAATCCTGGACAAAATATAATAAAATAATTGAAAAAAACAAACTTAGTTCATGTAATGGAACTATTAATGAACAAGTAGAAAACTTTAAGTTTATATATAAATTATTTTATGATGTATCATTTCTAAACTACAAAACATCTGTTCATAATGATTTGATGGTTAAACAGGCATCCAAATATATTAATAAATGGATTGATAAATATTATATGGAAGATGCAGATAAAGAATATTGCGCATATCAAATCGTTATGCATGTTAAATCAGTTTTGGAAACAGATATCAATTTAATAAAGTCATAGTTCAATTATATATATATATTAAATTACAAATTTTAAAGGTTACTGAAGAATTCGGTAACCTTTTTTTTGACATAATACCTTGCTTACAAATTATTTTGTTATTTTTACTAAATAATATATAAGATTTAAATTATGAATTACGAAGGTAAATTTGGCACGGTAGATCCACAAGAAGAAGGACATGCTTTAGATAATTTATTTTTAGATAGTGAAGCTCCAGATTTAGTAGATGCTGATGAATCTTTAGACACTCCAATATTAGTTATAGATATGGAGGACTTGGATAAAAAGACATTAGCCCGTGCAACGGATATTACGGAAAAACTTGCAGCATATTATTTTGACCAAAAGTATATAGATAATCATCCTTATGTTACGTCAAAAATAACACAAGAAATAGATAATATTAGAAGATTATTAAAGATGCTATCAGTTAATGAAAAGGCACAAGATTCATTAATAATGTCAATCACTTCAAATAGTTCTAAAGGAACACTTTATTCCTCATTAACTGCATTGCAAAATTCTATGCTTTCAATGCAATCACAGCTAAACACATTAACAGCAAATCTTGAAAATATATTTAAAGAAATGCAAGATAATTGTGATAAGACATTCCAAGAAAAGGATAAAGAACAAGGAGAAGATGGAACATATACTGTTCGTGGTTCACGTGACTTTATTAAACAAATTCAACAGTCATTACAAATGTCGGCATCTAATGTTCAAAATACACAATTAGAACAAAAAATAATATCTTAAACTAAATTCTTAAATTTTATAATTTTTAAATATTTATTTTATTATTTATTTTATTTTTAATATATAATTTAACTTCTTTGGAATTTTTATTATTTTTATTAAATTAGAATTATTAAATTATAACAAAAATATTGTATTACAATAAATATGACAAATAAACGTTGCTTGATATACGAAACTTTGGGAAAGGTAACTAACTTACAAGTTTCTGAATCGGCAGCACCTGAAGGAATGATGAGACTTGAGGGTGTATTTGGCGTATGTGGTGTTAAGAATCAAAATAACCGTATTTATGATAAAGAAAACTATGCAAAAATGGTTGAATCTTTACAACAGGTTATTAAAGAAGATAATGGTTGTCCTGGTGAATTGGAACATCCTAATTCTATGAATATTAATCTTGAAAATGTATCTCACAAGATTGAATCTATTCAAATGAATGAAGATGGTACTATTACCGGTACAATTCTTTTGTTAAATACTCCTAAAGGTCAAATTGCTCAAGCTATTGTAGAAGGTGGTCTTCCATTATATATATCTTCTCGTGGTGCTGGTACGATAACAAACGAAAGTGGTATATCACATGTTACATTATCAACTATTAAGACTTATGACTTGGTAGGTACTCCTGGTTTTAGTCAAGCTAAATTGAATCTTCTTAAGAAGAACCAAACTCTTGAATGTTTAAATGAATCAGTTGATGACGGTAATATTATGTATGCTATTGTTGAAGGCGAAGATGATCTTTTAGGTGATGATACAGATCCTAAGGACGACAAGAAAGAAGATTCTAAGGATGATAAGAAAGAAGATCCTAAGGACGACAAGAAAGAAGAAAAGAAAGACAATAACAAAAATAATGATAAAAAAGTTGATATGAATGAACTTAAAGACGCTATTGATAAGCTTACTGCTAAAGTAGAATCACTTGAAGCAGGTCTTCATATAGCTCAAGAATCTTTAAATGATGTAAAAGAAATTCAACCAACTAATTACGATGCAATTCAAAAATGGGTAACTGAAGAATTTTGGCCTAATTATAAAGGAGAAATTTCAGAAGGTTTAACTCAAGAAGATGTTGAAGAAATGGTTCAAAATAAACTTGATGAATCATTGAATTCAATGGCTGAAGGAATTCAAAATTGGGTAGTTGAAGAATTTGCTCCAGAAGTACAAAATTGGGTAGTTGAAGAATTTGCTCCAGAAGTACAAGATTGGGTATGTGAAGAATTTGCTCCAGAAGTACAAAATTGGGTAGTTGAAGAATTTGCTCCAGAAGTACAAAATTGGATTGTTGAAGAATATTCACCAGAAATTCAAAGTTGGATCACTGAAGAATATTCACCAGAAGTACAAAATTGGATTACTGAAGAATTCGCACCTGTAGTAGAAGGTTGGATCACAGAAGAGTTTGCTCCAGAACATTCTGAAAATGTTGAAAAGAAAGTAAACGAAAATGTTTCTGCTTTCATGGAATCACAAAAGGCTGGACGTCTTGATGAAATTGATAGCTTGTTAGAATCAATTGCACAAGAAGAAAATGCTGATGTTAAACAAATTGTTAAAGAGCACCAAGAAGAATTGAAGTGGAAGGGTGTTTATGTAGTTGAAAATATGCCTACTGAATATCTCCCATCATGGCAATTACTTGATGAAGCTCGTCAACAAGAAATTGTTAGAAGTTCTAAAATGTATGATTTCACAAAAGAAGGAGTTCTCGAATCTTTCTGGGCTAATGTAGATTTTAATAAGATTGCTGAACAAAAACAAGTTAACGAAAATGTTAATCCTGTACAATCTTATCAAAACAGTATTATTAATAAGATGAAATCATTACGTGGTTTAAATGTATAGAAGAATTCATTACATGGTTAAAATGTATAATATATATAAAAACCACATAACTTTTTCAAATGATATTAAAAAATTTTATTTTTAAATAAATTTAATATTATAATTATTTTAAAAGAAA
>Ga0310691_10002278_pt1 | contig 26019 bp, 29 predicted proteins | sample 176DNAGHGlowgp2_FD_203887 | JGI IMG/M metagenome (GOLD analysis project Ga0310691, IMG submission 203887) | Sheep rumen microbial communities from Palmerston North, Manawatu-Wanganui, New Zealand - 1766 DNA GHGlow gp2 (v2) (version 2) | ecosystem: Host-associated > Mammals > Digestive system >...
TATAATTTAAACCAATAAATGTAATTAAAAGCATAAATATATAAGATATAATATTTGTATCATTTTTATTAATATAATCCCTAATATATAATACTATACTAATTAAAATATAAATTAAAACAGGAAGAATTGTAACATCAGTTACTTCAAATAATAATATTAAATATATAATCGCATAATATAATTTTTTTCCAGTATCAGTTTTAAATAAACTTATAAGCGCTAATACTAATGGTGCAATAAATGCAAAATCACTAGTATAGATATTAATATAAGAAGATAAACAATATCTTATTCCTTCTACAAGTAAAGCAATTAAAACAGGTTCTAAAAAAGAATTTAATTCTTTATTTTTATTTAATAATCTACTCATTAAACTTGGAATAAACATAAAAATTGAAATAAGTAAATTCAAAAATAAGCAACTAGTAGATCCAATTTGAGTAAAATAAATCATTAATAATATAAAATCAGATATAATCATACTTGTAGCGCTTGCACCATCATTTAAATCAAGTGATAATTCTAAAAGATTTATAGACATAAGTGCACCTGATAATGAAATAATAGATACAGGATTATCAGCAATAACTCCTAAATTAGATATTACAAGTAAATATGATAGTATTAAGAAAAACACATTACATATAGTTTTACGAGTAATATATGTTTTTAAAAATAATCCCATAATTATAATAACAGTAAGTAAAACAATTTCTATATGTTGAATTTTTTCAAATATTATCATAAAAAATGAATAAAATGATAACCCATATAATACAATATCAAAATCAATTCTTAAATCATTTTTTATAAATAATCCACACATTAAACTAATTAATAACAATATACATATAACAAATCCTATACTTAAATAATTTGAAAGAAATAAGAATAAACTGACAACAAAACTAATAAATCCAATATGTAAAAACCCACTTAAATCAAATTTCTTAGATACTAAAATTGAAAAAGCACTTGTAATAAGGAATAAACCAGATACTGTTATTTTATTAAAAGCTAAATTTCCTATTCCAAAAAACAATAATGAAAAATAACTAAATATAACAAATACACAGCCTAAAACATAATAACTTACCATAGTAGATTTAATCTTAATATTCTTCGCACTAATTATATAAAGAACAAAAAATAATATACTAAATACTAATAAACTAATTGTTTTTACTACATTTGGAATCACATTCCAAGAAGTAGTAGCAAATATAATACCAGATATCACTACAAGAAGTACTCCAAATTTTAAAAGTAAATCTAGTTTTTTTGTTTCTGGATCAATTTTTTTAGGTTCTTTTTCAATATTATCATATGCAACAAATGATAATATTGCTGTGATAAGATTCAAAAACAATAAAACAATACTCCAGGCTAAAATACTTCCCTTTTTAGTTTTTAGTTTTTCATCATCTAATTTTGAATACTCTAAAAACATTACACCATTAACTAAAAGAGGTACTCCAATAATAATTCCAATAAATGATAATATAAAAATACTACCCAACACTATATTAACAATACCTGCACCTTTTAAATAATTCTTTGCCATAAAACTCCTCCTAAAAAAGTATCTATATAGATACTATTTTCCTAAATAAACTTTATCAAGTACACTTAGTATTTCTTGCCAAGCAGCAGTTGAACTTGGTTCACCTAAATATTTACCAGAAACATTAGGGTCATATATACCTGCATATAATCTTAATTTATTTCCATTATCAACTACACCATCAGTATAAACAAAATAATTATTACCATCTATATCACTTGTAAATGTAAGTAATAAATCATAACTAACAAGTGATCCATCGTCTTTAATTGCAAATATCTTATTGTTCATTTTTTTTACTCTCTATTTCCTTGATATTTTCTTTGATAATATTCCAAAGATTATTTTTAACTTGTTGCATTCCTATTAATTTTTTGTCTATACTTACTTGATAATCGATAAATTTTTGTAATTCATTATGTCTTTCAATATATAATGAATTCATTTCATTTTCTGTTTCTCTTAATTTTTTATAAGTTGACTCTAATGTTTCAATTCTTTCAACATTTCTAACTCTTGTGTCAACTTGATATAAGGCACTTAAATCTAAATTGTTATAACAATTCAAATATAGATTATAAAATCTTTCGCCTGGTGCTAAATGAAGTGAAGAACCAGTTATATTGTTATATACATGTATATTGCTCATGCATCTAGCCCCTTTCCTATTCTTTTTATTCCAAGAATATTATAACACATTACAAGTGTAAATACAATGTAAAAAAACTATTTTTTTAAACAAAGAAGAAGAGATTATAAATTATTAATCTCTTCAATTGTTAAACCCGTTATTTCTTTTATAATACTAGTATCAATGTTGTTTTTTATTAAAGTTCGAGCAGTTTTAATTTGTTGCATTTTTATATTATTGTTAAAATCTTCTTTTTCTTTGTTAAGTTTTTCTTTTTCTTTTTCTAATTCTTTATATTCTTGTTGCTTCTTCTCATCTAGTTCTTTATATTCTTGTTGTTTCTTCTCATCTAGTTTTCTATAATATTCCTCTTTTTCTTCATCAAGTTTCTTGTAGTAGTATTCTCTTTCTTCATCATATGTACTTTTTCCGTTATATTTTTTCAACATATCCTCATCCCCACTTAATCTAGAAACATTAGTTATTAATTGTTCCTTGGTTGTTTTAGTTACGGTATGTGATAAAGCTTCTTCTAATTCCTCACGTGTTGTACTCATAAATACTTTACTCCACTTAATTAATAAGTCTAATTGTTCATCACCAGTATAACACATTTCTTTTCCTAGTGCCATATCTATAACATCTATTCTCATTTTTTTACTGATTATTTCTCCATCTTCACTTCTAAAATAATATGATTTTTTTATTCTATCCTGACATCTAAATGCATTTAAATTTATTTGTACTGATTCTTCTATTTCGTCATATGATTTAAATCCTTTTTTTAATTGGCTTCCATGAATATTTGATAGAAATACTACATTTCTATCTTTTATTCCTTGATTCCATCCTGTTGATATTTCTATATTTATTTTTTTACCTTCATATATAAGTAATAAATCTACTTCTTTACTTGATTCGTCTAGTTTATTTTTGATTAAAACTCTTGGTTTTAGTATTAAATTACCTCTAACCTTTTCTAAATCATAATTAAAATATCCTGCAACAAATTCTTCTAGTACACAGATATTTACTTTATCATTAAATATCTGTGTGAACATATCATTATCATTAAGTGGTATTATAAAACTTGGGTTTGCTAAAACATTATACATAATTATCTCCTTTCCAAATAGAGATTAACACATGTATAAAGCATTATCAAATCACTGATTTTAACGTTTTGTAATACTTTTTTTACACAACGCAAAAATTTGTATAACAGATTTTATATGTTCTGTTACATTATTTTTACAAATTAACAAAATTAGTAATTTAAAAAAATCATCATATAGATGATTTTTATCTTTTATGAAAAAATGTTCTTATTATATAAAATTCAAAAATCATATAACAAATTACAAATCCCCATAATAATATTAAATTAAGTATTCCTGAAGAATATGCATTAATTACACTTGGAATAGAATCTGGAAAAAAATCAAGTAAAAACTTAGATATAGGTTTAACTCCAATATTATGTCCAATAAATGTAACAATTCTTAAAAATATATCTATTATTGCAAGAGCATATATAAAACTACTAAATCTTCTAAACCAACAAACTATTATCACAATAAAAATAACTATAATTAATAAATCCATAAATACCACCTTTATTCTTTATTAATTATAACATAAATTACTTTCTTTTACTAGTTCTTTTTAATACATAATATTTATCTAAAAGTTCATTTCTAATTTCTTCATCACGTATTACTATATTAACAGCACTAATAAAATCACAATTAATTACACTATTTATTTTTAATTCTATTTCATTATAAAAATTTTTTTTACTTAAAAATTGTCTATAGTTATCAATTAAATCACTAATTATTTTAGAACAATTATCAACATCAGAAGTAGCAAGTAATTCAATTTCTTTACTATATTCTAATACTCCTAAATTTTTATTATCTTCTTCTAATAAGGAAGTTAATGAAATAGGAAATGCATAAAACATTTTATCAACTATATGTAGTGGAACTATACTATTTAAATAGTTATCTTTTCTTTTACAATCATTTAAAACAGCTCTCTGTTCATTTCTAGATAAAGAATTAAAATATAATGTTTCTTGAATCATATCTGATAAAAAATAATCATTTGCATTTATTAATAAATCATCAAAATCATGTATATTTTCTTCAAGAAAATCAAGGTCTTCCACATATTCAATGTCACCTTCACATGCATAATGATAGCGCATCATATATGAATCTAAAAACACTATTTTTAACATATTCTCATAAAAATCATTATCTTTTTTTATTTCACTTATTATCTCATGAAATAATTCATAATATTTTTCTTGATCAGATAAATATGGATCTAATTTTTTAAAAATATGCGCTATATCATTTCTAAATTTATCTACTGTATCAATTACTTCCATTATCATTCACCATTAATTTTCTTTTTACTTTTTCATTTTCTTTTAAATTATAATACTGTTCAACTTGTCTTATATAACTATCCTCATAATTAAATGTTTCATCAAAGAAATATTCTAATACTAATTTTAAATATTTATCATTATCTACTATTACATGGGATAAATCTTTTAAATCTCCATTTTTAATTAAATTATTTAATTTATAGGATGTAACATCATTTATTCTTTTTATATCATACTCAAATAATAAATACTTATAAGTCCTATTTAATAAACTAATTATTAATTCTTCTGAATTTTTTTCATCAGTTAATGATAAATTTTTAATATTTTTTAAACTATATATAACCGGGTTAAACTTCTTATCAAACCTTCTAAAGAAATCAGCCTCATTATACATATTAATAAGGTCACCTAGTTCTATTTTTTTAGTATAAAATAAAGCATCAATAAAATGTAATTTAAAAATTTTATTTAAATAATTATCTATATTATTGCACATTTTAAATTTCATTCTTCTTTCATAATAATTTAATTCATTGAAATCTAAAAAAAATATAATCATATCCATTAAATATGTATAATCATTATTAATTAATTTAATTAAATCATCGATATTTTTTACTTTATCTTGTAACTCATTTAATACTTTTTTATTTTCATCTTCTTCTGAAGTATTTAGCATAATACATTGATCATGGTAAAGTAAAGCAATAAAAAATCTATAAAATTTATCACTCCTATTTTTAATTTCATTAAAACACTTTTTAATAAATTCTTCATATTTTTGTTGATTAATCATAAATTGTTTATGATCTAAATAATTTTCATATAAACCAAAATCTAATCTAACCTGTTCAAGTAGATTACCCAAAAAATCCCTTTCTGAATCAACAGAATTAATAACTTCAACAAAATTATTTACCATAAAATCACCTTTTATTTGATATAATATCAAATTTTATATTTAAATGCAACAAAAAAAGCAATTATTTTATTGCTTCTTTTCTAGATAAATTAAGTCTTCCACGTTTATCATAACCAAGTGATTTAACAAGGATTTCATCCCCTACTTTAACAACATCACTAGGATGTTCAACTCTTTCTTTTGCTAAATGAGATACATGCACAAGTCCTTCAGTTCCAGGCCATAATTCTACAAAGCATCCAAATTCTTCAACTTTAACAACTTTACCAGAATATATAGCACCATCTTCTACAGTTCTTACAATATCTTTAATCATTTCAGCTGTTTTATTTATAATATCTTGATCAGTGTGATAAATAATAACTCTTCCATCATCCTCTAAATCAACCTTAACAGCATTTATATCAGTTACACTATTAACATTACTTGCTTCAAGAATAATTTTAGTAATCATTTCTCCACCTTTACCAATTACATCCTTAATCTTATTTGGATCAATCATAAATGTAAGAGTCTTAGGAGCATATTTACTTACTTCTTTACGTGGTTCAGCTATTTGATTTTTAATAACTCCAAGTATCTGCATTCTAGCTTTCTTAGCTTGAGCTAAAGCTTCTTTTAATATTTCTCTAGTAATACCCTTTATTTTTATATCCATTTGAAGTGCGCATATGCCTTGTTCAGTACCAGCAACTTTAAAATCCATATCTCCTAAATGATCTTCCATACCTTGAATATCAGTTAAAATTGTATAATCATCCCCACTTGTAATTAATCCCATAGCAATACCAGCAACAGGTGCTTTAATAGGTACACCAGCAGCCATTAATGCCATACAACCAGCACAAATACTAGCTTGAGATGATGAACCATTTGATTCTAATATTTCAGAAACAACACGAATAGTATATGGGAATTCTTCCTCAGATGGAATTACTTGAGATAATGCTCTTTCACCAAGAGCTCCATGTCCTATTTCTCTTCTACCAGGAGCCCCATAACGACCTGTTTCACCAACAGAGAATTGTGGGAAATTATAATGTAACATAAATCTCTTTTCATCTTCAATTCCAAGACCATCTAAAATTTGATGTTCACCAAGTGCTCCTAAAGTTACAACACCAAGTGCTTGAGTTTGTCCACGAGTAAATAATGCACTACCATGAGTTCTTGGAAGTAAATCAATATCAGTTGATAATGGTCTAATCTCATCCATTGCTCTTCCATCAGCACGTGTATGTTCCTTTACAACAATATTTCTAAAAATATCATATTCAATATCAGCAATCACTAATTTAACCTTAGTAAGTAGTATATTTAATTCTTCTCCATCAAGAGATTCGTTATTTTCTCTAAATTTTTCAATAACACTTTCTTTTGTTGATTCAATTAATTCATTTTTAGCTATCTTATCTAAAGTAGAATGCATTGCCTTATCAAGTGGAACTCTTAGTAAACTATCAACTTCATTTCTAAGTTCTAAAGTGATATCTAAAACTTCATATTCCATCTTAGATTCACCAACTTCATCAATTATCTTTTGTTGAAATTCGCATAATTCCTTAATAGCTTCATGACCAAACATTAATGCTTCTAACATATCATCTTCACTAACTTCTTTAGCGCCACTTTCAACCATGTTAATAGCAGTCATAGTACCGGCAACAGTTAAATCTATATCTGATTTTTCTAATTCTTCTACTGTTGGATTAATAATAAATTTACCATCTACTCTACCAACTTTTACTCCAGCAATAGGACCATCAAATGGTATCTTACTAATACATGTAGCTAAACTAGAACCAAACATAGCAGTCATCTCAGGAGAATTATCCTGATCAACAGATAAAACTGTATTTACAACTTGTACTTCATTCCTAAAGTTTTCAGGAAACATTGGTCTCATTGGTCTATCAATCATACGAGCTGCAAGTGTAGCATTTTCAGTTGGGCGCCCTTCTCTTTTTATAAATCCACCAGGTATTTTACCAACAGAATATAATTTTTCTTGATATAAAACCATTAATGGAAAAAAATCAGATAATACATTAGCGTTCTTACTAACTACAGCTGTAGATAAAATTACAGTATCACCATATCTAACAAGTACTGCTCCATGTGCTTGTTTAGCAAGTTCTCCATGTTCAACTATTAATTTTCTTCCTCTAAAATCTAATTCAAATACTTTTTTCATTCTTACCTCCTAAAAATAAAGACACTAAAAAATAGTGCCTTACATTATTAATTATTTTCTTAATCCTAAAGATTTTACGATTTCTCTATATCTAGTAACATCAGTCTTAACTAAGTAATTTAATAAACTACGTCTTTGACCAACCTTTTTAAGAAGTCCTCTTCTTGAATGGAAATCATGTTTATGAACTTTTAAATGTTCAGTTAAATCTTTAATTTCTTGTGTTAAAATTGCAATTTGAACTTCAGCAGATCCAGTATCTCCTTCATGTCTTGCATATTTTTTAACAATAGACTCTTTTACATCTTTGTTTAAAGCCATACTAATCCTCCTTTATAAATATACGCTTAAATCTGAGATAACGTTGGAGATTCGATAACCAAGATTTAAGTACATATATAATATACACTATAATTTATGTTAAATCAACACTTTTTAGTAATTATTTCAATTTAGTTTTTAATCCTTTAGAACCTTTAAATCCACCTGCATTACTTAAAATATTAGTATCAAAAGAATAAGTTTTTTTACTTCTATTTTTAAAATCTTTTATAGCAATAGTTATTATATCGTCTAAAAGTTCTTCATATTTCTTACCAACAGGTTCCCATAAATAGAATGATAATGATCCTGGAATTGTATTTGGTTCATTAACATATACTTTTTTATTTTTCTTATCAATTAAATAATCAATTCTAACTACACCACTCATATTTAATACTTTAAATACTTTTTTAGATAATTCTTTTACTTGATCACTTAATTTTTCATCAATTCTTGCAGGAATTATTCTATTAGTAGATGCCATACCTTTAGATCCACCTTTAGATTTAGATCCACCTATATATTTATCACGATATGATAAAAATTCATCTGCACCCATAACTTCTTCAATAGCACTTACATTTTGAAATTCATAATTACCAAGTACACTACAATTAACTTCAACTAAATTTTCAATTTTTTTCTCAACTACTATTTTTGTATCGTATTTAATTGCTTCTACAATAGCACTATCTATTTCTTTATTTGATTTAGCTACTTCAATACCTACACTACTTCCAAGAGAAGCTGGTTTAACAATTACTGGATAACCTATTTTATCAATTTGTTTTAAAATTGAATCAGTATCTGTTAAATAATCAGTATCATAAAACCAAGTATATGGAACAACAGGAAGTCCATTACTTTCCATAACTTGTTTCATAACTACTTTATCTTGTCCTAAAGAGGCTCCTAAAACTCTACTTCCAGCATATGGAATACCAATTGATTCTAAATATCCTTGAAGTGTTCCATCTTCAGCATTATTACCATGTACTATAGGTAAAACGATATCAAGTTCACTAACTACTCTTTTAAATAAGCCTAATGATTGTAATACAAATGATCCATTTTTCTTATATAAAACAACCTTTTTAGCGTATTTTTTAAGATCATCAAAGTTTCTATATACATCAATTTCCATAAGCATTTTTCCTGTATACCATGTTCTATCCTTTGTTATATAAATTGGGATTATTTCATATTTATCTTCATTCATAAATCCCATAGCTTGCACAGCTGAAATAATACTTACTTCATGTTCAACTGTTTCTCCTCCAAATATAACTCCAACTTTTATTTTCATAAAATCCTCCTATTTTTCATTAAATATATCTGGTAAATCATTTTCAAGAAGTACATAAGTATTTCCTTCATCTAATTTTTGCATTAAAGGAAATGCCTCCTTAACATCTTGTAAAATATGTATATGTTCTTCACTATAATTTTTTTCTTTTAAACCATCATATATTGGTTTAGTTTGACTACGACCTACAAGTATTACTTCATCACATACATCTGCTATATATGTTCCAAATTTTTTATTTAATTCATACTGTAAATCAGCAAGTTCAATCATACCAGGTGTAACTATTATTTTCTTACCAGGCATCATACCAAGTACTTCAACAGCCATCTTAGATCCAACTGGATTAGAATTATATGCATCATCTATTATATTAATATTTCCATATTTCTTTAATTCTAATCTATGTTCAATTGTATTTACCTTTTTAACACCCAATAATAACTGTTCAATACTCATACCAAGTTCTCTACCAAGAGCAATTGCAGCAAGTATATTATAAACATTTGCTTTACCAAGTAATTTAGTAGTAAATGTATATTTCTTTTTATCACCTTTAAATGTACAATCAAATGTCGTACCTGTATGAGATAATCTAATATTAGATGCTCTTACATCAGCATCATTATCTATACCAATCCAAATAATTTTACAATTATTTTTAAGTTTATATGATACTTGATACTCATCATCGCGATTAAGTATTCCAACTCCATCCCTTGGAAGTGATTCAATAAGTTCAAATTTACCTTTTTGTATATTTTCTCTACTACCAAAAGATTCTAAATGAGCTGTACCTATAATAGTTAAAATACCATATTTAGGATGAACTAAATCACATAATTCTTTTATTTCTCCTCTTTTAAAAGCACCCATTTCTGCAATAAATATATCATTAAATTTATCTAAATAATTATTTATTGTTACCATTAAACCATTCGTAGTATTGAAGTTTTTTGGTGTTTTAAATGAAGTAAATTTTACATTTAAAACATCATTTAAAATATTTTTACTACTTGTTTTCCCATAACTTCCTGTAATTCCAACTACACTAGTATTACTCATACTCTTAAGTTTATTAGTTGCTTTTGTTCTATAATATATAAATACACATTTTTCAATAGGAACATTTATACAATTAGCAAGTAAAACAACAAAATAATTTAAATATATTAGTGCACCTATAATTAAATAATAATATGGAAGTAAAATATAATCATATGTAAGAATTATAGTAACTATAGGAATTAAATAAAGAATTAAACTTGTTACAATTAATCTCTTAACTCTTTTTGTATAAACTAAAGGTTTCTTAACTTGTTCCTTAGTAATAATATTAAAATAAATCATTACTAAATAAAACAAACTAAATAAAAATATACTCATACCTTCACTTAAAAATAAAAATGAAATAAAAACTACAAAAAATAAATCTAGTTCTAAAAATACTTTAAAAGGATTTTTAAATATCCAATTTATATATCTATTTCCTTCATTATACCAATTTTGTTGTAACATGTGTAAAGATTTTCTTTGTTTAAAAAATATATACGTAATAGCTACAACAACCGAAACTATAAACATTCCCATTTAATCACTCTCCTAAAAAACTATTTAACACATTAATTGTTTGATTTAATCTTTCTAAATATGCATAATGAGTACAATTATCATAAACAACTACACCAGCATCTTTAATTAATTTTTCAAGTTCATATGCCCTTTCAAGTGGAACAGCATCATCATATTCTCCCCAAACAATCAATGTAGGGCATTTAATTTTCTTAACATCTTCAGTTATATCTAAATTAACAGTAAGAACTAATATTTCTCTCATCCTAGGTGTTGCATTTCTATAATCAGTTGAACCAATATGTTTTTTAGCAAATCCTTCTAAATTCTTAATAACAGGTACTTTTTTCATACTCTTTAATACCTTTGTTTTAAAAGAAACCTTATTTATTTCAGGTTTAAATGGACTTCCAAATAAAACCAATTTATCAACTTTATACTTACTAGCATAAGCTAAACTAATTTTACCACCAAAAGAATGACCTATTAAAATAATATCTTTAATCCCAAGTTTATCAAGTAACTCATGAAGCATTTCAACATAATCATATACTGTCCAAGAAAAAGGAGGTTCACTACTTTTTCCATATCCAGGTAAATCTAAAATTAAAACTTGAAACCTATCAGATAATGGATCTCCAACCATTTTCATCATTTCAATATTTTGACCCCAGCCATGTAATAAAACAATAGTTTTTTTATCTTTTTTACCATACAATATATAATTAACATCTGTATCTTTTATTCGAATCATTTTATCACCATTTTCAAACATATATATTATACCATCTTTTTACATTATTTTATATAAAAAAAAGATTAAATTAATCTTTTTTTATCATTTCCTTTACAACTGTTCCAAATGTCGCTAAATTTTGTAAATCAGATGGAACTATAATTTTAGTTGCTTGACCATTAGCAACATTTGCTAATGTATCAAAACTCTTAAGTTTTAAAACAGCATCATCAGCTTTTGCTTCTTTAAGAAGTCTAATACCTTCTGCTTCAGCTTGTTTAATTTTTAAAAGTGCTTCAGCTTCACCCTCAGCAATTCTAATTTGTGATTCCTTTTTAGCTTCTGCTCTTAAAATAGCACTTTCTTTTTCACCTTCAGCAATAAGTACACTTGATTTCTTTTCACCCTCTGCTTGAAGAATTTTTTCACGTCTTTCACGTTCAGCTCTCATTTGTTTTTCCATAGCCTCTTGTATGTCTCTAGGTGGAATAATATTTTTAACTTCAACTCTATTAACTTTAATCCCCCAAGGATCTGTAGCTTCATCCAAAATTGAACGCATCTTTGAATTAATAATATCCCTACTTGTTAATGTTTGATCAAGTTCAAGTTCACCAATTAAATTACGTAATGTTGTTGCAGTTAATGTTTCAATTGCAGTTATTGGATATTCAACACCGTAAGTATATAATTTTGCATCAGTTATTTGAAAATAAACAACAGTATCTATTTGCATAGTAACGTTATCCTTAGTAATAACAGGTTGAGGTGGGAAATCCTTAACAATTTCTTTTAACGATACTTTATTAGCAATCCTATCGATAAAAGGTATTTTAAAATGCAATCCATTTTTCCATGTTTCATGATAAGAACCAATTCTTTCAATTACATATGCACGAGCTTGCGGAACTACCTTAATATTAGGAAGAACCAATATAACAACTAAAAATATAATAATAATAAATAAATCCATAAAATCACTCCTCTATTTCTTCAACTTTTAATTTTACACCATCAATCGATAAAATTTTGACAACCTTATCTTTTTCAATACTTTTATTTGAAATTGCTGACCATTTTTTTCCATCAACTTTTACTTCACCAACATCGTTTTTTGAAATTTTTTCAGTTACTACGCCATTCATTCCAATTATTCTATCAAAATTAGTTTTCGCATTATCATTTTTCATCAATCTCGATAAAAATGGTCTTGTTGTAAATAAGAATATAGTACCACTTAAAGCAAATACACCAAATTGAATGAAAAAATTATCCGTAATAAATGAAGTAATAAGTGCTAGAACTGCACCACCAACATACCAAATAGTAGTTAAATTAACAGTTATAATTTCAAGTAATGTTAATAACAAAATTATACCAATCCACACATACATCATAAAATCACCTTTTCTATTAAAAGTATACTACTAATAGAGAAAAAAAACAACAAAATGTTGTTAATCTAAATATAATATATTACTTTTTAATAATTTACTAATCTCACCCTTTGTAGCATAAACATTTACACTAGATATATTTATTTCATCTATAATATTACCAGACTCAACTATCTGATTCTTATAGTAATCTATAAATTCATTAATATTCTTTTTTAAATCATAATTTTTAAATTTATAATAATTACCTTCTACATATATACCTAATATAGAAACATCTTTAAATAAATCATAAAAATTATTGATACTAACGCTATTATTTATAGTACCAATTTTATAAATGCTATATTCCTTAGAATTTTCGCTAAAAACTGGATATGAATCATTAGTCTTATTAATAGTTACACTTAAAAGTATAATCAAAAAAAATAATGAGAAAACTTTTTTCATATTTCACCTCATTATTTTTATTATATACACTTTTATTTATTATAAACTATAAGAAGTAGGATTTAAACTTTTAATACCATTATTAACATTATTCATTAGACTATTATATTGTTCTTCAGTAAATTGATTTTTAACAAATTTAATTTCAGATTGTAATTGTACTAATTCATTAATGGATGCCTTATTTACAGCATTAGCAACCTTACTACTATAATCTAAATAAATATTAGGTGTAGTTACAGGTTGTACAAATGGATTAAAAGATATATCTTGAGTACCTTGTTGAGCACTTTGAACAACACTTGGTTGTACAAATGAAACATCTTGAACTGTATTAGGTTGTATCATATCAAATCGTTTAAGAGCATTATCAATATTACCCATTAAAACTTTAAATTGAATATCTGCTAAATTAAGATTTGCTCTTTGAGTATTTAATTCATACTTAATACTATTAAGTTGTTCCTTAGAATTTGCTTGATTAATTCTATTTGTATATTGCATAAAAACTGGTTGATTTGTATTTACTGGTGCAACAGGTTCAATTGCTGGTTGAATAGGTGTAACAACAGGTTGAATAGGTGTAACTACATTTTGTTGTTTCATTTTTTCCAATTCTTGTTTTAAACTTTCATTTTCTTGTTTTAATGCATCTACTTGATTTTTTTGTTCATCAATTGTTTTTTTGCTTTCTTCAAGTAATCCCTTAAGTTCTTTATTATCTTTTTCTAGATTTGTTACATATTTAGTAAATTCTTCTACTTTACCACTAACTTGGTTTTCTTCAACTTCTGATTCTTGTGTAACTTCAGACTCAATAGAAGGTTCTTCAGTAACAACAGGTTGAATTGATTCTTCAGTAGGTTGAATTGGTTCTACTGTAGGTACGACTGTATCAACTGCTGGTACACTTGTTAAATCAATAGCTGGAGCACTAGGTAAAACTGGCTCTACCGTTTGATTATTTAATTCTAAGTTATTAGCAGTTAAAATGTTATTTAAACCATCCTCACTATTTTGTATAGTTGGATCTACAAATGCTGTAGTTTCTTGAGATGGATTAATTATATTTTTATCTAATTCAACACTTAATTCTTTTGCAAGTTCCTTATTTAATTTAGATTTATTAAACCCTGTAACTTTATTACTAATTCCATCGTATTTTTCATAAAACTTAGCTAATTTTTCAGAAGCTTTTTCAATTTTTGTTTCTGCTTTTACTTGTGCTTGTAATAAATCAGCTTTTACTTCTTCATTATTAACATTTTGATTTAAAAGGTTAGCATATTCACTAAACTCATTATGTGCTTCATTTAATTCTTTTTCAGTTTTTTCTATTTGTGATTTATAATACTTTTGCATAGTTTTACCAAAAACACTTGGCATTTTAACAGGACTATTACTTGCTAATGTTACTTTTGAATTTTCTAAATCAGTTGTATGATTAATATTCATATAATCACTCCTTATTATCTTTAATTACTTGACGCATTACATCTTTTACTTTTGACCATTCATTTTGATCTTCAATTTTTGATAATACATATTCACCATTATTTTTTGTAACAGCAGAAGTATATATTGTCATCATATCACTTTGATCAACTTCATTAAATGTATAAATAATGTAGTCCTTACCAGTTTCATTTAAATTAAAATATAATAAAACTTCTGCCTCAACTACACTTCCATTTGGATTAGTTAATTTAATTTTTTGATTTTCATTCATATTTACCCTCTCCTTATTCTTCTAAAATTATAGCATATAAAAAAAGTAATTACAATTACTTTTTTTAATAATTTACGCTTTTTATTTCAAAAAAACTTTGTGGATGATTACATACAGGACATACATTAGGAGCTTTTTTTCCAACTACAATATGTCCACAATTTCTACATATCCATATACATTCATCATCTTTAGAAAATACTACTGCATCATTAATATTCTTAAGTAATTTTCTATATCTTTCTTCATGATGTTTTTCAATTTCAGCTACCATTCTAAACTTAGCAGCAATAGTTTTAAAACCTTCTTCTTCTGCAGTACGAGCAAACTCATCATACATATCTGTCCATTCATAGTTTTCACCATTTGCAGCATCTTCTAAATTTTCTATAGTACTTGGTATTTCTCCACCATGTAATTCTTTATACCATATTTTAGCGTGTTCTTTTTCATTATTAGCAGTTTCTTCAAAAATAGATGCGATTTGTTCATATCCATCTTTTTTTGCTTTACTTGCAAAATAAGTATATTTAGTTCTTGCTTGACATTCGCCAGCAAATGCTTTCATTAAATTTTGTTCTGTTTTACTTCCCTTTAGTTCCATCCTAACACTCCTTACATTTAAAGTATAACATAATTAAAAATCATTTTCAATTAAATTTATAACTTCACTAACACTTGATACTTTTTTTACTTTATTTAACTCATCAACACAATCTTTCATTGTAAATCCATTATATGTTTTAATCATATCTATATCACTATAACTATCTCCTATTGTATAAATAGAATCTACATTTAATACATCATTTAAATAATCTATTGCAATTTTTTTACTTACTAAGTTAGAAGTTATTTCAATTGTATAAGGATTAATTAAATAAGAATTTATATAATCTTTGTAATTTGTATTTAAAAAATCATTCATCTTTTTTGAAGTTTCTATATCATCATAATGTACATTTATTTTTGTAACATTTTCTAATATATTTATTTTTTTAAGTCCACTGCATAAAAAAACAATATTATTATTTAATAGATTTATTAAAATTTTTAAAACATCATTATCAATACACTTTGTATATATTATTTTATCATCATAAACTATAGTAGCACCATGATCTATTATTAAATAATTATATTTTATATTATACTTTTCTTCTACCTTTTTAAAATCAACAAAAGATCTTCCGGTTGCTATAACAAAAATATTATTTTTCATAAAATTTTGAACACTATTTATATTATTTTTTATATCTACACTAAATGTATTATCATAATCACTTACAAGCATTTTCATTTTATTTCCTCACTTTTATTACATCATCACTATTTAACTTTCCAATTAATAATGAAGAATTAGGATCATGTTTTAACTTATTTTCTTCTACTTTATTTTCATCGTAATTAGCGTAACAATACTTACAAAAATGACTGCATGAATTATATGAACCTATATCTACCATCTGTACACATTTACATAGTTTACCTCTAGCATTCCATTTCTTAAAATATTTACCTGTTTTTTTAAACGCTAAATCTATTCCAATACAATCTCTTTTTAAAAATCCATATTCAATTAAATTAAACTCTTCACAACAAGTTTGAATTGTCATATTATTTCTTCTTGCACTTTCAATAAAATTTTTACCGATTAATTCATAATCCTTACTAGTAAATTCTTTTATTTTTAAAATATTTTTATTTTTTTCTACATTTTTATAGTTATCAATAAAAGATATTATTATATGCTTTACATATCCATTTAATAAATTACATAAATTATCAAATGCTTTTATGTGATAATTTATATTATATTTATCACTTAAAAAAATCGGATCATATCTTACATAAACATTTTCACTTCCAATTATTTTAGATAACTCTTTAATAGCATCAATTATTTTTCCTTTATTTATAACATTTATTTCAATATCATTTTTATAAGGAGTAAGAGTAACATGAAATAAAACAGGTTTATTAATATCTTTTAAATGACTAATTATTGGAATTGGATTTTTAGTACAAAACAAAATTAAATCAACATCTTTCATATAAATTCTATTAACTATTTTAGGATATATAGGATTTCTAACATCAAAAAATCCCTCATTTATTCTATTAATAAACCATGGTGTATAAAATGCAACTATATCTGTTCTACCACTAACATTTAAAATCATTTTATCATTTTATCGTATTGTTTATATAAATACTGTACTCCATTTTCTAATTTAAAATAATGAATTACATAAAAAAGTACAAATATTAGAAGTATTAATCCTACTATTAAATATCCAACAAATAATTTACTTAAAGACATAAATATAATCATAAATACAACATAAAATAATGTTACAATTAAATGTATTAATCTTTCATGTTGAAAAAATTTTATTTTAATTAAATGTTCTTCTCTTAATTTTTTTAAATCTGTATTTTTATCTTCTAATGCTTCATCTATATATTTTATATAGTCATATAAATATTTTTTCATACTACCACCACTTTAATATTATCAAAAAATAGAAAAAAAATAAACTGGATAACCAGTTATTTTTTAGACTTTATGTAATGAGAAAAAATATCCATTTGTAAATTTGATATATTATTATTATCTTTTAAAACACTAATAAAATCATTATATGTTATTACATCTATCCTATAAACTATTAAACTATAATAACATTTATTTAAAATATCTAACGCTTTTTTTAAATTATAATTTGAAATTTTAAGTATTAAATTAATTATTTCATTTAAATTATTATTATCTATATCAAATTTTAAATCATATATATTAAGAGATATATTATACTTTATAATATAATACATTAATTCTATACTTGGCGGTTTAATATTTAAAACTTTATATTTTTTAGAAACTTTTACATCACCATCATAACCATATATAGCTTTAATATTATTACTTATAATTATACTTGATAACATATCTAACAAATGTATATCTTTTATATCATCAATAAATAATATACACTTATTTTTAATTAAAAATGAAGATAATGATTCAATATCATATTTACTTAATAATTCGTTAACATTAACTTTTAATATTTTAGTATCTATGTTGTAAGATAAAGAATTAACTAAAGTCGTTTTACCACTACCTGTTAAAACTGTAATACTATTATTCAATAAAGATTTTTGTAATTTTTTTAATTCATCAATCCTACCTACCATTGGATCATATTGATTTTTTAAAAAAGAACCATATTGTTTTTTCTTACAATATTTTTTTAAATTTTCAAAATAATATTGTAATGTTTCTATACTTTCTTCATTATATATATACTTAGTTTTATTATTTATACCATTAATTCTATGGATATAATTACTTTTATTAACAATATAATCATTATCAAATATTCTAATTAAATTTTTATCATTTGAAATATATAATGAATCATTATCAGCAATATATAATTCATTACCACTACCTACATTACCATATATTATACTTTCACTTAAAAAGTCATAATATGTAAAACTAAAATCACCTATTTGTCTATTTAAATTTTTTAATTCCTCATCATTACAAAATATATTTTGTTTAATTAAATAATCTTCTATTACTTCAGTATTATTAAACACTTTAACATCTGCACTAAAATTATTTTTAGTATTATTGTTATCAAATATTTTTTCATTTTTAAATATTTTGTAAAATGAAAAATTTTTAAAATGAACAACTGTTACAATAGAGTCATTTAAATTATTTTTTTTTAATATAGTATTTTATTTTTAAATCATCAAACATTTTTTTACTACATAAAATATATATTACATCTTTCATATTACACCTAATTATGTATCTTAATTTTACTTCTTTCTTTATCATAATCTATATCACGTTCAGATAATAAATAAGTATCTAATTCTGATAAATTTAAATTTTTATTATCTTTAATTCCATTTATAAAATCATTAAAATTTGGTTTTTCTATATCATAAAGCGCTAAATAAGCTAGACAATAATCTAAAATATTAATAGATGCATCTGGGTTATTATTTGGTTTATATGTATATTTTATTTTTCTTTTAGAAAGTTTTATTATAATATCACAAATTAAATTTAACTCATATTCACTTAATTTAACATCAATACCAAATTCATTTGAATAAATCATTTGTTTTAATATTTCTTTAGTAAATCTATTATCTAATTCCTTTACTTCAAGTAAATTAAATCTACGTGTAAACGCTAAATCACTTGTTATATTATCTATCTCATAATCGGTTGTACAACCAATAACTTTAATATTTTTATTTGATATATATGGTTTTAAAATATTAGCTAAATCAAGTTTATTATCATTTCCTGAACCAGTACCAATACTATTATGAATTTCATCTAAAAATAATATTACATTAGGATTATTTGTAATTATATTACATAATTTATCAATTTTTTCTTCAAAGTCGCCCCTATATTTACAACCAGCAACTAAATTACTTACACTTGAACTTAATACAACTTTATCCTTTAATGCTTTACAAACTAAATTATTTTGAATCCTATATGTTAAACCTTCAACAATAGAGGTTTTACCTACACCTGGTTTACCAACTAAAATTACACCTTTTTTAGGAATTAAAAGATTTTTTTCTAAATCTTTAATTTCTTCATCTCTTCCTATAGCAGGATTGTATTTATAATTATTTTCATTTAAAATCATTCCATATTTATTTACTTCTTTAGGATAACTAATTTTTGAATTTATATTAGTTGTTATATCTTCAATATTATCTGTTTTATTTATAACTGTCATCCAATTAAATAAATCTTTTTTAAAAATATTATTTAAATATGCACTTAAACTAACATAATCTTTATCCATGTAATTTGCTATATCTTTTAAAAATAATAATTTTTCACTTACAATTAAATCACTACGTTTATCAACTAAAAACTTTACAGGTTCTACTTGTATCCAAACATGACTACCCTTTTTATATTCACACCCATTTGATAAAATTACATCATCATATACTTTCGCACATACATATTTTTTACCTTCATATATATATTCATTATATAATAATTTAGGATTAATAGATATATTATAATAGTTTCCAGTTCTAAAAAGTACATTATAATAATTATCTAATTCTTTTTGTATTTCTTTTGGTGCTGCACTTTGTGGGTAATCACCATATTCAATTTCAAATACACCATCACTTGTTATAACTTCTCTAATTTGATTTTTATCAATTGAAGAATACTTTAAAACAGGTCTAGCATATGCAACTGAATCATCACTAAGCGCTATTTTACCATCTGATTCAACTCTATAAATCAACCCAGATTTTTGTTCAAAAATAAAATATGGTCCATAATCATTTGTTTTTAATCCTTGAGTAAGTGCATAATCAGTAGGTTTTGCAATTATTCCCCTTTTTTTTAAAACTCCTAGTCTATATTCATTCAATTGCTCATTTTTAAGCATAAAAATATCATCCATATATATCCCCCTCAAATTGATGCATATTATATATTATATTTTATAAAAAGTAAAGAAAAAAAGGCTGTAAGCCTTAATATCCTAAACAATAATTTGTTTTATATGTACTATAGTTACCACAATTATCTATTGCTCCATAATGGAAGAAATAACATATTCCTGATTGTGGTGGATGTGCAGGATCAGTATATGCCGTCCACGTACTAAACCAATACATTCCATTATTATCTGTTGCTATTCCAGGTTTTATTGTACCAATATCATCAAAGTTTCTTGCTTTATAACTTCTTGTTGAATCAAATAATGAACTAATACTTGTTACACCTACATTATCTGTACATGTGAATGATGCTGTCATACCATCTTTACTTGATCTAGCACTAAATGAATTTAATGTACAAGTTGGAGCTACTTTATCATTTTCACATGTTGTACTTGTATGTGATTTTGATACTACACCTGGTGTAGGTTTAACCCCAGTTTCTTCATCTTCTACTATATCATTATCACTTGCCGGAGTACTACTTCCTACTTTTGTTACTAATATATCAGTATTATCAGATGTATAGTCGAAGTAGTATCCATTATTTCCCTTATCTCCAGTATATGATGTATCTAGTCCTAATGTATTTCCATAATGATATAAATTATTGGCATTATCACTGTTAAATCGAGTCCCATTATATCCCTCTAACGAGTCAGATTCTATAGTAACTCCATCACTTACATATACGTTAAAAGTTACATCACGGGCATATGAAACAATAGCACCCTTTGAAACATTTTTACCTTTAAGCGTACCACCTTCAACTATTCCACTTACATATACATAATATGAACTTAAACATCCAATTAATCCTCCGGCACGATTTAATGAAGTTACATTTACATTAGATAAAATACTATTGTCATATGCAGATCTTCCATAAAAAAGTCCTGGATCATATCTTCCAATTTCTGTCCCAATTGCTCCACCAACATTCTCGTTTCCTGTTACATTACCAGATATACTTACTTCATCTATAAGTCCTTCATTATATCCAATAAGTCCTCCAACATCATTATTTCCTGTTATATTTGTAGATATAACATTTATACCTCTTACTACTCCACTATTATATCCAATTGTTCCTACACGATTACGTCCATCAAGTGTTAAATTAGAAATATTTAAATACTCAATTGTTCCTGAACTATTACCAAATAAACCTGAATACTCAATTCCAAGTATTTTAGCATTTTTTATTGTATGACCATTACCATTTAACCCTCTACTAAAAATATTTGAATTACTTCCAAGCATATATATTTCTTCATTTTTAAAATCTATATCACTAGTTAATTTATAATAATAATTTACATTTGCCACTGCTACTTTATAATCCTCTACACTTCCAATTTGATATGGATCTTCTAATGTTCCACTTCCTTTTAATGTATTAGCATTTGGTATTGGATTATTAGTTTTTGATTTTATTACTATATTTTTCTTTTTATCATAATCAAAATAATATCCACTTGAATCATTATCCCCATTTATATATGTATCAAGATATCCATCATAGCCATTTAGTCTATTTTTATATTTAGAATCAAATGAAGCACCTGATATACCATTTGTTGAAGTTGCATCTAAAACAACATCATTACTTACAAGAACAACTGATTCTAAATTGGAGTTTGATCCATCTATAGCTACTTTTACAGCATTATTTCCTTTTATTGTTCCACCATTTACAATTCCAGATATATGCGTATATTTTCCAGATAAATAACCAAATAAACCTCCAGCATTATTAGTAGATGTTACATTTGTATTTGACAAAATACTCATTGCATAAGTAAACCTTCCTGATATACCTGGATCATATCTTCCATTTTCTACACCTACAGCTCCACCAACGTAATCATTTCCATTCACATTACCAGTTACAATAGCTGCATATATACTACCCTCATCGTGTCCAAGAAGTCCTCCAACATTATTATTTCCTGTAATATTTGCATTCTTTAATGTAATACCTTTTAACTTACCATCACTATATCCAAACAAACCTACATTATCCATACTTGGTTCATTAATTTTTAAATTAGATATTGTTTTTCCATTTCCTTCAAATGTACCACTAAATTTACTTGAACTTGTTCCTATTGGTTTAAATGTGTTTACTGTTACTTTTTTTCCATCACATGTTTCTTGAGTTGAAGATATACTTTTACTCATATCTAAATTATTTCTTAACATTACCACTCTACTATAATAACTTGTACCACTATTTACACTATCAGAAAATGCATATAAGTCTTCTACCGAATCTATATAGTAATATGTTATATTATCCTTTGTTTCACTTTCTAAACAATATGCTTTTTTATCTTCTACTATCTCTTCTTTTTCTTCTTTACTTTCAAATCCACATTCTTGATCTTCTGTTTGATAGTTACTACATTCTAAGCAACCTTTAAATTTAATATTCTTTTTATTATTATCGTCCACTGTAACTAATACTTTACCATCACATAATCCACCATTTCCTGTATCATGTACTGGTTTCATGTTCTTTGCAGTTATTAATTGTTGTAAACTAATTTCTTGAGTTGATACTACATTTTCTAAACTATTTTGATTTTTTACTAGATATAATTCTGCAGCATGTTCCATTGCTTTTTCTTCTGAATAGTATTTTTTAATTTTTGCTTCTTCAATTACATTTCCTATTACTACAACAGTTATAATTGCAACTATAGATAATATTACTATTACAGCTAGTAACTCTATTAACGTAAATCCCTTTTTCTTCATATCACATTCTCCTACTATACTTAATATTATACAATATATGTTAGAAAAAAACAATGTAATTTTAGAATACTTTCAAATAAAAAAGATAACATAATTGTTATCTTTCTTCATAAACACTAACTTGTTTTTTATCTTTTCCAACACGTTCATATTTTACATATCCACTAATTTTAGCGTATACAGTATCATCACTTCCGATACCAACATTTTTACCTGGATAAATTTTTGTTCCACGTTGACGATATAATATTGATCCACCTGTAACATATTCTCCGTCGCTAGCTTTAGCTCCTAAACGTTTAGAAATAGAATCTCTACCATTCTTTGTAGATCCTTGACCTTTTTTATGTGCAAATAATTGTATATTTAATTCAATTAATCTAGGCATTAGTTACACCTCCTCATTTATTTTTACATTTTTTGGATATTGACGTTCTAAGTCTTTCAATAAATCAATCATATTTACTAATAATGTATCTATTACTTTATCATGTTTTAAAACATTTATTCTAACATTACCTTCAGTTTCTTTATGATCTATTGATTCATCATCTAATCTTATGATAGCATTTATACTTGTTATAACAATGCTACTGATACTTGAACAGACAATATCATGTCCTATTTCATCATAACCTGTATGTCCTAAGATTTTTATTTTTTCTATTAAATTATTTTTATATTTTATATTAATATTTGTCATATTATTTAGCGTTAATAGAAGTAATTTCTATTTTAGTATAAGGTTGACGATGACCTTGTGTTTTACGATATTTCTTTTTAGCGTTGTATTTGTAAACTTTTATTTTTTTACTTTTACCATGCTTAACAACTTTTCCTAAAACACTTGCATTTAAATAAGGGTGTCCAACTACTCCATTTGCCATCATTACTTTGTCAAATTTAATTTCACTACCAGCCTCAGCATCAATTTTTTCAACATAAATAACGCTTCCAACTTCAACGTAGTATTGTTTTCCACCAGTTTCAATTACTGCTTTCATAATTTACCTCCTTCAAATCTCAGACTCGCCATTAAGGTACTTACGTTTAAAACCTTTTTTGTGCGGTTGTAGAGTGAGGCTCTACACAATTAAAAATTCTATCACAAATATAATTATAAGTCAAATTTTTTAAGTAAAAAATTACTTTCTTTTATATATTTTTTACCATCATAAATCATATGATAATAATCTCTTTTAAATTTTTTTATATTATAAATATATCTTATCTTTTTAAAATTAAAATTATATAATGCTCTTTCTATTAAAAATTTATTAAAATACATTCTTCTATTTATATATTGTTTTATGTTTTCTTTTAATAAAAATATACACATTAGTATTACATAAAAATTATTATAATTATAAATTAATAGTAAGAATAAAAATAAAAATGATATAACTAAATTAATATTAAAGCTTATATTTAAACTAAAAAGATAATCACATATCAGCCTAATTATCTTAGCCCCATCAAGAGGAATTATGGGTAATAAATTTATAAATAAAATTACCTTATTAATTAAAGTATAATCTATACTATTTATTTTAAATAAAATAAATATAAAATAAATAACACATTGAAACAAAGGCCCCATGAGTGCTATTAAAATTTCTTCTTTAATAGGTCTATTTAGTAATTCATCAAAAACTGTTAATCCTCCAAATGGGAGAATAATTATTTTTTTTATATTCCATTTAAAATATAAAGCAGTAAAAACATGTCCAAATTCATGAATAATAATACAAAAAGAAAACAATATAAATATTTTAAAGTAACCAGTAAATGCACAAATAAGCGCTACTAAATAATAAAAAGGATGAATATATATTTTATTAAATAAAGTCTTTATAATCTAAATTATTCCCATCTTTTTTAAATACTAAATATAATTTATCATCAATTGTATTACCTAAAAAACTTTTTGAATTAATATAATCATACATTTTTACACTAACATTTTCTATATTTGAATACCATATTTCTATCCCATTATCATCCTTAATTATTACAGTATTACCATACTCATCTTTATTACCAATAAAAACTACTATACCACTGTTTATTACAGGAACCATATAATTCTTACTTACAGTAAGTGCTACTCCATCTTTATAGATGTTTGATTCAATATACTCTAGTTTTTCGTTAAAAACAGGTTCTATTTTTTTCTCAAAGATTTTTTTAAATGGGATTTGACTTCCAAAGTATTTTGTATAATACTTATTAATAGTTGCAAAAGAAATATTTTTTTCAAAAACATATTTATGGAATTTTTCTTTAAAATTAGAACTATGTTTACACATTATTAAAATACTTAAAGTGAAGATTATAACAACAAATACCTTACTGATAAATAAATTTATCTTTCTATGTTCCATATAATCACCACTAAATTTTATTAAAGTAATAAAAAAATATGATACTAATCATACTTTTTTTTAATATTAAATTTCTTGCCTATAATTTCAGTTAATAAAAATAATATAGATGCATAT
>Ga0310691_10002279_pt1 | contig 26018 bp, 14 predicted proteins | sample 176DNAGHGlowgp2_FD_203887 | JGI IMG/M metagenome (GOLD analysis project Ga0310691, IMG submission 203887) | Sheep rumen microbial communities from Palmerston North, Manawatu-Wanganui, New Zealand - 1766 DNA GHGlow gp2 (v2) (version 2) | ecosystem: Host-associated > Mammals > Digestive system >...
CATAGCCTTCAAGGCGGCCTCGGAAGCTTCGAATATCACTGTCGAAGGTATTTTCTCTCACTTTCACACAACCGGTATAGCCGATACCGAGTACGAAGCGGATCTTGAGAGATTCAAAAAGCTTACGGAGGATCTGGATCTTTCAAAGATACCGATGGTCCATATCGATAAGAGCCAGACGATCATGGCTCACGAAAAGGTTTCTTTTTCCAATGCAGTACGTTTCGGTATCGTGCTCTACGGATTTAACTTGATGATCAAATATCCGAATGACGTAAAAGGGCAGTTAAGGAAACTGAAAGCGGGGCTTAAGAACTTTAAAAACAGAGTAAAACCCTGTCTTCCCTATCCCGAACTTGATATAAAGACCGCCCTCACACTTTATTCGGAAGTGATACAGGTCAAAAAAGTCGCTGCAGGCGAATATTGCGGATACGGGCTTGTTCATAAAGCCGAAAGCGATGAATATATAGCCGTTATCGATACGGGATACGGAGACGGCATCAACAGAAAACGTGTCGGGACTTTTGTGTCGATAAACGGAAACAAATATCCGATCGTCGCGGAGATCGGAATGGGAATGAGCGAAGTAAAGGTCGATGAAAGCGTCAAGCGCCATGACCGCGTATGCGTGTTCGGCGGCGAGATACCGATACGTTCGGTATTGAGACATGTACACACCACGATGTATGAGATGATGACAAATCTTGACTCTTCGATCCCCAGGATATATAAGAACAGTGATACATAAGTGCCGGGCAAAGCGGGCGGTAATAAGTGCGCGCGGTTTTAAGGCGGCACGGAACGGAAACATTATGCAGCATAAAGCGGTTTTGATCGGATCGGATATGAACACCTACTATATGGCCAGATGCTATCACGAGGCATTCGGTGAGATCATCGATGTCATAGCGACCGAGCCGATCCGTTTCACTCAGTATTCGGCAATAGTGAACATCACATACCATCCCGATCTTAAGACCGCGGAAGGTTTTGTCAATGCACTCACCGAATACGGCAAAGCTCATTTCACGGGTGAAAAGATACTTGCGATACCGTGTCACGACATATACGTAAGGCTCCTTGCCGAAAACATGGATAAGATATCCGAATATTTCACGGCCAATATCCCGATGCTTAAGATCGTGGATGCTTTTCTGGTCAAAGAAAAGTTTTACAAGGCATTTGAAAAAGCGGGGCTTAAGTTTGCCAAGACCGTCTATTACGACTGTATGGAAAAAGAAACCGAGCCGATCCCCGAGGATATGTACTATCCCCTGATCATAAAGCCCAGTAACGGCATAGAATACGGAAAATGTCATTTTCCGGGAAAGCCCAAGGTTTACAAGGCCACCACTCCCGAAAGAGCGGTTAACTTTATAAATAAAGTCAAGGAAGCTGGATACAGAGATACTCTCATAGTCCAGGAATTTATCCCGGGAGACGACTCATATCTTTTTGACTGCATGGTATATGTAAACACTAAAGGCAAGGCCGAATTTGCAAGCTTTGCGCAGATAGGACTTCAGGAACATGCACCCACGGCACTCGGAAACTGTACGGTGCTGATAAACGGTTACAATCAGTTCGGCGATACCGAAAAGACCGTAAATGACTTAAAGACATTCCTTGAAAAGATAGGATATACGGGATTTGCGGAGTTCGATCTTAAATATGACAGACGCGACAAGACGTTTAAGGTCATGGAGATCAATCCCCGCCAGGCGCGCTCAAGCTATTATCTGTGTGCTCTTGGGCATAACCTGATCACCACGCTTTTTGATGATGTATTTGAAGGAAAAGAACATGATTACGAGCTCATAACCGATGAGATACTGCTTTCCATGGTTCCGAGAAGTGTTATCAAAAAATACATCACCAACGAGGAATATCGCAAAAAGGCGCTTTCTTTGTACCACAAGCGCACCATGGTCGATCCGCTTAAATATAAGGGCGAAAAGTCGTTTAAGCATAAGATGTATCTTATACTCAGGGCGATAAATTATAAAAAGAAATACAGGATCAACAAACATACTATTTAGGAGAATCAGGATATGTGCGGTTTCGCAGGATTTATAGACAGAATGCCGGCAGCCGACAAAGAACCGGTTGTGCACAAAATGGCAGATGCCATCAAACACAGAGGTCCCGACGGCGAAGGCTTTTATACCGATGACAATATCGCCATGGGTTTTCGAAGACTCAGTATCATCGACTTAAGCGGCGGTGATCAGCCTCTCTTCAATGAAGACAGATCGCTCGTCATCAACTTTAACGGTGAGATCTACAATTACAGGGAGATCAGGGAAGACCTTATAAAGGCCGGTCATGTATTTGCCACCAATTCCGATACAGAGGTCATAGTACACGCCTACGAGGAATACGGGACCGATGTGGTGGATAAGTTAAGAGGCATGTTTGCTTTTGTGATCTGGGATTCGAACAAAAAGCAGCTTTTCGGAGCAAGGGATCCTTTCGGTATCAAGCCTTTTTACTATTACGATACGCCGGAACTTTTTATGTTCGGTTCCGAGATAAAGTCGTTTCTTGGCCATCCCGGATTTAAAAAAGAACTTAACAAAGACGCACTTAAGACTTACCTTGTGTATCAGTATTCGGTACCTACGGATTCGTTTTTTGTAAATGTTCATAAGCTCGATCCGGGACACTGTTTTACATACAAAGACGGCAAACTCGACATAAGACAGTATTTTAAGATAGATTATCAGAACAACGACGACGATATAGATACCGTTGTAAAAAAGATCAACGACGTCATGAAGGAAAGCATCGAATATCACAAGATATCCGATGTCGAAGTCGGATCGTTCCTTTCAAGCGGTGTGGATTCAAGTTATATCGCCAGCAACGCAAATGTGGACAAGGCGTTCACGGTAGGTTTTGCCGGGGATATCTCGGATCCGGGATTTAACGAGATCGCAGATGCCGCGGGACTTTGTGAGATACTCGGTATGAAGCACAAGAAAAAGGATATCACGCCGGAAATGTTTTTTGATATACTTCCGACAGTACAGTATCATTCCGACGAGCCTCACGCCAATCTTTCGGCGGTACCGCTTTACTACCTTGCAAACATGGCATCAAAAGAAGTCAAGGTCGTCCTTTCGGGCGAAGGCGCCGATGAACTGTTCGGCGGATACATAGAATATGTGACTCCCAAAGAGTATGAAAGATATTATAAACTACCTTACGGATTAAGAGCGGGCATCAAGAAGCTCGCACTTAAGATGCCCCGTATAAAGGGAAGACATTTCCTGGTAAAAGCGGGAACGCCTATTGAGGATTCCTATGTCGGACAGGCTTTCATCATGAACAATTCCGAAGCCGACAGGTTACTTAAACCCAAGTATCGTCACGGAAAGAAATATCAGGAGATAACATCGCCGATCTTTGCGGATGTCAAGGATAAGCCGGATATACTCAAAAAAATGTATACGGATATGCATCTCTGGCTTCCTTATGATATTTTGTTAAAAGCAGACAAGATGACAATGGCCAACTCGCTTGAATTAAGAGTTCCGTTTCTTGACAAAGAGGTATTTAAGGTAAGCGAGCAGATACCGGTCAAATATCTTGTACACAACTATATCACCAAGTATGCCTTCAGAGAGGCGGCAAACCTTACGATCCCCGAGGAATGGGCAAAACGCAAAAAGCTCGGATTCCTGGTGCCTTTCAAGGACTGGATCAAAGAAGATAAGTGGTACAACAAAGTAAAAGAGATGTTTGAAAAAGAATGGGTCGGCGAATTCTTTGAACACGACGAACTCATGAAGTTGCTTGATGAACATCACAAGGGTACAAGGAACAACGGACGTAAGATATATACGATATATGCGTTCTTAATATGGTATGAGATATATTTCATTGATTGCAAGGCTCCTTTAAAGCCCGAATATGTATAACGAGAGGAAACATTGTTATGAGTGAACTGAAAACGATAATAGAGGAAAACGAATCACAGGTCAGAAGCTACTGCCGTAAATACCCTGTCGTGTTTGTGGGAGCCAAAAACGCCACGATATTCGACGAAGACGGCAATCAGTATGTTGATTTTCTGGCAGGATGCGGCGCACTTAACTACGGACACAACAACGGCGAGATCAAGGGTGACATCATCGATTATCTCTTAAAAGACAATATTACCCACGCCATGGATATGTATACCGGCGCCAAAGCTGATTTTATAAAGACCTTTAAAGAAAAGATACTCGATCCCAAAGGCCTTTCCTACAAGATCATGTTCTGCGGATCCACCGGTACCAATGCGGTTGAAGCGGCATTAAAGCTTGCCCGCAAAAACAAAAAGCGTTCAAACGTTATCGCATTTATGGGAGCTTTCCACGGTATGACGCTCGGAAGCCTTGCGCTTACGACCGACCGCACAAGCCGTGACGGAGCCGGGGTATCGCTCGACAATGTTTCTTTTGTGCCTTTTGAAAACACCATGGGTGATGACTTCGATTCACTTAAGTTTTTAAGACAGGTCATAACCGACGATCATTCCGGAATGGAAAAGCCCGCAGCGATCTTTCTTGAGACCGTTCAGGCTGAAGGCGGCATAAACGTCGCAAGCATAGAGTGGCTCAAAGAACTTGAAAAGATCTGTCACGAAAACGACATCCTGCTTGTCGCCGATGAGATACAGGTAGGCTGTTCGAGGACGGGTACGTTCTTCTCATTTGAAAGAGCCGGCATTAAGCCCGATATGGTAACGCTTTCAAAGTCTATAGGAGGATACGGATTCCCGATGTCACTTCTTCTCATAAGAGAAGATCTTGATATTTGGAAACCTGCCGAACACAACGGAACGTTCCGCGGCAATCAGATCGCATTTGTGGCCGCAAGACGCGGAATAGAGTTTAACGTAGAGCACGACGTTGACGGAATGGTATTAAAGAAGGGCGCTCTCGTCAAAGAATATATCGAAAAAGAGATACTTCCGATCGATCCCCGCATCACTTACAGGGGTATCGGTCTTATCTGGGGCATCGACTTAAGTGCTCTCGGAGATCCCGAAGCTGTTCACAGGATCGCCGACAAGTGCTTTGAAAAGAGGCTTATCATTGAACGTGCGGGACGCAAAGATACCGTACTTAAGATACTTCCTCCGCTTACCATAGTGGATGTGGATCTGTTCAAAGGACTTGATATCATAAGAGACAGTATTATTGAGGAATTGGGTAAATAAAAATGTTACTTAAAGATCTGATCCCTTGCGAATATGACGTTCCGATAGATCTTATTTCGGATGATTCGCGTACGAAGGGCAAGAACATTTTATTTGTCGCCGTTAAAGGACTTACGGTAGACGGACATGATTATATTAAAGGCGCTGTCGAAAACGGTGCGGTTGCGGTCGTATGTGAGCATGAAGTTGAAGGCATCGACATACCGATGGTGATCGTCAAAGATTCACAGCGTGCCATGAATGAGATGTTAAACCGTTTTTACGGTGCACCGCTCGGAAGACTTACGATGATAGGTGTTACCGGAACTGACGGTAAGACCACAACATCGGAAGTGATATTCCAGATACTTAATATGCTGGGACATAAGACCGGTTATATCGGCACAAACGGCATCAGAAGCGAGCATTACACCCAGGAAAACGATTATACGACGCCTCTTCAGGAAGAACTTTTCAAAGCGCTTAACGGCTTTAAAAAGGACAGATGCGAGTTTGTTTCAATGGAAGCTACCGGTGAAAGACTCGGTACCGGGAAGATGGACGGTGTTTCTTTTGACGCATCGATATTTACGAACCTGACAAGAGATGCCCTTGATATATTCAAGACCATGGATAACTATGCGGCCGCCAAGGCCAAACTCATGGAATACACCAAGTCGACGGGAATATGCGTCATCAATGCGGACGATCCGTACAAGCACTTCTTTATCAAGCATTCAAGCGCACCGGTCATCACATACGGTATCGATGAAGAGGCGGATCTTTTTGCAACGGATATCGAAGTCGGCTTTGACAGGCTTTCGTTCACGTTAAACGGAGATCTCGGAACGCACAAAGTGGTTTCGCCGCTTTCCGGAAGATTTAACGTATACAATCTTATGGCGGTCATCGGATGTCTTGCACACTTTGACATTTCCGTTACGGATATCATAAAGTGCATCGAAAACCTAAAGCCCGTAGAGGCGCGCCAGACTGAGATAGAGCTGGGACAGCCCTTTAAGGTAATGGTTGATTATGCACATACCGCCAATTCAGTGGCCAATCTTGTTAAGTTCCTAAGAGATACCAGAAAGGTCGGAAGGCTTGTGATAGTGGTGGGCGCAGGCGGATCGAGAGATGTGTACCGCCGCACGGATATGGCTGAATTCTGTACCGCCAACGCGGATTACAATTATTTTACGATAGAGGATGCCAGGTACGAAGATCCCGAGATGCTTGTTGAAACAATGGTATCGACGGTTCCCGATGCGACCAATTACGAACTTATAGTAGACAGGGATGATGCCATCAGTAAGGCCATCCGGGACGCAAAGCCCGACGATACGATACTTATCCTCGGAAAAGGCGCAGAGCGCTATATGATGACGAACGGCGTTGCGGTTGAAAGACCGAATGATATAGAACGTGCCGAAATGACTCTTAAAGAAATGGGGTACAACGGGTGATCAAAGAGGAAAAGACATATGCAAAAGTGATGCATTATATTCTCCTCGTGCTCTTTACGGGGCTTTTTGTGGTGGGTTTTGCGATAACGGGCGTAAATTTCACAATTTACGACGAGCATGTGTTTCTTTCTTTTACAAATCCCTTTTATATTGCCCTTTATCTGCTGGCGGGATGGTTTCTTTTTAAGGGACTTTCCGTTCTCTACGATAAATGTCTTGTAAATGTTAAGCCCATTGTGATAGCGGCGGTTGCGGCCGTTATCACCTATGGGCTTGCTCTTTTATGGATCTTTTCGTCAAATGCCGTGCCGCAGTCCGATGCCAGGATTCTGATGGAATTTGCCCGGGCGATCAATTTACATGAGTTCGGCGAAGGTGCACTCGGACCCGACGATTATCTCGTATATTTTCCTTACCAGTACGGTTTTGTATCGTTTTTAAGGATCGTCATGAAGATCTTCGGACCCGATAACGTAAGAGCCATCATGTGTGTCATCGGATTGTCCGTGCCCACGATCGTCCTTGCGGGTACCGGGATAATTTCGGAAATTGCTCCCAAAGAACACCGGGGGAGATCCGTTTTCTTTTTCTCGGTCCTGACGGTTTTGTTTGTTCCCCTGTATTTTTACAGCGTATTCATATACGGCGATCTTCCGTTTGCCGCATTAAGTCTTGTCTGCATTTATGCGCTTTTGCTCGCACTTAAGAAACCGGGTGTATTAAGCGCCTTATTTTTCTTTTTATCATGTTTTCTTAATTATGCGTTCAAATCAAATGCACTGATAGTATTTACGGCCATCCTGATCTATCTTGCGATCGCACTGTTTAAGAAGGATTCACGCAGGACAGCGATCGTACTGGCGGCGCTTGTCGTGCTGTCGGTATTGTCGGTAAATGTACTTAACAAAGCTGTTTATTCCAAATATTCATCTCCGGAATACGATTCGATACCTATGTCGGCCACGATCGCTATGGGACTTAACGATGACAACGGCAACGCGGGATGGTGCAATTTCTATCATCAGATCACGTTTTCGGAAAACGATTTTGATGCCGATATGACTTCAAAGGTTTCATGGGGCTACGTAAGATATGCGTTAAGCGATATGGTGAAGCATCCGCTCAAGGGACTTGATTTCTGGTACAGAAAGATCAACCTTCAATGGAACACACCGCTCTTTCAAAGTCTTGCCATGATAAACACTCACGATGCCGAAGGAATTTCAAAACTCGGTGCATTTGTCTATGACAATACCGATTTCCAGTGGCGTTTAAACGATTACATGAAGGCGTATCAGATATTTGCATATGCCGTTATGGCAGCGGTGCTGTGGCTTACAAGAAAGAACGTTACATCACTTAAACCTTATTTACCGGGTATTTCGATATTCGGAAGTTTTCTTTTCAGCATTATCTGGGAAGCCAAGACCCGCTATATCATGCCGACATTTATAATGATAATCGTCTGCGCTGCGATCGCCCTGCCGCTTCTTCAGAATATGGCAAAAGAAAAAGAACCGGTCCGCATCAGGAATTTCTTTGTACAGTCCGATAAAAATGTTAAGGCGGATTACGCGGGAATAGATCTTTTTAAACTGATAATGGCCTTTTTTGTGATCTCTGCACACGTAATGCCGCATGTCAGCACAGCCAATGTCTTTGTATACAGGATCGTTAATACATTGGGCCTTTCTGCGGTTCCGTTTTTCTTTGTCGCCTCGGGCTTTTTACTGGCAGAGAAATTAAAACGTACCGAAGGATATGAAAATAAAGCGGCTGTCGTTAAACGGCAACTTATAAAACTGCTCAAATTGTATCTTATATGGACGGCGATCTATATTCCGCTGGGAATTTATAACGATATAGTACATCATTTTTCGGTAAAGACTGTTGTTGTTAATTTCCTGCAAAGACTCATTTTTGTGGGAGAACAGTACAATTCGTGGATGATGTGGTATCTTTTGTCGGCGGTTTACGCGCTTTTGTTTGTGTTACTTTTGTTAAAACTGAACGTAAAAGAAAACACATGGATGCTGTGGGGCGTATTTATCTATCTTTTTGCATGTTTTCTTGACTATATCGCGACGGGAAGTCTTGCGGGAACAAAGATGGATGCGGTCATTTCACCCATCCTCAGATATACGGTACTTAACGGAAGAGTGCTAAGAGGCTTATTTATGCTGCCGCTTGGCATGTATTTAAGTAAGTTTAAAGAACGAATGCTTGTGGGAATACTGCTTTTTGTCGCGGGATCATTGATCGGTCTTACCGATCTTTTCGATCCGCTTGCCGTAGTTATGACCGGTGTCGGTATTTTCATGATCGCAAGAGCTTTAAAACTTCCGAATATCGGAATTTGGAAAGCATTTCGTAAAATGAGCACGGTCATATATTTCATACACATGTACGTATGGTCAATAACGTGCATCATACTTCATATCGAACTGACTCGCGGAGTTGTGATGTATGTTATTACCGCTGTTATTTCTTCATTAATCGCGTTAACATATACTGTAGTATTATGGATAATTGTGGGGGCAAAGAAGAAAAGTGAAGTTTACGATAAGTAAAGACAACAAAGACACATTGAAACGCATGTCCGTGGCAGTGGCTTGCGTGATTGTAAACGTTGTATTATCTTTTGTCGCTTACAAATTTAATCTTCCCATGTATCTTGATACGGCGGGAACTATTTTTGCTGCGGTAGTGGGTGGCTTTGTGCCGGGTGTAACGGTAGGAGTCATTACGAACGTTATCTGCAATATTTATAATTCCGGAACCATCTTTTATGTTCTTATAAGTGTTCTGATCGCCATGATCACCACCTTTCTTAAAAAGCGAGGGTACTTTGGACGCATAAGACAAATTGTCATGTATGTGATCGCAATATCCTTTGTTTCGGGTATTCTGGGCACTTCTTTTCAGTGGATACTTACCGAGGGGCCGAGATTTTCGGATGTTGCCGCTATTGCCGGAGAAATGCATGAAAGAACCGGAATAGGTCTCTTTTTCAGCACAATGTTGATCGAGATCGGTCTCAATCTTGTTGATAAGGGCCTGATGACGATACTTGCCCTAATTGCCTACAGACTCATATCCGACGAATTTAAAGAGTTTATGAGGATGGGTTCGTGGAAACAGAAACCTCTTTCAGCGGCAGAGATCAGGGAGTTCAGAAAGAGAACAGGCTCCTACGGGAAGTCATTAAGAGTCAGGTTTACAGTTATGCTGACTCTGGCTGCGCTCGGTATTGCGGGCATAATGGGGTGGATAGGCTTAAGCCTGTATTATCAGGCCAGCAAGGCGGACTATTCTCGCAATGCCACAAACGCAGCAAAATTTGCATCCCAGGTGATCGATCCGGATAAGGTTGATGAATATCTCGAAAACGGTTACGAAGAAGAGGGGTATGAAGAGACACTCGATCTTCTTTATAAGATCCGTGAATCCTTTACCGGGGTCAAATATCTGTATGTATTGAAAATCGAGCGTGACGGATGCCATTTCATATTTGACCTTGATGCCGAAGGTGAGCCGGGATATGAGCCGGGAGATACGGTACCTTTTGAATCGGGCTTTGAACAGTATCTGCCCGAACTTTTCGCAGGCCGTGAGGTTTCGGAAGTCCTGGTACATTCAAACTGGGGTTATGTTTTTACTACATACTATCCGGTTAAGAACGAGCAGGGAAGAACGGTGTGTTATGCCGGTGCCGATGCGTCACTGTCCGCATTGTCGGATTATGTTAAAAACTATCTCATAAAAGTATTGCTGGTTTTCTCGGGATTCTTCGTAATGATACTGGGTATCGGTATATGGATATCCGGGCAGTATCTTATCAATCCCATCAACAGTATGGCGGGGTGCGCCGAAGATTTTATGAAAGGCGGTGAAGACAACGCCATTCTTGATGAGAAGGTAAAGAAACTGGAGGCTCTTGAGATAAATACAAATGATGAAGTCGAAAAGCTTTATCGGTCATTATGTAAAATGGCTTCCGGAACCGTCGAACAGATGAAGGACATCCGGCACTATGCCGATGCCACTGCCCAGATGCAGAACGGTCTTATCATTACCATGGCGGACATGGTCGAGAACAGAGACTCCGATACAGGTGCGCATATTCAAAAAACTGCGGAGTATGTGCGTATCATACTGGAGGGTCTTAAAAAGAACGGATATTACCGGGATAAACTTACTCCCAAATATATATCCGATGTTATAATGTCGGCTCCTCTTCACGACGTGGGAAAAATAACTATTCCGGATGCGATACTTAATAAGCCCGGTAAACTTACGGATGAAGAATTTAAGATCATGAAAACCCATACCACCGCGGGCAAAAAAATAATGGAACGGGCCATCAGTACGGTTCAGGGTGAGAACTACCTGAAAGAAGCCCGTAACATGGCAGCTTATCACCATGAGAGATGGGACGGTAAAGGTTATCCGGAGGGGCTTCGCGGTGAGGTTATCCCTCTTTCGGCCCGTGCAATGTCAGTTGCCGACGTATTCGATGCACTGACATCACCGCGTATTTATAAGCCGGCTTTTCCCATGGAAAAAGCCATAGACATAATCAAAGAAGGAGCGGGCGCCCAGTTCGATCCAAAGTGTGTCGAAGTATTTTTGGACTCCATATCGGAAGTCAAACTTGTCCATAAAAAGTATCACAATGCCTAAGGAGATACCGTACAAATGACAAAGTATAAGGGGATGATCATAAAAGCCGTTGCCCTTGGCTTTGCGGCTTTTATGATCTTTAATACGGATATGTTTTTTGCCGAGGCGGGACGCGAGGCACGAATTAACGGTACCGGTGGCGGTTATGCCGTTACAGGACTGCTTGAAGAGGTTGGTTATTCGACGGTAATGTATGATGCGGACAACGGTCTTCCGACTTCCGATGCGAATTGTGTTTATTCGGCCGGTGACGGAAAAATCTGGATAGGCGGGTATAGCGGCATTTTCAGATATAACGGGGATTCCTTTGAAAGGCTTGATTCCACTGCTACCGGTCTTACGAGCGGTCGTATGTTTTTTGAAGACAGATCACGCAATATGTGGGTGGCAACCAATGATAACGGAGTGGTTGTCATTAAACCGGACGGTTCAACAGATCATATCACGTATAAAGAAGGGCTTCCGTCATCATCGGCAAGAGGGTTTGGCCAGGCTGCCGACGGATCGGTGTGGGTCGGGACTACCAACGGCGTTGCATATTTCGACGAATCTTTCGCGGTTCATACTGTCGACGAACCGCTTCTTAACAATGAATATATCTTAAGACTTTCTTCCAATGCCATGGGAAAGATATACGGCAATACCAGAAACGGATGCGCGTTTGAGTTGCTGGACGGCACGATAGTTTCTTATGTCGACGGCAATGAACTTGGTATCGGGAAGATCACGACGATCTTTGCAGATCCCAACAATATCGGATATTATTTTGTGGGATGTGACAGCGAAAAGCTGTATTACGGTCCGTTAAGTACAGATATAAAAGATTATCGTGCTATCGATGTATCTCCGCTTAGCGAAGTTACCTGGATAACATCGGCGTGCGGAAGTATATGGGTAAATTCCAATTCTGCGGCAGGATATCTCGATAAATTCAATGATTTCCACATCATGAGCAAAATTCCCCTCAACAATTCAATCGAAATGATGACTCCGGATTATCAGGGAAATCTTTGGTATGCATCTTCAAGGCAGGGGGTTATGAAGGTTGTAAGCACCAACTTCATAAATCTTGCGACCGGAACGGAACTTGACGGAATGGTGGTAAATTCCACATGCGAACTTAACGGAATGCTGTATATAGGTACCGATCACGGTCTGAGGATAATGAACAAAGAACATGACCTTGTTACAAACGGTCTCACGGAACATATAGGTGATGCAAGAGTCAGATGTATAATTCCGGATGAGTCGGGTAACCTGTGGATATGTACATATAAGGGTAAAAGAGGAGTAGTATGCTACGACAAATTTAACCGCATCACTGATTTTAATGAAGAAAACGGGCTGATAAACGATGAAGTAAGATGTGCGACAGTAGCTTCGGACGGTTCGATCCTGGTAGGCTCCAACGGTGGGGTTTCCGTTATAAAAGACGGTAAAGTCATCAAGAATGTCGGTGAAAAGAACGGTTTCACCAATACGGTCATACTAACGATCGCGGAAGGAGCTGACGGCACGATCTATGCCGGTACCGACGGTGACGGCATATACACGATCAAAGACAATATAGTCAAAAGGATCGGGCGTGAGGACGGACTTACAAGTGATGTTATTTTAAGGCTTACCCGGGACGATGTTCATAAACTCATGTGGGTGATCACGTCTAACTCCATACAATATATCGATAACGGGTCGATGGTTAATGTGGACTCTTTTCCGTACAACAATAACTTTGATATAAAGTTTGATTCCAATAACAACATATGGGTTCTGTCATCTTACGGTCTTTATTGTGTTAACTGCGATGACATGATCAATAACAATATTACCGAATATAAGCTGTACAATACATCAAACGGTCTTTCGGGAGTTCCTACCGCCAATGCCTTCAGCGCCCTCGACAACGACGGTAATCTTTATGTTTCCGAAAGAGCAGGGGTATGCAAAGTCAATATAGACAATTTCTTTGAACAGTTTTCCGAAATACGTCTCGGAGTGGGTTCTGTTACGTTAAACGGTGAAGCTGTTATTCCGGATGAATCCGGTGTATATACGATTCCGGCGGATGACGGACGTATTCAGATAAGTGCTGCGGTACTTGATTATACAATGGCAAATCCCACGATCCATATGTTTCTGGAAGGCTACAAGGACATGGGTATCACCGCCACTCAAAACAGACTTACCGCGCTTGAATATACCAATCTTAAATACGGCGACTACAATCTCCATATTCAGGTCATCGATCCGGTAAATGGTGAAGTTTATCAGGATGAGATATTCGAAATAGTCAAAAAGCCGAGATTTATGGAGCTTATGGCTACGCGAATAGTTTTGGCAGGCCTTGCCGCGGCAATTGTGGGGCTTATCGTGTGGCGTATCATGAGCGGGACTATCATACGAAAACAGTATGCCGAGATAAGACTTGCCAAGGAAGAGGCGGAACGCGCCAATTCGGCCAAATCAAGATTTTTGGCAAATATGTCTCATGAGATCAGAACGCCCATCAATACCATCATGGGTATGGATGAGATGATCTTAAGAGAAGAACCGACTGATGTTCCCAAAGAATACTTTATGTCGGTGGTCAATTATGCCCTTGACATACGTAAGGCCTCTGAGTCGCTTCTGGGTCTTATCAACGATCTTCTTGATATGTCCAAGATTGAATCGGGTAAAATGCATCTTGTGGAGCAGGAATATGACTCTGCCGAACTCATCAGGTCCGTTATATCAATGATAAGGGTAAGAAGTACCGAAAAAGGGCTTTCTTTTGACGTAGAAGTTGATGAAAACCTGCCCAAGCGCATGTACGGTGATTCCGGAAAGATCAAGCAGATAGTATTGAACCTGCTGACAAACGCAGTTAAATATACCGATGTCGGAGGGTTCAGATTAACGGTCGCTGTTTCGGAGGTTAAAGAAGAGGCCGTTACTTTAAGGATTTCCGTTAAGGATACGGGAATAGGCGTAAAACCCGAAGACATAGATAAACTTTTTACCGCATACGAAAGGCTTGATGAAGAAAAAAACAGTGCAATTCAGGGTACGGGTCTGGGACTGGATATATCAAGGCGTTTTGCTGAACTGATGGGAGGAACACTGACCTGTGAAAGCATTTACGGTGAAGGCTCGGAGTTTATACTGACATGTGTGCAGAAAAGCGCAGGAAACGAAAAAATCGGAGAGTTTATTGAGACAGAGGAAGGTATGGCAAGAGGTCCCTATGTTCCGCAGTTCATTGCTCCCGATGCCGAAGTATTGGTGGTTGATGACAATCCGATGAATCTAAATGTTATCAAAGGATTGTTAAGGTCCACCAAGATGTTTGTAACAACAGCGGCAAGCGGCGAGGAATGTCTCGAAAAACTCAAATACGGTACTTTTAATGTGGTCCTGCTGGACCATATGATGCCCGGAATGGACGGGATCGAGACACTGGTACGCATACGCGAAAAATATCCCGATCTCCCGGTATATGCGCTGACGGCAAACGCTGCTGCAGGGGGCGATGACTTTTACATTTCAAAGGGCTTCAACGGATATCTCTCAAAACCGATTGACAGTATTGCTCTTGAAAAGGCTATCATGAGACATCTTCCCGATGATATCATGATGAAACCCGCTGCAGAAGATGTCGTTACGGAAGTAGAAAAACTGCCCGAAGAGTACTCCTGGCTTTATGATGTTGAAGGCATAGATGTGGGACAGGGAATAAGGCATTCCGGCGGAGTTGATTCTTTTATTACCGCTATAGGCATGTTTTATGATACACTTGAAAAGAATATAAAGGTTCTTGATGACGCTCTTAAGCAGGACGACATCAAGATGTATACCATCAAGGTTCATGCACTTAAGAGTTCTGCCAGGATAATAGGTGCGGAAAAACTGTCTGTACTTGCCGAGAAGCTTGAAAGTGCGGGTGATATCGGAGATGTTAAATATATTGATGAGTATAACCCCGCTTTATTTGAAGAATACAGATCGTACAAGGATAAACTCGCCGGGATTCACAAAAATGTTGATGATGGTGCAAAACCGGCAATACCGGCCGAAGAACTCGAAAGCGGCATTAAGGCTCTGAAAGAACTTATAAATGCAATGGATTATGATGGAGTCGAACTTGTACTTGAACAGTTAAGGGAATATGAACTTCCGGCCGAAGAAACGGAAAAACTGTTAAAACTCGATGAACATCTTAAGACGTTTAACTGGGACGGAATGGAAGAAGTAATGGGTTTAAAGTAAAGGAGATCATGTCATGACCGCAAACCGCATAATGCTGTTGGGCGAAAAAGAAACGTTTTTGATCAAAGTCCTTTCCAAAAAGATATCGGATGCAAATATCGATCAGATATTTGCCGGGTTGGATGTTAACGCCATTAATTCCGCATGGGAAGGAACTACTCTTGTTACCATGTATCTGGATAACGGTGTAAGACCTTCGAGTAAAGTGTTAAGATTTTTGCAGGACCGTATGCTTGAGGAAGGTACCATGATGATCCTTGTGGGTGAGGATGATGATGTAAATTACGTCAAAGACAATTTCCCCAATGAACTGCTATATAAGGTATTTTTAAGACCTCTGGACAATACCGAATACATCAATACCGTCAAGGACATGTTCATGAAAGTCGCTACCGGAGAATTCAAGAAATCGATACTTGTGGTAGATGACGATCCGAATTATCTTTCGCTTGTAAGAGAGTGGCTCAAGGATACATACAAGGTTTCAATGGTCAATTCGGGCTTACAGGCCATAAAGTGGCTTGCCAAAAATAAAGCCGATCTCATACTGCTTGACCATGAAATGCCGGTCACATCCGGTCCTCAGGTGCTTGAAATGCTAAGAGCCGATGAGGAAACCAAGAAAATACCCGTAATATTCTTAACGGGTAAGAGCGACAAAGAAAGCGTTATGGCAGTTGTGGCGTTAAAACCTGAGGGGTATTTCTTAAAAACGATAGAAAGAAAAGAACTTTTGGAGAAACTGGAGGTTTTTTTCAAAGCACGTAAATAGGCTCTTGCAATGGTTAATCAGGCATTTAAAATGGGAATCCCGTGGGATTCCCATTTTAAGTAAGCGAACTCATCTGTGCTGCAAGCATCCTGCTGAATTCCTGTTTTTCTTTCCCCTTTTCACGGCGATCGGATTGATTTTTATCATCCCTTGATCTTTCTTTTACGTTGCCGGGGGACAATACATATAAAACTACCCTGGTATTATCGGAAAAAACACTACGCATACTCTATCCCTCCGTGAATCAAGTAATCAGTGACTGATGCAATCCATTGCTACATATTGTTTCCTAATCTATATATCGGATACAATATGTTGTATCTTAACCCCTTTTTTAAACTTTTTTTCGGAGCCGGTAATTACATTTCAAAAAACGCAATACTCTGCCATTTCATAAAGCCATAGTACCCTGCCGGGATGTTATATTTCACCCGGATGTGTTAAAATATGTTTGTGCCCGCGATCGCGGGAAAATAATCTTTTTATGGAGGGAAATATGCAGAAAGTATATGATTTTTTAAAGGAATGCGGAACATATTATCTGGCAACCGTTGACGGAGACAAGGCAAGAGTGAGACCTTTCGGTACGATCGATATGTTTGAAGGCCGTCTTTATATCGAGACGGGTAAAAAGAAAGACGTTTCAAAACAGCTTGCGATCAATCCCAATGCCGAGATCTGCTGCTTTAAGGACGGTGTATGGTTAAGGGTTGCGGGAAAACTTATTAATGATGACAGAAGGGAAGCCAAAAAGCATATGCTTGACGCATATCCGAATTTAAGAGGCATGTATTCCGAAGATGATGACAATACCCAGGTATTGTATTTTGAGGATGCCACTGCTACGTTTTATTCATTCACCGGCGAACCCGAAGTTATAAAGTTCTGTTAAATACGCCATTCTTAACTCTTTGTTAATGCAATATTGCTATAGTATTGATAGTTTTTCAGAAACAAGCATGAAAACTTCAAAAAAAACGAAAGGTAGAATGTACTATGGGAAAAGAAAACAAAAAGTCAAGTTTGAACATGTTTGTCATGTTGATTCTGTTTGCAATGGTGCCTATGATTGTATCCATCATTGCTCTTACGATCTTTACATCAAGATCACTTACCACAAGCCTTGAAGAACAGACCAAGGAGACTTTGCTCGTTGCAGCATATGACTTGAAGATTTACTATGAAAACGAGCTTACACATCCCGAAGTTCTGGTAGATGATTTTGTTGCATATGACACAACATATGTCGATCATCTTGCCAAAGACGGAGTTGAACTCACGCTCTTTAAGGGAGATACCCGTTTCGTAACTTCAATTATAGGCGGAGACGGAAAACGTATTGAGGGAACGAAAGCAAGCGAAGGAGTTATCGCTGCAGTTCTCGGAAAAGGAAACGATTTTTATTCCGACGACGTTGTGATCAACGGAAAAGATTATTACGTATATTACAGACCTATCAAAGCGGCCGACGGTTCAGTGGTAGGTATGGCGTTTGCGGGAAAAACCTGTGATGATGTTAAGGCCTCGATCAGCAGACTCGTTACAACCAATGTTCTGATAGCCATTGGATTTATAGCAATATTTGTAGTAATCGCACTTTGGATCGGCAAAAAAGTTGCAACTCCTCTTCGTAATGTGTCCAAGACCATCGATGAGATTGCAACCGGTAATCTCCTTGAGAAGGATACACTTTCCAGTAGCTTAAAAGAATCCCAGCAGCTTATTTCCGCATCATCGCAGTTACAGAGTAAGTTAAAAGATGTTGTTGCGGATATCGCAAGGACAGCGGATACACTTAATTCGGAAGCGCAGAATATTTCACAGAACTCCAACGAGTCCAACAGTGAGATATCAGGTATCGCAAGCTCTATGGAAGACCTTTCAAAGGGTGCCACAACGCTTGCCGAAAGCGTACAGGATATAGCCGAAGAGATCGTTAAGATCGGTAACAATATCGGTGAGATCACAACTTCCATTGACAGCCTTTCAGCTTCAAGCAACACTATGAGCGAGGTAAGTACCGTTGCCAAGGCGAATATCGATAAGGTGGGTGCAAGTTCCCTCAATTCGGTTGAGATGGTTGAAAATATCAACAGGCAGATCGCTCTTACCGATGATGCTATTTCACGAATCGATGCAGCGGTTGAAATGATCAGTTCCATCGCGGGTCAGACAAATCTCCTTGCACTTAATGCATCTATCGAGGCAGCACGTGCAGGCGAAGCAGGCCGCGGATTTGCCGTTGTAGCGGGTGAGATAAATAACCTTTCGTCGCAGTCCAACGATTCTGCTCAGGAGATCGCAAATATCGTAAGCGAGATCAAGGAACAGTCACGTAAGACGGTTGAACTTGCGGATAAGGTTAACAAGTCCATCATTGAAGAGAGAGAGATCATCAGTGAGACTCAGGACAGATTTAACAAGCTCAACGAAGAGATTGATAACTCAAGCCGCAATGTTGAAGGCATTACCAAGATGGTAAGAGGTCTTGATGCAGCCAAGGACAGAATCAGTTCCGCAGCCGAAGACTTAAGCGCTATCTCCGAAGAAAACGCAGCTTCCAACGAGGAAGTTACCGCAAGACTTTCAAGTGTTACCGGTCTTGTTGAGAATGTTGCACAATCCGGCGGAGAGATTAAGGAAATCTCAGAAGAGCTTACGGAAGTTATCAGATTCTTCAATATCTAAAACCTTTCGTTGTTATATAAAATACGGATGTCCCGCAATGTGTGGGGCATCCGTATTTTTGTTTACTTTTTCACCGGACAGTGAGATGTATCACGTTTACTGAATTATATAACTTTCGATTGGTCCAAGATAGGATTCACGGTGACCGAGAGCTTTGCACCTTAACACTATTCTTTCAAGGATAAGATTTTGTGAGAGCTGGAAATATCGTATCGAATTAAGCCCTTTCTTACCTTCGATGTCGACTTTGATACATTTTGCGTTTCTGCGGTTATCGTTTGCCCACTGAGGACTGTTGAATATCGGTCTTGTCTTGTCAAGAACGGTATCGACGGTCACGATATCCCCGCCGTTTACACTGATCCCGAAGATCTGGCTGTTTGAATCGTTGACCGGAAGGGAAGGGGCAAATATGAATTCAGCTTCATATTCCTCGGCATCACCGGTCACAAATCTGTATTCGACAAAGGGCACGTTTCCCATACCGAGAGACATCGGATCGAGAGTATTGGGATATAGTTTTAGTCCGCTTTCATGACGTCCGTAAGGAGCCAGCAATTCGTAATGAGCCTTATCGGATTTCGATATCCCGTAAAAGTGACGGGCTTCCATGGCTATTTCGCCCTCTGTCTCCAGAAACGCTCCGCGTAACTGTTCAACACTCTTTAATATACCTACGGGGAACGTAAGCTTTACGAAATTGCCTTCGTCATCCCGTATCGTGATGGTTCCTTCATAAACGCCGGGGTCGATAAGTACATTCCTGTCAAGAGTAATGATGACGTTATCGGTTTTTGATGTGGTGTTACCTGTGATCGACGGCTTTAACCAGTTTACATCGCTTTCCACGGTATAAGTTATGGGGTCGACGCTTCCGCAGGAAACTTCCAGGATCACCGAGTCGACATCGGGACGCATGAAATCAAAGAGTTTAAGTTCACGCCTTGTATACTCGCGGCCGTCCATATAAAACATTTCATCACTTTTTGACACCAGCATACGCTTTTTATATGCGGGATAGATATAAAGTCTTCCGGGAAGTCTGTTGTTTGAATCGTTCCAGAATCTGAAGCCGAAATGTTCTCCCATGGCCTGTCCGTAAAATTTACCGTTTGAAAGCGCGTGGAAATCGTCTATAAGCTTCTTGTCGGCTTTGACACCTTCGTCGATCTCTTCGCACCAGTCATTGGCTGTATTTCTGTTCTGGTCGGCATAGAATCTGTTCCATTCGGCCGCGATCCATGTTCTGTGAAGATTGGCAGTTCCGTATACGGGATAATATACAAGCTCGTAAAATGCTGTTTTAATCTCGGGAGGACAGTCTCTTAAAAGGTCGTCACACATCTTAAGCACATCCTTACAAGCCGAATAAAGCGCCTGTGCTTCCCTGTAATGAACGGGATGATAAACTGTCTCATTCATGATCTCATGTTTGCAGCGTTCGTTGATCAGGCCGTATCGATGTATAACGGCTTCTATACGGGCAAGATTTCCGGCGTCGAAGTATCCGCCAAAGTTTACATTAACCCAGTTTTTAATAAATTCGGTCGTATTGTTGGGATTTGATGTGCCGTATTTCTCAATATCCCATGCAAGCTTCATGATATAAGATATCTCAAGTTCCTGGGATACGATATCTCCTACATTTACGACCCAGATATCACGTACTCCGAAATCATAAGCGGTTGAAAGCTGATCCCAGATCCTGGGAAGATAGGTTGAGCCTATCCATTCATAAGAATATGCTCCGCCGTGCATATCCACATGGTAATAAAGACCGTATCCGCCGTTTCTTTCAAGCATTTTGGGAGTGGGAAGCGTGCGGGTGTATCCGTAATTGGTGTCCGAGAAGACTACCGTTATCCCATCCATCTCGGGATCGTCTATAAGTCCGGGTGTATTTTCATCACCGTAATAGAATTTTTCGACTTCGGTAAAAAGAACGATCTGACGCGGAACTTTAGTTAAATCAGGATTTATTATTTTTCTTATCAGATCGTTCTGGGTTTTGATGATATCTTTTAATAACGCGATATTATCGGCAATTGTGGCATTGCCCATTATGGCGGTATCACGTTCGCCGCGCATACCCATAGTGATCACTTCTTCAAAGTCTTTGTTTCTCTTAAGACCGTCTTCCCAGAATCTTATGATGCCTTCGCGATTGGATATGAAATCCCAGGCATCGCCATAAGGAGATTCGGGGCCGCGTAAAAGTCTGTATTCTTCGCCGGTGCGCATGCACGGTTCATGATGGGATGTACTCATCACTATGCCAAGTTCATCCGCAAGCTCGGCACTTTCTATCCCGGGTCCGTCCATTGAGAAATTTGAAGCCCACATCGCGGGCCACATGTAGTTACCACGAACCCTTAAGAGCATTTCAAATATCTCAAGGTAACATTTCGCGTTGATCCCGCCGAAACGTTTTGTTGCCCAGTTTCCGAAAGCGGGCCATTCGTCATTGATAAATATCCCACGATATTTAACGGAAGGCTCTTTGGATATGACAGGACCGTTTAATGAGAGGGTCACATGGGATTTGCGGACAGGTGTAACCTCGGACCAGTTAACGAAGGGAGATATCCCCAGGTGTTCCGAGACGGAAAAAAGCCCGTAAAAAGTACCTCTTTTGTCGCTTCCGCAGATTATGAGAGAATGCGTTTCGGTATGATTTAATTTTTGAATTTCACTTTTTAACCATACCTCTCGCTTGAAACCATCGTTATTTTTAAGACCCGAAATTTCGATTCCGTTTTCTTCAAGAATGGCTTTAATACGCGTACTTTTGGGTGAACCGGCGATGATCATCGTCTTTCCCGAAACGGCATCGATCTCGTCAAGAGTCAATACGCTCGGACGTTTTGAAAAAACTTTTTCGAAATCATCGGCGATCCAGTTGATAACACGTGCTATTCCTTTGTGATCGCCGGAGTCGTAAACCAGTACGGTATCTGCATTAAGTATGATATTACCCATAACTGTCCTCCTTTTGTATCCGGTGCTATAAATTTAAAGTCCCAGGGTCAGCTGTTTGAGTTGATCCAGTCAACCGCAGCGCATACACCTTCCTCGGAAAAATCAAAGTCTTCCGATAGTTTGTCTTTGGCAGTGGCGAAATTATCGGGTTCTTTCCACACGTATGCACGTATTTTGTGGCCTTCGCGTTCCTCGGGTTTCTTGAAAAAAACGTTCTCAAGAGGTTCTATGCCTATGCGGTATCTTATGCCGTCTTTGCTTCCGTAAAATGCCTCTCCGTACAGGAAGTAATTAAAATGATGAATGTCTTCTCTTTTTACTGCCATAATTATGTTTCCGTTTCGTTATATTATTATCTGATTGTAACATAAGAATTTTGCCCTGTGTTTTCTTTTATGATAAAATTGCAGTTGGATTGCAGCAATTGATAAGTATTTTACAGGAGAAACGGCTTTAGCCGGTTATATAGATCCGATGATGAGTATCACATCTGTAGCTTATATCGTTTTTATAGGCATAAGTCTGTTGATATATTATGCGGTACCCCACAGATTCAAGTGGTGGGTACTTTTGGCAGACAGCCTTGTGTTCTTTTTTGTAAATTCCGTTTGGTACACCTTTGGCTATCTTGCAATAAGTGTGGTGACTGTATGGTTGGCGGTTCGTTATTTTGCGCGGGAAAACGCCCGGCACAAAAAAGCCGTACTGGTGCTTACCCTGATCGTTAACATCGGAATGCTGGCGGTACTTAAATACACGAACCTTGTGATCAATACCGTTAATTTCTTTAAGACGCGTAACGGAGGTGTTTCTTTTGACACCGTAAGATTTACCGCCTCTCTTGCGATCAGTTTTTATACGCTTCAGATCATTGGATATCTTCTTGACTGTTATTGGGAGATAGATCATAAAGAAGACAACATCCTTAAACTTTTGCTGTTTACAAGCTATTTTCCGCTCATGATCTCCGGACCCATCAGCAAACATTCTGAACTTTCGGGAGAACTCTTCAGGGATCATGAATTTGATTACGATAATCTCGCTTCGGGCGCAAGACGTATCGCCTGGGGTATACTTAAAAAGGTTGTGGTCGCCGACAGGATAGCGGTGTTTGCGGACTGTATGTTTGCGGACCCCGATACATATTCGGGTATATGGGTCATCATCGCGGCGGTTACTTATGTGACGGATCTTTACTTTGATTTCAGCGGATGTATGGATATCATCATCGGCGTTTCAAGATGCTTTGACATCAAACTAACCGAAAACTTCAAAGCCCCGTTTCTTTCAAAGACGATACAGGAATTCTGGCAGCGCTGGCATATTTCGCTCGGCGCATGGCTTAAGACATACGTGATGTATCCCATTCTTAAGACAAGACTTTTTTCGGAAATGGCCGTGAAACTTAAAAAGAAGTTCGGAAAAGGTGCCAAAAAGATCCCTTCGTATATAGCGATGTTTGCCGTGTGGTTTTGTATGGGACTGTGGCACGGAAATTCTTTAAAATACATACTCGGAGAAGGCCTGTGGTTCTGGCTTGTCGTTATGCTCGGACAGATATTTGAGCCGGTTTTTGAAAAGATTAAGAAAAAGCTTCACATAAAAGACGAAAATCCGGCATTTAAGGCATTCAGAACGATCAGGACAGTCCTTATCTTTGCCTTCGGTGTAATATTTTTTAATTCAAAAGATCTATTTGCCGGCTTTTATATGGTGGGAGCAATGTTTAGATCAAACGGTCTCATAACTCCGCTTAAAGTTCTTTACAACGATGCGTTTGCCGCATTCGGGGGATTCGATGCGCTTTGCGCCGTTTTTGTGATCATGATACTTCAGTTTGTTGCGGATGTCCGGATCTATCATGAAAAACCGGTTCAGACACTTATTACCGAAAGACCGCTTGTCATAAGATGGGTGCTGTATTTTGCGATTGTTTTGCTGATCGTTTTGGAAGGTGCCTTTGGACAGAGCAGATTTATATATTTTGGATTCTGATGGATAAAAAGAAAATAATATTTCCCGCCCTCATTGTTATGGGGGTACTCATACTGCTTCTGATACCATATCTAGCCCGATTAAACTCTCCGAAGCTTCCTGCTACGGGGTTTGATTCCCATGTTGTTACATCCGATGAATTTGACAGGGAAATATCGGGTCTTTTAAGTGATGACGCACTTTCGTTATCGCTTTCTTTTGACGGAGAGACATTATTTCACGACAGCGGTTTTAATACTTATTATTACAGTATCGTAAAAGACTCAGGAACCGCATTTATTCCCGAGGTATCGGCAGAAATACCCGGTATGAACGCGGGAATGGGGAAACTGATATTTGACCGTTCGATAACGGCGGAAGGTATTGAAAAAAACGAAAAGATCCGCGGTGCGTTTATAAAAGACGGAAGATATAAAGGCTTTGAAGTGGTATGTACGACTTTGCCGCTTGTAAATATCGATCACGAGGGAAATCTCGAAAACGGAAAGTGCGGAATGAGTTTTTCGCTTTTTGATAACAGAAGCGGAGTGAAAGACCGGCTTATATATTCGGGAGGCGATGTAAAGTACAGAGGTGCATCCACACTCTATTTCCCCAAGAAATCTCTTAAGTTAAGCCTTAGATCGGTCGAAGGGGAGAAGTCTTCCAAAAATAAGATATCGCTTTTAGGTATGCGAAGTGATGATGACTGGATACTTACGGCAGCATATTCGGATCCCGAGAAAGTCAGGGAAGTTTTCAACGAGAATCTCTGGTCCGACAGCTGCGCAACGGACAATTCATGGGGCGTAAGCGCGGGAATACGCTATTCGTACGTGGAACTTATCATGAACGGGGATTATATGGGACTTTACGCCCTGGGATTCCCGATAGACGAAAAACAGCTCGGACTTAATAAGAAAGCGTCGGAAAATGCACTCTACAAAAAACAGGGCTGGGACAGCGAAGATGTGCTTACCTTGGGAACATGGGGGTGCCAGCCCGGTTACGAGTGCAAGACCGAAAACGAACATGTGCGTGCGGGATATGAAGGGGAATTCGGCATATACACAAGCCCGGACGGAGATGTTGTAAAAGATCTTTCGGAATGGAAACTGCTATACGAACATTACCTTTTCCTTGCAAGAAACGCAAACGATTCCGAAGCCCTCATAAACTGTATCGATGTAAACAATGCCGTAGATATAGCTTTGTTTTTTAACCTGATCCAGGGACACGATACCGTAAACGGAAACCTTATAAAGAACGAATTTCTGGCGATCCGTACCGGCGAAAACGGTCCGGAGGTTCTGTATGCTCCGTGGGATACGGATATTTCGTGGGGAACGGGATGGATATCAAACGGCGATGTCAACTTTACCGTGCCCTACAGGTTCGATCCGCACGACAATTTTATCTTAAGAAACGGGTATCTTGATCAGATCCTGTATAACAACGATACGGATATGTTAAGCCGCATGATCGACCGGTATTTTGAACTTCGCAAGACCGGATGGTCCGATAAAGCCATTAACGGTCTTATTGATCTTCTTGAAGCGGACATTTTTGATTCGGGTGCCTATTTAAGAGAACTTGAAAGATGGCCGCAGGCAACTTACGAAGATCCCTCTCTTAAACTGTCCAAATTCCGGGAATATGTAAGTTTAAGGCTCAAATATACAGATGAATACTACGAAAGGCTTGGAAATACACTTTCTGAAGAACCGTGTATCAGATGCTTTGCGGATTATGCCGACAGTGAGAGTGCCGCTTACCTGGCGATCGTTTCGGACCCCGGCAAGTTAAACGACCCGGATCTTGTGAAAATGCTTGAACATATAGGAGCGGATCCGCAAAGCTTTGTTGAAGGTGCGGTATTTGCAACCGGCACACCGGGCGGGGAATGGGAATATTTCAACGCGCTTCCGACACCCGAAAACGGCATTGCAACAAAACAGGGTACCCTTACGCTTCAAAGGACCGTGCACGGTGAATATTACTATGATGATGAATATAC
>Ga0310691_10002281_pt1 | contig 26006 bp, 39 predicted proteins | sample 176DNAGHGlowgp2_FD_203887 | JGI IMG/M metagenome (GOLD analysis project Ga0310691, IMG submission 203887) | Sheep rumen microbial communities from Palmerston North, Manawatu-Wanganui, New Zealand - 1766 DNA GHGlow gp2 (v2) (version 2) | ecosystem: Host-associated > Mammals > Digestive system >...
TTGTGTCATGGTTTTCCTAAAAAACGCTTATTTTTCGACAATTTTAGCAACATTTAGGCAATATCAGTAAGCCATAAAACCCAGTAAAATAGCGGCTTTCCTAAGAAAACCGCTGTTCTTTTTGTAACGGAGATGAAGAGATTTGAACTATTTACGCGGATGGACGGAAATCCACTAAAGAAGAGGGCTCACGAAGCATCATTTTCGTCCCGTGTCATGGTTTGTGTCATGGTTTTTGAGAAGAGCTTCTGGAGGATTTCCCCGGCCTCTTCCAGTTTGTCCGGAGTGGCGTGCTGGTAGATCCGGTGCAGCGTGCCGACGTCCTCCCAGCCTCCCAACTTGGCAATTACTTTGTCCGGGATCCCGTCGTTGTGGCAGCTGGTGGCAAAGTAATGCCGGAGGGCATGGAATTTATAAGGCGGAAATTTAAGGCGCCGTGTAAGCCGCCTAAACGCGTCGTGGAGGCTTGCGGGGGTGTATTTGATGATTCTCCCATCCTCCCGCTTTTGGGCCCGAAGTTGCGCCATCAGCGCAGCGGGGACGGGTATATCTCGGTAACCGGCCAGAGTCTTCGGCGAATTCTTGGTAATCCATTCCCCGGAATCGGTCAGCACCAGCGTCCGGGAAATCCGGATATGGTCCTTTTTTACCATGTCCGTCTGGAGCGCACACGCTTCGCCGGATCTCAGGGAACAGAAGGCGGCCAGTTGGATGGCGATCCGGAGATCCTCCGAAGGGGCCTCCTCGATCATGCGGCGAACCTCTTCCCTGGTGGGAATCATGGTCTCCTTATGCTCCGGCTCTGGGAGCGTGATGGATAGAGTTTTATCCGGCTCGAACATCCCGGTCACCACAGTGATAAAGCCGTAGGTGCTCCGGACGGTCTTCGGGGACAGATCGGCAGAAAGCCGGTCGATCACTCGCTGAACAAGCTCAGAATCCAGGCGAGACATCCGCACGGATTCCAGAGAGGTCAGCCTTCGGCGGATCGTCCTATATGTGCGGATCGTGTTGGAGGATAGGACGTTTTCTTTGGCGTCAATATAGCGGTCAGCTGCATCCCCGAAAGTGAGCTCAGAGTGGTGCTTGATGGCCAAGTAGGAAGAGGCCCGGCGCTCTGCCTCCCTCTTGCTGGATCCAGTGAACGATTTATATAGATCCTTCCCTTCATTCCGGCCGACATAGATCCGCACTCTCCAGGTGCCGGAGGGGAGTTTTTTAGCGGTAGGCATGGCATTCCTCCCGCTGATATGCTATAATATAGGTGCTGCATGTTTTCATTTTTTAGTCCTCTTAAGGGATTGTACTACAGAAAGGGCCCGCCCCGTAAACGGGTCCTTTTTGTTTGCCTGGCCTCCCCGGATCACGCGGATCCGCGGGAGGTTTTTTCCTTTTCTGTGTATTTTTCCATCCCGGCAAGGTCGGAAAGATAATCAATAGCCTTCTCCCTTCCGCTGGCGTTCAATTTCGAATAGATCGCCAACAGATCTGCCTCGTCAGCTGAGACCGAAACCTTTTGTGATGCGACGGCCTTGGATTCGACAAGATCAGACTTTTCGATTCCGAAATATCTGGCCATTATTTCGATCTTATCTATTCGCGGATAGGTATTCCCATTGATCCAGTCCGTGAGGGTTGTATACTTTATGTTAAGATCACGGCTCATTTCGGCCCTGGTCTTATCATGCAATGCCATATAATAACGGATATTCTTCGCCATAACGGCCTTATTTCCCAAGTCGCTCATGATGCCATCTCCTATATTGATCTGCCTTAATAATACGGATAAGGCGTAAAAAAGTCAAGATAAAATGAAAATATTACGGATTTTCTATTGACATTACGGTTTAACCGTAATAGAATTACAGCATCCGGATCACGAAATGCGGACAGGAGGAAAAAAATATGTCTGAGATAAAGATGAGCCTCGCAGATGCCAGAAGACGCGCGAAGCTGACCCAGAAGGAGGCAGCCGCTCGAATTGGCATATCTGTCGATACTTTGGGCAACTATGAGCGGGGGAAAAAGTTTCCTGATATTCCCAGGCTGAAGAGAATTGAAGCCGTGTATGGAGTAACTTATAACCAACTTATTTTTTTGCCTGAGGATTACGGTTTAACCGTAACAGAATAAAGGAATGCCATGGTCGTCCAAGCCATAAGGCTATAGGTAGGACGGAGCGAAATCCATCACCGAATGCGAATCAACCTATAGGAGCGTAAAAGCATAGCTCTACGCCGGTTCGAGTCCGGCCCATGGCTCTGCCCTTTCCCCGGAATCTTCACGCCGCGGGAAAATACCAAGGGCAAACGTTAGCAATCAGATGCACGGCGGGCACATGGATCCGTAACGGGGCGGATCCGCCAGCACGCCGGCAGAACGAGAGGAGGACAAGATGGTTCAAACGAAAACAGCAGCGCACACCCCCAAATTGTCCAGGGAGATCAAAAAGGCCCTGATCGATGCCGATATTGGCGTGGATCAGATCGGCGGCTCCGGAGCTGGATCAACATGGGCGTGGCGGATCAGGAACCCCGGCCGGATGACTATAGAGGATTTTCTCTACCTGTGTAACCGGCTGCACATCTCCGCCCAGATCCTGGACGATCCGAAGATCAGAAAGGAGACGGCGGCAAAATGACGGTCACAGCCTATAGAGTCATCGACGGACAAATTTCTTTTGAAAATTACTCATACAAGAACGTCAAGCAGCTGGAGCATACCCCGCAAGGGGTTGTCAGGATTGTGGGCGATAGATTCGTTAAGACGCTGGATCTCAAATACAATCATTTGGAAGTGTCTTTTACAAACTTCCAAAGGGAGGAGGACGTCCATGGTTAAGGTTAGCATCATGGGGCGGGAAAACCCGATGCAAAAGAATGAAGCGGTAACCGTGGCCCTTTCGACTTACGGCTACCTTAGTCAGTCGGAAGTTTCCGCTATCATCTGCAAAATCGCCGAAGTGTTTTCCAGCCACGCCCCCGGAGACACAGAGAATTTATTTTACTCTGTCATCCTCGGCGCTCTTGATTTACATGAAAACAAAAAAGAAAACAGCATCGAAATAGATTATCGACCAGAAGAAAAAGACCAATAAAACCGAGGAGGCAAAAATGAGAACATCAGCAGCAGAAAAGAAGCAGAAGCGGGACGAGCTGGCCAGACTGCGGCAGCTCCGGCAGAGCTATCTCGACAAAGCAAGGGAGTGCGTCGTTTACGGAGACGCAAAAGGTTATTATTTCTGGCTGGAATCCGCCAACCAGGTGGTGGCTCAGATCGAGCGGATCCATTGGCCGGATGGCCCGAAAACTGAAAGAAGAGTTAGAGCCGGCGAGGTTATCATCACCATGCGCCGACAGATAAAAACGGAGGTTTAAACCATGGCAAAACAGAAAAGACTTTACGCTAATGTGCAGCTGACAGACGGGAAGGAAATCATCGGAGAAATTGACTCCATTTATGCTTTGAAACAGGCCATCGACATGATCTCGGTTTGCAAGCCGGAGTCGGTCGTGATGATCGGCGATTATCTGGCCGTTCGCGCCGGTGATTTCGCAAACGTCTTTGTAACATACCAGGATCCGGAAGAGGTGGAGGCATGAGCGAACAGAATTTCTATCCGCTGGTAACTCTTAGAGGGCGGGAGTTTGGAATCATCGAGGAGGTTACCACAGAAGTTGATAAAGTCCGGCTGAAGACTGTGACCGGGGATCTGTATTTTTGCTATGATGTCAACAATCCGAGATTCGTCTTCCCGTTTGGCCGGATCGAAGGGGAAGAAACGGCCCGCGTGGCCATCCCGAATATTCCGGGGAAACTTACCGAAATAACTTCCAAGTGGGGGGAGCTCATGGATCTGCTGGGCGTTCCGAAGGAGGAGCAATTTTGAATTCAGAAAAATGGTATGCGGAGATCGTCACGACGGACGGAACGAGCCGCTTCACAGAGATTTCGGGCCCGGAGTATCTTGCCGAGCTCGCCTCCATGATAGCTGAAAAACATTCAATTGAACCAATTGCAATCGGGAAAAATCTTGTGATCCGGGCAAATAGATTTCTTGAGGCCCATGCTATGAAGGGCTATCCTTTGCCCGCGCCAATATGTATCAACAGAGATGTTTATTCCGAGAAACTTATAAATCAAATAACGAATTTAGTTGAGGAGCAAAAAAATGCAAGGGAAAACGAACATCAAACTTGATCAGCTGGCCGGAGGCGCCTTCCGCGAAAAGGTAGAGGCCGCCTTTTTACAAGTGGCGGAGAATATTCAGGACCCGAACACGGAGGCCACGAAATCCAGGGAGATCACTATCAAGGTCAAGATCACTCCCGGCCGGAGCCGGAGCGTGTCGAATATGAATATAACAGTTATGACAAAACTGGTGCCGGCGGAAGCCATTGGCACGCAGCTGCTCATCGGAACCGATCTGGCCACCGGGAGAGTGGAAGTCTCCGAATTCGACGGCCAGATTCCCGGGCAGATTAGAATGACAGATCAGGATCCGGAAGAGGAACCGATGCCGGAGGTGGATGCGGAGACCGGCGAGGTGCTGAATGCCTCACCGATCGACATCAGCGCACTCATGAACAGAAACAAAGCATAAAAAGGAGATAATGATGGAAGACCTGAAGGACGCTATTGCTTATATATTTGACCATGTGAAAAAAAGCCAGGATCCGAAAGAGACGGCGTTCATATCCCCGACTGGCCGGATTTATACAAAAGATCGCCTCTTTGAGCTGGAGGACGAGCCGCTTGTGAAACCTATCGAGTCTCACACTCTGGCGTCGCTGTGTGACTATGTCAAGGAAAGCGCCGACGAGCTTGATCCGCATACTACGATTCAGATCGTAAGCCCGTCCGAGATAGTGGTTTTCTCCCCGCCTCGGCCGCTTGATGCGCAGCGTAATGTTTATTTCAGGGCCACCGCACTGGTGCCTCAATTTTCTTATGACCGTTATTATGATCAGGAGACTTTTGCACTTAAACTTAGATCCTGTTTTTCCAAACAGGGAGACGTCGAAAAGCTGATCTTTGCCGCGTCGAATCTCTGCCAGGTAAATGATGCGGAATTCTCTGATGATGGGATCTCTCAACAGGCGTCAATCCGCACGGGCGTGGTCTCCAAAGAGAGGGCTGTGCTCCCTTCGTCTCCTGTGCTGCATCCCTTCCGAACCTTTTCGGAGGTCGATCAGCCTGGAAGTCCGTTCATTTTCCGCGTCAAGAACGGCGAGACCGAGAAGTCTGGCCCGATGATGAAATTGGAAGAGGCCGACGGCGGCGCATGGCGCCTTGAGGCCATGGATAATATCAAGGAATTCCTGTCCCTATACTTTGAGATGAACTCGGTGAAGGAAGCTCTCGACAAGGCCGGCGTCCGTGTGACGATCCTGGCATAAGGAGGGCCTTGCCATGAATAGCGTTAATTTACTCGGAAGGATCACAGCGGATCCGGTTATCAGATATTCCAGCGGCTCCGAACCAAAGGAAGTTTGCTCTTTCTCCCTGGCTGTCCCGCGCGACTATGCGCGGGATGGTCAGCAAAATGTCGATTACATCAACTGCGTCGCATTCCAAAAGACGGCGGCCTTCCTGGGGAAGTACATCAAGAAGGGAAACCGGATCGGAGTGACCGGGCGCTTCCAGTCCGGGAAATATGTCGATAAAGAAGGGCGAACGGTTTACACCATCAACATAATCGTTGATCATGTCTATTTTGCGGACGGCCGGCTCCCGGCATCCAAGCCGGAACACGAGACCCAGCCGCAGCAGCAGAAGCCGGATGATCCGTCTGACGATATGTGGACAAATGCCCCGGAAGAGGGCGATCCCTTCCAGGGCGATGCTGGAGATCTGCCGTTTTAATATACTTAAGTATATAGAGAGAGGACAATAGAAATGAGCAGCAGCGGACAAAAGCCCGGAGTTATGATTTACTTTGACATCATGGATCCGATGGAGATCCTTGACATGGAGCAGCGTGGTCAGCTCCTGACGGCGATCTTGTCATACTCAAAAGAGGGTACTATGCCAGACTTCGGAGGGGACAAGCTCCTCATGATGGCCTGGTCGATGGTTCAGAAGAGCATCGATCGTGACGATGAATCATATAAACAGACCATCCTCCGGCGGAGATATGCGTCCTATTGCAAGTGGGAAAAGGATGCCGGCCGGGTGCCGGTCTCTTTTGAGGAATGGCTGAAAAACGAATCCGGCGAAGCTACTCCGCAAAGCGATGCAAAGCAAAAGAAGCAAGTGCATAAGTTTGCAAAGCAAAAGAAGCCAAAAACAACTACAACTACAACATCAACATCAACTACAACATCAACTCCAACTAAGAAAGATATATCTGAGGATCCTGATGATCTCTCTCTTTCTAAGGGCAAGGCGCCGGCGATTAAGATCCCAACCAGGGAAGAGGTCCGGGAGTATGTCGAGATCAATGGTCTATATGTGGATCCCGATGTCTTTTTTGCGTACCAGGAAAAGAAAGCATGGAGCGGCGTCCAGGACTGGAAGGCGGAGCTCCGATATTGGCACGCACGAAACCGGAGCAATGCCGGAGCCGGTCCCGGATCCGGAGGTGTGGGAGTTGAACACCGGCGGAAAGGATCCTACTTCACGCCCACTGCTCCGGGCTATATGAGCTATGACGAATATACCGCAAGGGCAAAGCCGGCCGAGGATGAGGATGATACGCCTATTGGGATAAATGATCTGTGAAGGAGGGCCCGATGCTGATTGAGTTCATGATCACGATTTTGGTTGTGTGGTTGGTAGTGGATTTTGTTCTGCTGCTTTTGATTCTGGTCGAAATCTTTAAAAGCTGGAGGGGATTATGATGGAAGCGGCTGAGTATTTGAAACAACTAAGGCGATTATGCCATACGGTTGAATCTTGTGAGGCTTGCCCTATACTGAAAGAGATAGGCGGAATATCTCCATGTATACCGACGCGATACTCTGAGGATGATAAGGTCATTGTTGAGATTGTTGAAAAGTGGGCGGAGGAACATCCAGACGGAAAACAAAAAGGGCAGATAACGTGTGGAAAGTGCCGGCATTGGAAGCCGATCACTGGGAAGATCGGCCATTGTGGTCTCCAGTTTTTCTCGGTCGGAACATTCGATGAAGACTTTTGCTCGCGTGGTCAAGATCGTTGGACGAGAAAGCAGAAAGGTGAAATTGGATTATGGACATGAAGAGAATGGTTTGTAAGTCATGCGGCGGGGTGCTGACAGATATATCAAGAGATCACTCAGGGAACCGATGGCGCTGTGAATATTGCGGGGCCGAATATGTTGCTCAGGAAGTGGTTGCCTTATCGGGCAAAAAGCTGCTTGTCGAAACAGTGCCGGCACGCTGCGAGACTCTCAGAGTGAAGCAGCTGGTCAAGTTGGACTATAGCAACTTTCTCAACAATGACAACGCAAATGATTTTGTGGAGTTTATTAAGCGGAAAATGGTTGATCAATTAGCCGAGGCAATTTTCGAATGCGCTGATTTTGTCGCGGAACCTGATCCTTGTCATGGAGACATTAGATACACGGCCACGGTCAGGATCGTTAAAAAGGGAGTCAGATTCGGCAATGAAGATTATTAACGCGGAGGTTTTTATTTATAGGACGAATCAAGATGGAACAGGAATCAATGTTGAGCAAAGGCCGATTTTAACGTGCGGGCATTGTCGGTATTGGAGGAAGATCATCGAACATAGCGGATTTTGCGAAATAGGCTATAACCCTGAGGTGCGGTTTGATAATGATTTTTGTTCTCGATGTGAAAAAAAGGATAATCAAGGAGGACGATTGTGATGGACGCGGTTGATTATCTGAAAACGCTTCGGCGAATATGCAAAGAATTCAATCCAATGTGTCCAGATTGCCCAGCATTTCCATTATGCGGCGCAAGTGGGGACTATATCCGATTTGCAACTCCAGAGGAAATAACAAAATCCGTGGAAGATGTTGAAGCGTGGAAAGAGGAACATCAGGCGAAAACCAGACAAAGCGAGTTTTTAAAGATTGTTCCGAATGCCTATGCTGATGCCGATGGGACCGTTCGAATTTATCCGTGTGCGATAGATAAAAAAATGTGGGATGAAAAATGTGGGAATAAGGGATGCACAGAATGCAGAAGAAAATATTGGGAGGAGGAAATCGAATGAAAAGCGATAAGTGGATCATGGTCAGAAAGACATGGCGAGGAGATGGAAGCCGCACAATCCGATATGAATGCGGGAATGTGGCCATCGAATCGAGGAAGATCGCCGTCCCGCACAGCAACGGACGGGGAGGCTTCTGGAACTATACAAGCTATTGGCTCATTCTGCCGGATGGGACCGAGAAGGGATATCACACCATGAGGGACGCGAAGGCAGCCGGCGAAGCTGCGCTCAAAAATTTAAATGGTTGATTCCGAAAGATAGAAATCAAGTAAAGTGAGGCGAGGATGCAATGATTCATTGGGCGTGGATGCTGCTGGCTTTTACTGTCGGAGCGTGGGCCGGAATGTTTTGCTTCGCTCTGATCAGGGCGAATAATCCGGACTTTGACGAGGATGATATGTTTGACGGGGACATCCTCGTGAGAGATCCGGAGGACCCTCGGAGGCTCTCAAGGATCCGGCCTAATGGTGAGATGTATCTGTCGATCGACGGCGGGGACACATGGCGATTATATGCTTATCTGCCAGACCTGGAAGCCAGGGCGAAAAAGGAAGAGGCCGAGGAGGTGGATGCTGGTGATCAGTTATCAATTACTCCGTGACTGTCGAGATCTCAAGGAAGAGGTCGAGCAATATGAGGACCGGCTGAGATCGATGGATCCGGCGGGGCAGACTGGCCAAAGAGTAGATGGAATGCCGCGATCCACTAAGATATCCAGACCGACCGAGGACGCTGCCATCGTTTACATGGAAGTTGTCGAGATGATGGAGGAGCTGATCAGCCGGAGGCGGGCGATGATCGCCGAGATCTTGAAAGCCTGTATGGAGCTGAAATCACTCCAGCGGAGGATAATCATCTGCCGGTATATTGAAGCTATGTCGTGGAAGGAAATTGTTTATGAGCTGCAATATTCCAAGACATGGGTCTGGGAACAGCATAACGCAGCCATCAAGATCCTGACCGGGGAAGATGCGGACACATCTGACCAAACGTGGTAATTTGCGGACCCGAAAGACCGCGGAACATAATATATGATATAAGTGGTCTTTTCATGGTTTGCCTCCTTTCTTTCTCGGGTAGCGCATGACATGACGAACGCCAGATCTTAACGGGTCTGGCGTTTGCCGTTTATGGAGGGACGATATGAAAGAATTTGCAAGGGCATTCTATTCTTCCGATGCCTGGAAGAATTGCCGGGATGCGTACCGGAGGAAGGCGCGGGGGCTGTGTGAGATCTGCCTGGCAGCTGGTCGATATACTCCGGGTGAGATCGTGCATCATAAGAAGCACCTGACGCCTTACAACATTGATGATCCAAAGATCACACTGAGCTTTGACAATCTTCAATTGGTTTGCCGCGAATGCCACGCAGCTATCCACACAGCGAAGCAATCGCGGTACATTGTGGACGAATTTGGACATGTGACCGGCATCCGGTAGCCCCCCCGGTCCGCGATTCTTGTGACCGTGGGCCCACCGGTGCGATGGGGTAGAATTTTCGATTTTGCGAGAGAGACGCCAAAATCGACTATATTTTTGGGGAGATTCGAAGACTTTGGCCGACATCAATTATATTTACGCCTATTATCAGCAGATCAAAAACGGATCTGTCACTGTCGGCCGCTGGATCCGTCTCGTTTATGAGTATTTAGTAAGGGAGCTATCCGAAAAAAACTTTTATTTCAATCAGCGCAAGGCGAACGCGGCTATTTCATGGATGGAAAACCATTGTTTCCATGTCAAAGGTCCTCTCGCTCCGGAAGTCCAAAAGTTAGAGCTCTGGGAAAAAGCGATGCTCTCCGCGATTTACGGGATTGTCGATGATCATGACAGACGTTGGTTCCATGAATTGGTCCTTGTCGTGGCCAGAAAAAACGGCAAGTCGGCAATTGCTTCCAATATCGGCAACTATGCTTTTCGCGTGGAAGGCGGTTATGGTACAGACGTTTTTTGCCTGGCTCCCAAGCTGGAACAGGCTGACATAGTATATGACACCATATACCAGATGATCATCCTTGACCCGGAGTGGAAAGAAGAGGAGGAGCTCCTCAAGGTTAAAGATGAACATAATCGCCGGGTATATGATGGGGCCATGCACGCCAGGAAGACGATCAACTCCATTTCGATCCCAGGGACGAACTCCAAGGTCAAAAAGATCGCTTTTAACTCCAAAAAATCTGATGGTTTTAATCCTTCGATTTGCATCTGTGACGAGGTAGCCAGCTGGGAAGGTGATCGCGGTCTTAAACAATATGAAGTCATGAAGTCCGCCATGGGCGCAAGGCCGGAGGGACTGATGGCCAGCTTCACGACATCCGGCTATATCAACGATTCCATTTATGACGAGTTGACGAAAAGATCAACTCGTTTTTTGTTGGGTGATTCCAAGGAGAGAAGGCTGCTGCCATTTTTGTACATGATCGATGATCTGGACAAGTGGAATGACATCAATGAGCTCAGGAAGGCAAACCCCAATCTCGGCGTATCTGTCCAGGTCGATTATCTGCTGGAAGAGATTGCCATCGCCGAAGGATCAGCGAGTAAAAAAGCCGAGTTTCTCACAAAGTACTGCTGCATCAAACAAAACAGCTCGCTGGCTTGGCTCTCGACGGCTGTGGTAGATAAAGCCTATGGCAAGCCATTGAAGCTGGAAGATTTCCGGGAGTGTTATGCCGTTGCCGGTGTTGACCTTTCTCAAACGCGAGACCTGACCGCCGCGGTGATCGTGATCGAGAAGGGTGGGGAGCTTTATGTTTTCGCGAAGTTTTGGCTTCCCCGGGAGCGGATCGACGAGGCCACGGAGCGGGATGGGCTCCCGTATAAGATTTATATCCAGCGCGGGATCCTGGAGCTCTCCGGTGACAATTATATAGATTATCACGACTGTTATAACTGGCTCGCCATGATGGTGAGCCAATATCATATATACCCGCTTAAAGTCGGATATGACAGATATAGCGCCACTTATCTGGTGCAAGATCTTAAAGCATTTGGGTTCGACTGTGATGATGTTTACCAGGGCGATAACTTATATCCGTGCATACTCGAGACCGCGGGGCTGATGGAAGACGGAAAGATCCACATCGGTGACAATGATCTTTTAAAAGCGCATCTCTTAAACAGCGCGATCAAGATGTCAGTTGAACGAGGCCGCGGAAAATTGGTTAAACTTAACTCCAAGGTCCATATTGATGGAACCGCGGCGATATTGGACGCGATAGCCGTCCGGCAGAAATGGGCGGGAGAAATTGGCCAGCAGCTGGCGAATACAAAAAGGTAATCGGGGGGATTATGGGATTCTTCGACAAAATCTTCGGTAAGGCACCGAAGCCGCGCGGACGTTATGAGGGATATTACAAGATGTTCAACGGCCGCGTCCCGCACTTTTCCAGATGGGGCGGGTCACTTTATGAGATGGAGCTGATCAGGGCGTCAATCAATGCCATTGCTGTGAATTGCAGCAAGCTGAAAATTGAGACGCGCGGATCCGCAAGGCCGGCCCTCCAGAGACTTCTCTCCCATGGACCGAATCAGTGGCAAACCTGGGGGCAATTCCTGAGCCGGCTGGCCACAATCCTTTATGTGAATAATACGGCCTTTATTGTTCCGGTCTATGACGAATACGGGGAGCCTTCCGGCGTTTTCCCTGTTCTCCCATCCAGGTGCGAGGTTGTCCAATATGCCGGGAAGCCGTATCTTAAATATAAATTTAGCAACGGGGAAGAGGCAGCCATCGAGCTGGAATATTGCGGGATCATGGTCCGAATGCAATATGAGAGCGATCTCTTCGGTGAAACAAACCGGGCGCTTGAGCCCACAATGGACATTATCCATATAAATAACCAGGGAATCCAGGAAGGCGTCAAAAACGGCGCCTCTTATCGTTTCATGGCCAAAATGACCAACTTCCTGAACACCGAAGACCTGAAAAATGAGCGAAAGAGATTTTCCCAGGAAAACTTTAGTTCTGAATCTGACGCCGGCGGAATGCTTCTTTTCCCGTCAACCTATTCCGATATCAGGCAGCTGGAAAATAAGCCTTTCGTGGTGAGCCCAGAGCAAAATTCGATAATCAAGGCGGAGGTCTTTGATTATTTCGGTGTCAATGAGGACGTTCTCCAAAATAAGACCTATGGAGATGCCTGGAATGCTTTCTACGAGGGTGTCATTGAGCCCTTCGCCATCCAGCTGTCCGATGTTCTCACCAAAATGTTTTTCACACTCCGGGAGCAGACGGCCGGCAATCAGATCATGGCAACGGCCAACCGGCTGCAATATATGTCTAACGCTGACAAACTGAGCTATTGCATCCAGCTAATGGACCGCGGGATGCTCTCGATCAATGAGGCGCGCGATATCTGGAACCTGATGCCGGTGGAAAACGGCGATCGCCGGATCATCAGAGGAGAATATTACGACGCCGATACAAAGTTAAAAGTGGAGGACGAACAAAATGAGTAAAGGAATCATCAACAAGCTCGCCGAGGACAGGCAATACAGAGACATCGATCCCGGTCAGATCGAGCACAGAATTGACCAGGATTCTGGCGAGAAGATCGTTGAGGGTTACGCTACTGTTTTTAACCAGCGCTATCCGCTATGGATCGAGCCTGGATTTGAGGTGTATGAGGAAATAGATCCCAATGCCTTTGACGAGACAGATATGAGTGATGTGATCATGCAATATGACCATGAGGGCCGGGTCTTTGCGAGGATGTCAAATAACACTCTTATCGTCCACCCGGATGACTTTGGTCTCCACATCACTGCGAGGCTTGACGGGACAGAACTGGGACGTCAGCTTTATGAGGAGATCGACGGCGGTTATACAAATAAAATGAGTTTCGGCTTCACAGTAGCTGAAGACGAGCGAGTCGAGAACATTGACAGAGAGACCGGAATGATCACGATCTTGAGAAGGATTAAAAAAATCAAAAAGTTATACGATGTGAGCGCCGTTTCGCTTCCAGCAAACGACGCCACTTCTATAAGTGCCCGCTCTTATGGCGAGGGAGTTATCGCCGAGATCCGCGAGGAGCTCGCGGAACGTGCAAAGCGTGAAAGGCAAAAACAAAAAATTAGAATCTTAACGGAGGTCAACAAAAAATGATCGATGTAAAAACTGCATCCATCGAAGAGCTGGAAGCCAGAAAGGCAGCCATCGCCATAGAGGTGGATTCTGAAGGTGCTGACCTGGACGCTCTGGAGAATGAGATCCGGGAGATCAATGCCGAAATGGAAACCAGAAAAGCCGACGAAGCCAAAAAGGCAGAGACCCGCGCAAAGGTCGCAGCGGGCGCCGGCGAAACCATCAAAACCTTTGCTAAGGAGGAGAGAAAAATGAACGAAAAAGAAACCCGCGCCCAGATGATGGACGCCCTGGCTGAGTATATCAAAGGAAACGCCACCGATGAACAGAGAGCCCTCCTGACCCAGGCAGCCACCGGCGGCACTGTCAAGGTCTCCAATATCGTCGATGACTTTATTTGGACCGATTGGGACAAGAGCCCTATCCTTTCCAGAATCCGCAAGGTCTATGTCCGTGGCCACTACTCCGTAGGCTATGAAGCCAGCGCCACCGGAGCCGTAAAGCACACCGAGGGAGATCTGACCGCACCCGCCGAGGAGGTCCTGACCCTGGGATATATCGATTTCATCGAACAGTACTATAAAAAGTGGATCACGGTGTCCGATTCCGTGCTTGCCCTTAAAGGCGAGGAATTCATGCGGTACCTGATGGATGAATTCGGCCATCAGCTGGCGATTGCTCTGGAGAATGCGGTCGTTGCTGAGATTGTCGCCTCCTCCCTGAGCGCGAAGGTCACCAACCCCATCGACAACACCGCCGCCATGGCCGGCTTTGCTGCCCTGTCTGACGAAGCCACCAACCCCGTGGTTATCATCTCCAAAGCCAACTATGCCGCGATTATGAACGCGCGCGCAACCACCGGCGCAAAGATCGAGGATCCTTTCAACGGCATGGAGGTCCTTTTCAACCGCACCGTTACCGGCATGCTGGTCGGCGATCTGGACAGCGTGGTCGCAAACTTCCCCGAAGGCGAAGATTTTAAATTCGTCGTTGATCATACCAGCATGGCAGAGCATGACATGGTTAAGATCGTCGGAAAGATCCTGGGCGATATCCATCTGGTTCGTCCCAACGGCTTCGCCGTGGTTACCCCTTCCAGCTCAGAAGGCTCCGGTGAGTGATGCTGGTCGATGTGATCAAGGACGCGACCCTTACCGTCAAGGCCGGGCAGACTGTCGAGGTAACTCCGGAACAGGCTGCCCTGGCCATCCGGCTTGGGTTTGCGGTCGAACATAAGGAAACAGCAAAAAAATCTGTGAAGAAATCAAAATAAAGGAAGGTGACGGATATGGCCGTGACGGTAACGAATGAGCTTGTAACACAGGCAAAGCGGGCGCGTCGGATTACCTCGAATTCGGAATTTATTGATGGCGAGGTCCGGAGACTGCTATCCGCTGCGTTCCAGGACCTTGGCGTTGCCGGAGCGCTTTATCCGGATGATAATGATCTTCTCCCGCTTTACAATCAGGCGGCGATCACCTATTTTCTTGCCAATTTTGGAAATCCCGAAAACTATGACAGACTAAAAAAGAGCTACGACGAGCAAAAAGCGCAGCTCTCAATGAGAACGGGATATACCAACTGGTTAGGAGCTGATCAGTCATGAGGGAAACCACGACGATCAAACTGATTTTTGAGGTTATGGAGCCGGACATCTACGGGATCCCGCAGATGGTCAGCGAGGAAAAAAATCAGGTATTTGCGGAGATCAGGAGCATCAGCGCCGCGGAGTTTTACAACGCCGGGCGGAATGGACTCAGGCCGGAATTCCGTGCCGATGTGTTTTTTGCCGATTATGATGGCCAGAAAATCGTCGAGCTGGAAAACGGGAAAAAATACGAGATCTATCGAACCTATTTCCGCGATGACGATATGGTTGAGCTCTATTGCCAGGAGCGAGGTGCGACCAATGGCTAACACGCCCATTGACAGGCTCGACGCGGCAATCAAGAAGATCCTGACAGAATATGAGGAAACCATCACGATGGATGTGGATGCTGCCACGAAAAAGGTCGCAAGAGCCGGCGCCAAGGCTGTCAGCGCAAGCGCCAGGGCAACATTCGGCGGCTCCGGCAAATATGCCAATGGTTGGACATCCCAAACCGAAAAGAAAAGATGGAGCTCCACGGGCGTTATTTATAACGCAGCCGCGCCGGGGCTTGCTCACCTTCTGGAAAACGGACACGCCAAAGTTGGCGGCGGCCGGGTGGAAGGTCGTCCTCATATCGCACCTGTGGAGGAGAAAATAAATAAAGAATACGAGGAGGCGGTGATTCGTGCGATTAACGGATATTGAGCCCATGGTTGCATCCATCGGCTTGCCTTATGCATATCATGCATTCGATAAGAACACGGCAAAAGCCCCGCCGTATATCGTATATCTTTCCCCCGGACGGGATGATTTTTTTGCTGATGATCAAAATTATCAGAAAATTCTCAATCTTCAGATTGAGTTGTACACAAAAACGAAATGCTATGATCTGGAGGAAAGGGTCGAGGCCGTCCTCCAGGAAAATGGTTTCGTCTACGATGTTACTGAGGACTACATCGACAGCGATGGCGTCTTCATGATTACTTATACAATGGAGGTATATATCAATGCCGGCTAACAAAGTAAAATTCGGCCTGAGTAATGTCCATGTTGTCGAAACAATCCTCGCTGATGATGGTTCTGCATCTTTCGGCGAAACGATCCTCAAGGTCCCCGGAGCTGTTGACCTGGTCATGGATCCGGCCAATGATGCCGAGCCTTTCCGCGCTGATGATATCGATTACTGGAACAACGGAGGCACTCCTGGATTCTCCGGCACGCTGGAGATGGCACTCTTCCCCGCATCGTTTAAAATCATGTGCCTGAGTTTTAAACGGGACGGAAAAGGCGTCCTATATGAGCCCTCTCCGAAGCCTGACAAGCATTTTGCCATTATGTTCCAGTTTAAAAACGATGCAAACCGCACCCGTCATATTATTCATAATGTGACTTTTGGCCGACTGAGCATCGCATCTCATACCACGGAGCGGCCGGAGGCGCCTATCACGGAATCCATTCCGATGCAAAGCTCTCCAATCTACGTCCCGGCGCTGGACGAGTGGATTGATCAGGCGGAAATGGATGAAGAAACGGATTCAACTGTTTACAACAACTTTTTCACCACGCCCTATATTCCGGCTCCGGCTGAATCGGAAACTCCGGAAACACCGGAAACCCCGGAAACCCACTGACACTCGCGAAAGGAAGGAAGTAAACCATGACCAAAGATATCACTATTGGAGACAAGACCATAAAGATGAAATCAACGGCAGCTCTTAGCTATCGTTATAAATCATGTTTTCATAAGGATGTATATACAGAGATCAAAAAGGTCTATGATTCGGATGATCCAGGAAAAAGGCTCCCGATGGAGCTGATCCAGGAGCTTGGCTATATCATGGCTCTCGCTGGCGAGAACCGAAGCAGCGAGGCAACAGAAGAAGGCTTTTTCGAATGGCTTGACGAATTTGAGCCGATGGACATGATGATTGCATCCGGAGATATAGCAAATCTATATTTTCATTCAAGAAAAAGCGGATCCGAGTCTAAAAAAAAGATAGGCCAATAGCGCGGGACTTTAACACCGCGCTTTTTTTACTGCGATGTGTACAGTTGGGGCTCCGGATCTCCGATCTTGATGAGCTTGATGAGGGTATGGTCTGGGATATGATCATCGAAGCGAAAAATGATGATTATGAATATCCATATGAAGCAACACAGGAAGATTTTGCCGCATTTTCGCGGCTTTGATAATTAGGAGTAAATTATGGCATCCGGACGAATTAAGGGCATAACCATCGAAATTGATGGAAATACCAAAAAGCTGAACGATTCCCTTAAATCGGTCGATTCTCAGCTGTCCAGCACAAAGTCGGCCTTGAGGGATGTCGAAAAACTTTTAAAACTGGATCCGGGCAATGTCGAGCTCCTTCGGCAGAAGCAAGAACTATTAAACACGGCCGTTGAAACGACAAAAGAAAGACTTGACCAGCTGAAGGGAGCTCTTGATTCCGATTTGACCCCGGATCAGATGGACGCCCTCCAGAGGGAAATCATTGCAACGGAGCAAAGCCTTGCCGATTACGAGGAGCAAGCCCGCGGGGCCGCTGGCGCCAATGACGGGCTGGCATCGTCCACAAATGACGCCAAGGATGCCGCCGCGGATGCCAATACTGGATGGAGCGAATCGAGGGCCGTCCTTGCGGATCTGGCAAAAGAAGGACTCGACAAGGCGGCGGAAGCTGCCAAGAAACTGGCCGAATATATCAGCGGAGCGGTAACAGAATCCTCCGCTTATGCGGATGATATTCTTACTCTGGCCACACAATTCGGGATCAGTACCGACGCCCTCCAGGAATTCCAATACATGGCCGGATTGACGGACACGGATCTGTCAACCATAACGGGATCCATGGCGAAGCTGACCAAAAGCCTCGGAGAAACGGCGAAGACCGGCGAGGCTTCTGATGCCTTTAAGCGCCTGGGCGTCAATTTGTATGAGGCAGATGGCCGGATGCGCTCGGCGAATGATGTTTTTCTGGACGTCATCGACCGGCTGGGGCACATGGAGGAAGGCGTTGAGCGTGATGCTCTGGCAATGGATCTATTCGGTAAGTCTGCCCAGGAACTCAATCCGCTGATAGCAACCGGAAAAGAAGGAATCGCGGCCTATGCTCAGGAAGCTCATGAAATGGGCGCCGTTCTTGATGGTGAGGCGCTCGGTGCTCTGGGCGAAATGGATGACGGATTTGTCAGATTAGAACAGGCGGGCGTCGCGCTGAAAAATACCATCGGCGTGGCATTGGCCCCGGCGATCACAGCCGTCACGAATGCAATCATCAGCTTGTCCCAATGGTTCCAGAATCTGGATCCTGATATGCAGAAGACTATCCTCACAATAACGGGGCTGGTCGCTGTTGTGGTGCCCGCCATCGCAATCGTGGTGAAGGTCGTCGAAACGATCAAAGGATTAAAAGCGGTATTTGATGGTCTGAGCCTGACCCTTAATTTGGCCGCTGCGGGTCCCATAGCGGCAATAGTCGCCGGAATAGCCGCGGTTATCGCCATCGGTGTGCTTCTTTATCAGCATTGGGACGAGATTAAGGAATGGGCGCTAAATCTCTGGGAAAGTGTTACCGAGACATTTAATAACATTAAAGAGGGCATATCAAACGCCTGGGACAATGTAAAGGAAACAGCGGCCACGGTCTGGGGAAATATCACGACATTCCTGTCGGAAACCTGGACGAGCATCAAGGAATCCGCCTCAGAAACTTGGCAGAATATCAAGGACGGCGTCTCGGAGAAATTCGAGGAGGCCAAAGAGGCGATTTCGGGCGCCTGGCAGACCGTCAAAGAAAATACAGCGGAAACTTGGGCCGCCCTTAAGCAGAACGTCGAGGAAAATGGCGGCGGAGTCAAGGGCGTCCTGACAACGCTCGGCCAAAATTATATTGAAATTTGGCGGGGCGCGTTTAACACAATCGACGAGCTGACGGGTGGGAAACTTTCGGCAGCCTTGGAGACTGTTAAAACCGTCCTTGGAAATATTAAAGACGCGTTCACTGAAAAACTGAACGATGTCAAGGAATTCGTTTCCGGTGTGATTGAAAAGATCAAGGGATTCTTTGATTTTGATTGGGAGCTGCCACATATAGCACTTCCCCATTTCAGCATCGAAGGAAAATTTTCGCTCAATCCTCCATCTATACCATCCCTGTCAGTCGAATGGTATAAATCCGCCTACGATAACCCGGTCATGTTTACCAGGCCGACGGTTATCCCCACGGCCGCCGGGCTGAAGGGATTTGGTGACGGCGCCGGTGCTGAGGTTGTTATGTCTCTGAACCGGCTCCAGTCCATGGTCGGATCAGCTGGAGGAGTAACAAACAACTTTACTATTGTCCAGCAGAAAGGCGAATCAATGGATGCCTTGGCTGCCCGTGTGGCTGCGAAGGTCCAGATGGGAGTTGAAAGGGCCAGAGCGGTGAAAGCATGAAACTAAAAGAATTCGAATTTGATAGAGTCAGATCCGGGAGCTTTGGCCTCTGGATCAATGGATCCGCCGTTTTTAACTCTCCGGATCCTGATGTCCAATATACACAGATCCCCGGAAGGTCCGGGGATCTGATTTTTAACAATAACAGATTTTTAAATATTCCCGTGACTTATCCGGGGATCTTTATGCCCCGGCGATTCGTGGAGAATTTCAGAACCTTCAAGGCGTTCCTTTTCTCCCACGTCGGGGATTATTTTGTATTACGCGATGACTATCAGCCGGACTTTTTCAGAATGGCGTCCGTGGATTCCGGGATCCAGGTTTCTGACGTTAAATGGGGGCCAAATGCGGGGAGGTTTGATTTGACATTCAACTGCAAGCCTCAACTTTATTTGGTCAGCGGGTCCCACCCTGTGGAATTTACGGCATCCGGAAAGCTGAGGAATCCGACCCTCTTCAAGGCGAAGCCGATCATCCGTGTATATGGATCCGGCAATGTCACGATTGCCGGGAGATCGGTGATGATTGCATCGAATTCCAACCCTTATATTGATATAGATAGCGAACGAGAAGATTGCTATTGTGGCGGGAATAATGCCAATGCTTACGTTACGATCGGCGGTGTTGGGCGGCCTTATCCTGTGCTTAACCCTGGCGATAATACTATAACAAAAGGATCGGGGATCACTAAGATCGTAATTACCCCGAACTGGTGGACACAATGAATCCGATTTTATTTCCAAAGGACGCGACAGTCTTCACAACCGAGGGCCTTGGCCGCCTTTCTGATTGTATTTCCGGGTCTGTTGTCGAGGAGAAAAATGGATCCTTTGAAATGTCTTTCGTCATTCCGGTGGCAGCTCGTCACTTTGATGAAATAGAAGTCGGATCCATTATCCTGGTGAAGCCATCGCCAACCAGAAACCCGGAACCATTCGAAGTATATGCCATTGAAAAGTCATCCGATGACATGACAGCCACGGTTTACGGGGAGCATATCAGCTATAGATTGTCGAGGATCCCGGTGCTGCCATTTACGGCAAACGGCGCGAATCTTGCCCTTCAAGGACTGAAAACCAACAGCGTGGAGTCGAATCCTTTTACATTCTACACGGATATCGCCCGCGCTGGAACATATAAGCAGCTGGTCCCGGCCAGTCTGAAAAACAGACTTCTGGGGGAAGAGGGTAGTATTCTCCAGACTTTCGGCGGGACATATTTGTGGGAGGGGTTCACTGTCAGCCTCCTGGAAAGCAGAGGCATCGATCGGGGCGTTTCCATAAGATACGGGAAAAACCTTCGGAGCATCACCCAGGAGACAAACATCCAGAATACTGTCACCGGAATATGTCCCTATTGGAGCAAAACGGAGTCGGATGGCAATGTTACGGTCGTAACTCTGCCGGAGAAAGTCATTTACTCCTCGAATGCCGACAGATTCCCAGTGAAAAGGACCATGGTGCTGGATCTTTCGTCTGAATGGCAAGAGGCTCCCTCTATCTCGGATATGAGAACCTACACACAGGAATATATTACGAATAATAAAATCGGGAATCCACATATATCTTTTGATGTGGAGCCCATTGCCCTGGCACAATCCGCCGAGTATGCTGACATTGGCCTCCTGGAACGGGTTGATCTTTGCGACACTGTGGAAGTGATTTTCCCGGATTTTGATGTCGTGGAGAAGGCCGAAGTGGTCAGAACGGACTTTGATTTTATCAATGACCGATATAACAGCTATACCATCGGGGATATAACAACCACGTTATCCTCAACCATAGCCGGAACGGAAAAATCCATATCCGAGTCCGAAATGAGGCAGATGAGTTTTTACCAGCAAGCCATCGCCAGCGCGACGGCTCTCCTCAATGGAGATGTTGCCGGATCCAGAATGATCACGCTGACGGATGCAGATGGAACTCCCCAGGGCCTTGTATTTATGGACACAAATGACCCGGCAACGGCGAGAAATTGCGTCAGGATCAATACCAATGGAATTGGTTTCTCGAATAACGGGGTGTCGGGCCCTTATACGAGTGCCTGGACTATTGACAATACTTTCAACGCCGCGGTCATAAATGTGATTAACTTGGTCGCCAAAGTAGTCCAGGCGTACAATGATGCCAATACTTCTCTGCTGGAAATCATGTCTGCATATATGGATCTGCGCGTTTTACTCTCCGGAGTATGGAGGCAGCGTGTTGGTGTTTATTATGCGTCCGGAGATTCTGGCGCGATCAGACTGTCAAGCGGCCTTGTAGATGCAAGCGGTAGGCCAACAAGCGGACAGTCTTCGAGGAGAACATTCATCACCCCAAACGAGGTAACTGTCGGGCTTGATGAAGATGGAGACGGAGACATAAGGCCGGCCTCTGGTCATGTCCATGGTAAAGTTACGGCAGGAGAGGGCGATTTTGTTAATGTCAACCTGTCAAACAAGATCACCGCAAGACAGGGCGATTTTTCTTTTGTCAATGCCTCAACTATCGGAGTAGCACTGGCAACCAATAACCTGACATCGGCAAACGCCACTTGGTCCTTCTCGATCACCGGCATGAGGGCGATTGTCATCCAGGGAAGAACCGGACGCCTGGAAAACCAGACGGTTGTTATTCCGACAGCAACAATATTGACCGATGTTGATACTTTATATGGATGGACGGATTCCACAGGAACGACACAATTTGGAATCAAACGATCAGGATCCACATGCACGGTAACCCTTAAGAGCATCCCAAGCGGCGGGCGGCTGCTTAATGCTTATTCACTCGTTTAATGGAGGATATTATGGCGAATATCGTAACGAAAACCTATGATCTGAATATCACGCCTGGCGGCGTTCGGACGCTGGTCAATTTGTCTCAATATGAGAACGGGCGTCAGCTTGTTTTTCGCCTTGTCGGGGATGCCAATATATCCATCCCGTCAGGATCGACCGCCGTCATTGAAGGGACGAAGCCGGACGGCAATGTTTACTCCGGCACCGGAACGGTTGACGCAGCGGCCGGGACTGTGACATTCCAGGAAGAGGTTCAGATGACCGCCGTTGCCGGCGAATATATGGCAAAGGTCAAGGTCTTGTCAGGCAGCCAGATGGTGGCCTCGGGAATCATCACCATGCTGATCTCCATGGATCCGGTTTCCGATGGCGCTGTTGAATCGGATTCCGATGTCCAGGGCCTGATTGCCGAAGCGCGTCAGGTTTATGAAGGGATCCAGAATGATCTCAATTCCCTTGACACGGAGGTTGATGTCCTCTCTGCCAGGATGGACACATTTGCCCAGCTTCCCCCCGGATCCACCTCCGACAATGCGGAGCTGGTAGACATCCGCGTAGGAGCTGACGGCACCACATACCCCACGGCCGGCGATGCTGTGAGGGGACAGGTTACTGATATAAAGACAGCAATACAATACGATTTAAAATATGGCGATGAAAGCGTGAAGAGCGCATCCGACAGTTACACAGGATTCTATCTTGAGCCTGATATGCTTGTTCACTCTATTCAGAATACATTTGTATTAAAGAAGTATCCTGTAACAGCCGGATATAAATATCATATTTATTCTGATTCATTTAGTACGGCTATGGCATTGCCTGTTGTTGGTTATTCTGAAAGCGGAACTGTCAGTGCGGGAGCGGCATATGATGAGGTTGTACTTTCAGCCACTTCAGTAGCAACTGCTTATTCTGTTGAATGGACAGCACCAGACAACGGATATTTACTTGTGTCTGAACTGACAACAACAGGAACATCTTTAACCATCGGAGTTATTCCACTTGTTGGATATTCAAAACTTATTGCCGGACTGAAAATTAATAAAGCAGAAAACCCTGTTGTGAGTGAAACAGGAAATATCCTTGTTATTCGTGATGGCTTAAGTACAACTAAAGCAATACTAAGCACAAACAATACAACGGTATACATTAAAGGCAAGAATCTTCTGCCTGCACCCGATAAATATGTTTCGCCATTACCATACACCAGTAATGGAATTACATTTACTAAAAATTCTGATGGTAGTGTAACTATTAACGGAACAGCGACAGCCGCCGCGTACTTTATTCTTAACAACGCTATTGAACAGCCTTTGCCGAATAGAGTTATTAAAGCGGGCGGAAGCGTTGTAACAGGAAAACCATTTTTGCAGGTTGATGTATATCGAAACGGTAATTATGCTACATCCATTGCAAGCGGTCAGACATTCACAGGAACAGCCACTGGCGTTAATTCGTACAAACTTGCACGTATTGCAGTTCCTTCTGGAGCTGTTCTTAACAATGAAGTATTTTATCCAACGCTTCTTATCGATGAAGATGACGAAGAATATGAAACAGGTAAAGAATTAAAAACTGTTTCTATCTCCGGCGAAACAGAAACAACGCTTAACGATGGCGAAAACATTATTTGGGGATTACTCACAAATATAATAACTATTAATCGTGTGTTAACCATTCCACAGTATATCAACCGTGTTGTAGGACATGATACTCTTAAAATTCAGTTATTCGGAGATTCAATTACAGATGATTACTGGGGTGATCAGCGAACATGGGGAACGGTGCTTCATACATACCTTGGTAAGGTCAATGCAACGGTGGTTAATTCTGCCGTAGGCGGAAGCGGTCTTGGTCATGGCTACACCAACGGCGGCAGATATGCCGACAAGGAATATAACTATGTATATGACCTTGTTACTGATGGCACGTTACAAACTGACAGCGATGTTATCGTGATTGCGGCTGGCACGAATGACTGGGCGGCCAGCAGGCCACTTGGAACATTCGGAGATGATACAACAGAAACAGTATACGGCTGTCTGAAATTGATTACTGAATACATTGCAGAGCATACAAACGCACTTTTGATATGGGTAACGCCGCCGCAGAGATATCCGGCATCAGACCAGCCAAAACCAACAAACGAATACGGCGAACCTTTGAATGGTAACAGCGTATCATTAAGAGCATATTGTGATGCATGGCTGTTCACATCTAAGTTTTATGGTCTCCCTTGTGTAGACCTTAACGGTGAACTTGGATGGAATAGAATGAACGTGCATACATTTACAGTAGACGGTCTGCATCCTAATGATATCGGTGACATGTGTATATCAAAACTGATCGCAAACGTAATTGAAGAGCATTGTGTATAAAAGGAAACTTTAAGGCAACGATGGCAATGATTATTCAAGCTATTCCAACGCTTCAAACATTTTGGGAGTGTTGGAAATCATAAGAATGGAGAATCGAAAATGAAACCATTAGATTATATCAGCACTATCGTGGGAGCTGTGGGCAGCTGGGTGGCCTTAATGTTTGGAGGATGGGATTCAAGCCTGGTCACACTGGTGATCTTTATGTGCCTCGATTATGTCACCGGCCTGATCGTGGCCGGAGTCTTCAAGAAGAGCAAAAAGTCAGAATCCGGCGCCTTGGAATCAAGAGCCGGATTCAAGGGCTTATGTCGCAAATGCCTGGCGCTGCTTTTTGTCCTGGTTGCTTATCGGCTCGATTTGGCGCTGGGAATCAATTATGTGAGAAATGCTGTTATCATCGGATTTATCACCAATGAATTAATTTCACTCGTCGAAAATGCCTGCCTCATGGGCTTGCAGCTTCCGCCGGTCATAACTAAGGCGATTGACATCCTCAAAGGACAATCCCAGAAAGCCCAGCCGATCGAGGCGGATCAGGAGGGTAAAAAATGAGCTATTCTCCGCTTGTCTCTTACTATGTTAAATCTCCAAATTATGACCCTCGAGGAAAGCATAAGATCAAGGGCTTCGCGATCCATTGCTTCCCTGGTCAGATCACTGTGGAGCGGGGCGTGGATGCCTTCAGCTATCCCAGGGACGCCTCGGCGAACTACGTCGTCGGCTATGACGGCCGGATCGGCTGCGCCGTGGATGACGAAAACCGGAGCTGGTGCACATCCACAGAGCTCGACTATGATCTCGTCACCATCGAGATGGCAACGGACAACTTCCACCCGTATGCGGTCACTGATGAAGCTTACGATGGCCTGATCAAGCTGCTTGTGGACCGCTGCAAGGCTCACGGCATCAAGCGCCTGGCATGGGCGGCAGATGCTGACTACGCCAGAGACTTCAATTTGTCCGAAGACTACCAGAACATGGTGGCACATCGATGGTTTGCGGCCAAGGCCTGCCCGGGCGACTGGATCTACAACCGGGAGGGCGAGATCGCGGCAGAAGTCAACCGCCGGCTCGGATCGCCTGATCCTGAACCGGCACCAGAGCCGGCACCCGAACCGGAGCCAGATCCGGAACCTGAATACACGACCACGATCACCATCCGCAACCTCGGGATCGGCGATCACGGGAACGACGTCAAGGCCCTTCAGGGCATCCTGGAAGCGCATGGGCATGATCTCGCTTGGTGTGGTGGCGCTGATGGTATCTTTGGAGACGGCACCGAGGAAGCCGTTGAAAATTACCAAGTTGCTCATGGGTTGGATGTTGACGGAGTTGTCGGCCCCGATACATGGGGGCATCTGCTCAAGGCTTAACAATAAATCCCCCGGGAAATTCCCTGGGGGTTATTTTTTTGCTATGTTCGTGTCATGGTTTGTGTCATGGTTTTCCTAAAAAACGCTTATTTTTCGACAATTTTAGCAACATTTAGGCAATATCAGTAAGCCATAAAACCCAGTAAAATAGCGGCTTTCCTAAGAAAACCGCTGTTCTTTTTGTAA